>Ga0068631_100837_pt1 | contig 11895 bp, 16 predicted proteins | sample InSIn5gowninarea_2_FD_77434 | JGI IMG/M metagenome (GOLD analysis project Ga0068631, IMG submission 77434) | Clean room microbial communities from NASA Spacecraft Assembly Facility at Jet Propulsion Laboratory, Pasadena, California, USA -... ...
GCAAAGCTCGTGCCCCTCCTTGCTCCACGATAACTGACCATATCCACCACGATACTTGATAGGGCATGAATTGCACATCATCGGGAAGCTTTACGCATAAGCAGTTTAAAGGCATCGGCAAATGGATTAAGCCACAATTCGTTAGCTAAAGATTAGAATACAAGCTGCATAACAGCATGACTTCTGAGTATTGTACTGAAGTCAATGCACCACAAAAGCGGATGTGTACGCGGAGACCAACTTCGGAACGCTGTCCGCACTTATGTATGCGGCTGTTAACAATAATGCTTGGCCAACCAACGGAGCTACACTCTGCATGGAAATTGCTTTCAAATATGAGTAAATCACTCATGCAACCAAACTGACTTGGGATATTGGAGGAAATAGCACGGTACATGGCAGGCGGACCGCTCTAGAGCTTGCAGGAGAAGAAAGAGAATTGCGACTGGAGCAAAACTGTACAGTACTGTAGGATATGAAGCCACTAACTCACGGATTAATTACTCTGTGCTATTTGAGATATCAACGGATTTTGTTCGGCCAACCACTCTATGCTAGAAAGGGAAATATAGTAGCGATGACGTGCCGTAACGGTTTCGTGAGTCCAGGCTCTTTTCCTTGATGTTATTCCGCACGCTCTACAGTAGCAACAAGCCCGCCGAACATCGGAGAGGGGTATCTCGGACAAGGAAAAATAGGTGTCCGCTTTGATGTAGTGACCTGACTACTGTTGACAGTGCTTCGTCGTCGTTGTCAGCGGTTACCAAGATACCTTCTGGACTAGCTGTTTCCTGACCAGGCTCAACTGTACAGTACAAACAACAACGTACAAGGCTGCGTCGTGTCGCTCAGCGAAAACAGACCATGGCCTGACGCAACACACATATACGACTATCGTGGTACAGGAGAGGACACCACGATAGTATCGGAATCCTCTGGACTCTGACTCAACCGGATGCGTGGACGTTTCTTTTCTGTATTTGACTGAATGTTTCGAAGCATTTGCGATTCTTGAGCCTGCGCTCGTCGTACAGCTTGGATGGCTATAGCAAGCTCTCTGTTGCTGTTGACATCCACATCGAGCGTAGTTTGTTGTGTGCCAAGAGCCTTCTGATCGTTTAGAAGTTCGTGTTTTTGCTCCCTCAGGCTTGATAGCAATTTCTCAGTCTCCTCAATCTTACGGTCAATTTGCTCGAGTCCCTGTACATTTTGCGCCTTTTCAGTTTGAACTCGCAAAACCCTTGCAGCTCTGACTCGACGTCGAGTGTCGTCTAACACTGCCAACTCAAGCTGCATTTGTTGCATGTGCGAAGCGGACAATGGAGATCGAGGTTCGTTTTCCTCATTTTGGTCTATATCGTTGTCTGGTACTGATATGCTTTGCGAAGTAGCTTGTGCTTGATGCACGATGACTCTACCATCCGTCAAATTTGGATCCAAGGTTTTTCCAAAAATGTTCTCATGACTGTCTACATGTAGTAGTGTATTGGTTCGTCCCGGGAGATCTGACCTGTTTGGCTGTGAACTCGCAACTTCATTGTCGACTGCTAGGCGTGAGTTCCGCTCCTGAATCGTCGGTGTAGCTTTTCTGCTCAGATTGGTCATTGGAGTTGTCTTGTATGGAGATTGTGTATCGAATCGCCGTGGATGTGGTGTCTTTCCTCCTTTCCCAATTGTTTTTTTGGAGCTGCGATCAACCTGAATTTGATCAATCATCTCTGGAGGTATTGCTCTTGATCGAGCGACTTCGCTATAAAGAAAGATAAAGGAAAAGGTATCATGATCAACAACGGGCTGTAATCTGTGGTAATACTTTTTGTCAACGGTCTTCTCTGGATCCCAACGAAAGCTTGTCCCTGCAAGAAGATTGCTGAATTGGTCAAGTTGACGCTCAGAGGGGTTTAGGATCCTGGAACGGCCTCTGTTCTGACTGACCTGGCAAGGAACCACGTCTATACGGATTCGGCCGTGTTCGAGATTGGAGTGGTTGTTCTGCGATAGCAGTTTCAGTTGTCGGTCGCTGTAAAGTTGATCAAACTCGAACTCTGCTCGCATCCATGTGTCAGAACTAGCGTGCTCTAGAGGCAACCAGATAGAATCCAAATAGTACATCGATGCTCCTGATCTTGTGGTATCCATTATCATATTCTTGTCAAGCCTTAGATCTGTCACCAATCGACGAACTTCATCACCACCAGGTTTCAAGGCCAGAGTCTCGTACCGATCCAAAACCACACCTTCATCGAGGGTTAGTACCAGTTTTAGAGCGTTGGCATCGCCCCAGGCGAATGACTCTGCAGCCACTATCTGAAATCGGAAAAGACCTGGTCGTATCTGGATAGCGCTTGTGCATCGCGTAACGTTATTGGCTATCTCTTTGAGAGTATCTTCAATATCGAATTCCTCAAGTGTTCGCCAGCTTCCTTTATCGAATATTTCGATTGAAACTGCTATTGCATCTAAAAATGCCATTGTAGTGTTAGGGGGCAGGCAACTGGAAAGGTATTGTACAATTCAAAAACGAGGATACAACACAGAAGAGCGAGAAAAACAGATGCTGCTTTTACAAGTCGAGGGAACGCCATAGAGTGAAGACTGTGCCGACTTTCACTCTTCCATAGCAACAGGCACTTACATAGCAGTTGAAGTTCATAGTCACTCCTTCCTGGCGTGTTGGATGGTGCATCGCGTACGAGAATTTGGTATTCGTTTCTACCTTCGCCATGCTGTCCCGTCTTACTGTTCGTCACCCAGCATTGAATTCGGAGTGATCTAAAAGTGCCAGAAGAATGGTAGCAAGCATGAAGTTATCATTGCCCTTTCACTCGCGCCTTGTACAGTGCCATACTGCCGACACGCCAACCAACTCCTTGCAGCAAGAGTCGTCGTTAAGTCTATTACTTTTAAGAGGTCTCGGGATGGTGGTAGTTGGATAATAGATACATTGTGGACTATGGGGACAGTGAGGAAATGAATCTGGTAGAAATGCGTTGTTGGAACCACGTGGTCAGAGTTGAGCACCGGAGTTCCGCGAGAAGCCATTGGGCACATCTAAAACCTGTTTAGCACCAGCGTAATGTTTATTTTCGTCTAGGTTACCACACGACAATACCACTGTGATCTCTCATTAACAGGGCTGCCTGTAGCAGAAATCATGGCGACAGCAAAAACAAGCCCCTTTCACTCGAACTTTTTGCGCGCTGTCAAGAGCTGCAGGCCACAGACTCATCGCAGCATTCGCCATCCACCACCAGCTTCTTCACAGAGGGCCAATCTTCACGCAACGGCCTATAGATCTCAACAAGAAACCAGTTACCAACGCTATGGACCAGCAGCAAGCCACGCGATCCCACCGCCTCCGAAACCGCTAGCACCGTATCTACCAAGCACGGAACAAAACAGGAAAGATGCAAGTGAATCGGAAACAAGGCGGGCGGACCGCCCCAAACGAGAGAAGAAAGATAAGGAGAAAGAGAACGAGCAGGTGATCGATGACAACAAGACCTTCAAAGCGGCTCAACCACAAGAGGTCACGGAGATCCAAGAATCTAAGCCACGAGAAGAGTCCATCGAAGTGTCTCCCTCCAAACAAACCGAATCAGCAAAACCAGACTCACAGCCACCACCTGCTTCGAAAGAAGAACTTGCAAAAGACAGCGAACCCCTCCAAAATCGCGAACTCGACATCGTGCTCTCCGTTCCTTCTCCCACCGAACTCAAAGACGCCCACCACCGCCATCCACATCTCGAACCCTCTCCCTACGAACACCACTTCGACACCTACACCCTCGTCCGAGACCTCTGCAACCCACAAAACACCACTGATGAATTACAATTCAGCGAGCACCAAGCCGTCACGCTCATGAAGGTCATCCGCCTCATGCTCGCGCAGAACCTCGATCTCGCAAAAGACGGCCTAGTCTCAAAATCCGACACAGAAAATGAAACATACCTTTTCCGCGCCGCATGTTCAGAACTAAAAACAACAATGGAAACATCACGCTTCATGGAAGCTCAAAAACAGCGATCTCAAAGAGCACAGCTACAGCACGAGTTCGACATCCTAAACCAAAAAGTATCACAAGACATCATGACCGTACGCGAAGAGTTAAAAGGCATGTTCAACGACCGCAAACTCGGTCTACAGGAAGAAAAGCGCCAGGTAGACGGCAAGATCCAAACACTATCCTACCGCATCTCAGTCGATTTGAACTCCGAAGCGAGATCTGAAGTCGAAGGTCTGCGATGGGTGCTCACGAGGAGAGCCGCCTTGGCTATTGCCGCTGCAGCTATCATGGTGCTGGGCTTCTTGCAGTATTATAGTGTTGAATCGAGGAAGCAGGCGGAGATTGAGAAGAGGAGGAAGGCGGCGCAGAAAGTGCAGGATGAGCAGATTCGGAGGGAGCAAGAGAGATTTGAACGAGGGAGTGGTGGAAGTGGTATGACGATTGGAAGGAGTGCTGGTACGCAGACGGATGGGATCGTGCTTGGAGGTAGTGCGGGCAGAGAATATGAAGAGAGCCTGGGATAAGAAATAGAAGGGATTACATAGAATTAGAGACTTCAACCAACCCCATTTCACGAACAATCAATCCCTGCTGGGTTTGATTTATGGTACATGTGTATTGTATGCGTTATCACACGCTCAGCCTAAATCAGCCCAATCAAGTTCACTCTCATCCTCCTCATCGTTGCCAGACAACTTCTCCTCCATAAAGCCCTCTTTCTTCCCTGTCTCAGGCCCCTCTTGCGCTACACTAAGACGCATACTCGCTTTCCGTCCTTCAGCCTTCTGACGCAAACGCTCGCGAGCTGCCGCTTTTCTGTCATGAGGAATCGACGTGTGATGTGCTGATACCGGAGAATTTGTGCTGGCGGATCGTAGTGGTAGTACCATCTCTATCTGATGACGTTCATGTGGTTTTGGCGACACTGGCTTTGTTACGGCTCGATGCACGGTTCGATCGCTGCCTGGGTTTCTGTGGTGTGGTGGTTTTACAGGTGGTATCACGTTGAATAGTTCAGCGCGAACCCCAGCATCTGGATCCCATTCCTCTGATTTCTGTGGACTCTGTGGTTTTTGGGACTTGCTTCGGTCTATTTGTGCGGGTACGGCTGAGCGCTTCGCAAGCCGAAGTGAAGAATATCTAGGATCTTTCATGTCGATATCACTGGCTGGTTTTTTCGTTTTATGGTCGAATGCGGTGTTTGATGTTTGTCTCCTCTCGGAGTTGCGCTCGACCTCTTCTCTGACCACCCTCTCCGAAGACTCATTACTGGTAGGTTGGATGTCGTAGACCTCCCGCTCTTTCTCCTTCAACGCCATTTCTTGTCTCAGTCGATCGTACTTTCTCTGTGCTTCTTCGAGTGATTTCTTTAGCTTCATATTTTCCTCCTCCTTCTCTTGAGCCTGTTTCTTCCACTTCGAAGCATACGCAATGAAACGCCGTACCTCCTTCTCAGTCTTCGCTACATAGTCGCTGAGATCAAAGGCAGGATCCTGCACCATCTCTGCAATCGCAGTCCTATAGCGATCCTCGAGAAGCACAGGACCAGAGACTGCACGTACTTGTTTCGAAGACTCCTTGAGCTGCACCGACGAGCTGTGGGGCTTCACCGTGATGACCGGTTCTGATACCACCCGTAGTCCAGGTTGTGGCTGAAGCTTCGCAGCTACTGACCCTCCTCGCGCCAACTCAGGGCTCACACTGTTTCGCAAGTCTTTAAAAGTCACAGTGATATCGCGTAGACTAGCTCGTCTGGGTGTAGGTGCATTTGGGTTTTTGAGTATTGATTTTGCAGGAGATATGGCAATAGTCTTCTGTCGTTTCGGCGTGAGGGTCAACGCATCCTTCTCGGATCCTTTTCTCTTAGAAATTGAGGACGAGGTCGTGAATTTGGAGTTCTGGACAGGCGAGAGATTAGTGTTTTCTTTCTCGTCATTGGGGTTGGCTAGCGGTCGCAAAGGGGATGACTCTGGAGAATGGACGAAGACACTGCGGAAGGCTCGATATGCGAAAACATGTGCTGGCGTAGGTGCTGCATCGATTCTGGTCTCGTCCATGCTTGCATATCACACGGTGTCGGCTATGCTAGATTATACTGTTGTAGAAATGTAGATTGAAAGCATGAGGGTCGGGTTGTGTAGAGAATGCGCCATGAAACTGCTCGCGAGATGCAGGGTATTGTTGACATTCCAAAAGAGGAAGTCATAGCAGACATCCCGTTAAACCAACCCCACCCCTCTTCCCGTACTCGTTAATAAAATCGATCGCATTAGCAATGACATCGCAAGCACTTCAGAACCATCTACGATAATGGAACGATGTCCTTGAATTCTCCGAGAGCTCTAACAATGAATGACACCACAGGTCAAAACTGTCAACCAGCAATAATGCATAGCACAAAACTGAATTTACTGATATTATCCATTCAATGTTTCTCATATTTATCTTGCAGTCAAGATCAGATCAAATAGGTCATGATACTTGAGCTACCTTTAGGATGCCTTATCAGAAGCAGGACCGGAGTGCATACCAGGAAGGCCATGTAGCGTCTCTTCATCCATGGTCCGTTTCCTAGTCTTGCCATAATCAATATTTCCAGTGTCAGGATCAACAGCCTCATTGACGATATCCCCGAATGGCTTCCCATCGATGCACACTACTGATGCTCCCTGCAGATTCATATACCAGAAGTATGCACCGACGAACAGGCCTCCACCAATGATATTTCCCAGCAATGCCGGAATGATACCTTTCCAGATATACAATCCAACTGTGAGTTTTGGTGTTTGCGCAAAGATTCCAAGAGGCACAAATGTCATGTTTGCAATTACTACACACTTGTCAGAAAAAATGTTCACAGTCCCAAAATGCCAATCTTACCGTGATCAAAGCCCAAGCTGACGAAAGCAAAAGTTGGCCACCAGATGCCAACGATCTTCGAGACAAATTCTCGTCCACTCATGCCAAGGAAGCAGGCCAGACAAACGAGCCAATTCGCTCCAATAGCACGGAGGAAGACCATATGCCAATCAGGAGTGACTTGCTTGGCCGTAACAAAGGTATGAATTGTGTTTTTGTAAGTCGCCGCATCAAAAACACCGCCATAGTGAATGATGATTGCAACAACAAACAACGAACCAGCCAAATTCCCCAGAAAGGTAAGCGTCCAATGAACCAACATCTTCCAGACACTCAATCGTCTGTGCAGCACAGAAAGGGTAGTAAACTATCCACGTATCAGCACTCTGCTCAGTCACGCAATAACACACACCAATGCATAGATACGCACCAGGAAAGAACCAGTCGAGAGATCCGAGCCCGTCAACACAACCATACACAATCCATACGGGAAAACAAGCGCCGCGATAGTCCGAATAAGACCAGGCGCGTTGTCAGTATACCACGGCGAAGCATTGGTGCTCAACAAGGTGCAACAGGCGAACGACAACATCATGCCTGCCATAGCGCCAGACATGAAGATCTTATCGGGCCTCATGTTGGCTTTGACGACGCCGGCGCGCGAGACGATCTCGGCTGTCTCGGCGGGGGAATAGCAGTTGTACATGTTGGCGGAAGAGGTAAACGGAAAATGTGACAGGTAGAAAGTAGGTATCTTGATGAAAGAAAGAATCTTCAACCCAATAGGCAGAGGATATATTCCTCTCTAATACATCTACTCCTCCTTCTCCTCCATACACCACATACACAACCCATACCGTCCTCCAGAACCTCCCAACCACGTCAACGGCGCAAAATGAGCTCGCAGCACTATCTTCACACTCACCACCGTAGTGTATATATATCCACAGATAACACAAAAACACCAAACGCCCTATCTTCCTACGCCCATCGAGCATATCAGGCTCCTTGGCAGAATGTCGATCGGCGGACTCCACTGATAAGAGATGGGAAATGCATTGATTGCTGTACTGTGGGTCATTGCCGGATATGGCGCGAGTACAAGAGTTCGATGAATGCAGTAATAGACGACACGGTAGAGTACGTAGGATCTGCTGGTCTGCTGTGATGTGTGGTCACTGTACTATGTTGAGAGATAAGGACGAGGGGAGGTGGTCCATTTTGTTATCAGTGATTTCTTCTCTGGAGGGAATAGTTGTGTGACGTCATCTTGTTTCGTGTTACTACAGTACAAGTAGATGGTTTTACACTACTCTATTGAATTGTACATACTGACTAATTACATTGGTTTGAAGTTGGGATTCAGCCACAGCAGGAAGAAAGGAAGGGAGATAAGGTAAAGTACAGTGAATCTTTAGGCTAGTCTGCTTTTGAAGGATGATGTGCGTGCGTGCGTGCGTGCGTGCGTGCGTGCGTGCGTGCGTGCGTGCGTGCGTAAAATGTGCTTGGAGTGGGAGTTTGGACTGGGTTTTACTCTGAAGATCGGATTGAATTAGGGAGGTGGTTATCAGTGGATTTGTTGTAGCCTTCATGCGAGATATACGATGTGGAGGCACATACTGTAGATGGTATTCGTGTTCTGTGCTGCCGTCCGAACATGGTATTGGCGTGTGGCAACGCGAATTGGCGATGGAAGATTTCGTGTTGACAGGCCGTTGAAAATATTCCAGGGACAAAAGCATCCATGCCAGAATTGGTGTGAAAGGGTATTAATTCTCGCTTTCCTCTACAGTAGTCAATGTGAATCACTAACAGCATGTCCATCAATCAAGCTGCTCATTCCCCAGTCCCTACTTCCACCTCAGGCGCCTCCTCCTCGTCGTCACTACTCTCAATACCCTCCCCGTCCATAACCCGCTTCCACTCATCCATCATATCCTTCATCCCCTCCGGATTCATACTCGCATCAACCACATCCTTAGGTAACTTGTGCGCACTATACTTCGTAGTCGCAAACTGATACGCCTCCGGATCGTCCCTCTGCACTAACCGAAACTCCGGCACAAATTCCGCATCTTGTACCTCGTCCTCATCCATAGTCAGCAACTCCAGCCACGAGAACAGCAGTGGATCCGTCCGTGGCGCCCACGGGTTGATATCGATCAGCCAGACCCTGTCGTGCGGCGGCGGGATGTAGACGTCGAATGTGAAATTTGGATCCGGGAAGTCTGGGATAGATTCCTCGATCTTGTGCCGGAATTTGCGGCGGAGATCGAATAGGAAGTCGAAGTGGTTCATCTCGCGCTGGCTGATCGCTATGAGTTGGCGGTTGCGTACAAAACAGCGGAATTCTAGGGACGGGTTGAGCTGGAAGGACTTGCGGAGGACGAGATGGTAGGGTATTTCAGCGGTGTCTGTGCAACCGTCGAATGCTTGCTCTAGGTCGTGCGTGATGAAGTCGGAGGATTTGAGGAGGAGATAGATCTCGTTTGGCGTTCGGCATTCCATGTCGTTGGTGGTTGAGATCCATGTTGCGTCTTTGGGCGCGGACCAGTTGAGTTTTGGTACGACTTTGCCGCCTAGTTCTTCGATTGTATCGTGGATTTTCTCGTGGATGTCGTGCCATGGTTCTGAGGGGTCGTCTTCGTCGTCTGAATAGCCGCTGTCGCCGTTGTGAGGCGCTTCTGGTGGTAATATGATGCCGTCGGCGCGTAGGTAGTCGAGAAATGGTTGTGTGAGTGGTATGAGGCGTGATTTTGGTGTTCGGGAACGATATTTCGGATACCAGGAATGGACTGAGCAGTTCAAGATGTGCTGGGCTGTGATGGGCGGGAAGGGGAGCGTTAGATGCGGATTCGCGTCCGTCATGTTCAAGTGCTAGATTGATGGCTGTGATGCTCCTCCTGTGACTATCTGGTGGATGAGGTTTGTGATCCGAGACTTCGCGTTTGTTAGGGCTTATGAAGGAAGTGATGAGGCTCTAAAATCCTGGTGTCACAAATATCTCGACAATGTGTCTTCAGCGTGGTAGGAACATTAGCATACAGTCGGCAAATGCGGTCTTTGGGCAGGGATGATAGTGTGGGCGATAATTGTGAACTTGAATGAAGTTGGTCTGCCGACGTCGTGAAATTTCTAGAGATCCTTCGAATCGCCACTCTACATTGTAAATCAACGACGCAAAGTCATTATGCAATCTGGCTTCCGGTCCATTACAATATCGGTTGTTGGTCGCACTTACAAACTCGACTGTATAATACTAGGTACTTCCAGATATCATGTATTTTGATATGGATGATGCTATTTTATCATATTTATACAATTGGTAGATTGGAGAACCTTTTTGCTATTACAACGCAAGATTGTGAGGTGAATGTAAAATATTTTGATCCACAGTACTATGATATTACCGTAAATGACAATCTATCAAGGTAAGGTTTTAGGGTTAGCATGTAATAATGAACAATACAGTCTATCTGTCGAGATCATGGCGCAACTGGAATGACAGAGTGTCGTAGAAGATACTCTCTACTCCTTCTGAATGATCAATGAGCTCCAGTCATTTCACTATCTCAACTACTTTGTACTCGGCTCATTCTCATCCCCGGGTTCCAAAAATTGTCTCAGTCCTTGGGCCTCATCTTTCAGAGCCACCTCCAGTTTTGGTCGTGGAAGCTCAAAAGTTTCACGTACACGACCGTACGAAATACCACCGAGTTGCACCAAGGGTTTCATTCTCAAGAGGTCAATATCATCGTGCGTCTCATTCAAGGCATCCTCTCTAACCCAAAACCTTGTCGCCTCAATGATGGCCAATGCACCTGTAGGTTTGCCGGCCTGTCCATGTCCGCCATAGTTCAGCTCTTTCATTTCAAGAAGCTTTCCTTCTATTGAGAAGATTGCATCCTTTACTCTCTGAGGCCTGACGGTGGATGAGGGTGCCGCATGTAATCCAGAAAACTCCCATTCGGAGATTCCATGCGGGACATCAAGAGATGTGCTGTTCACAGCTTCAATCATGTGCTCGGAAACAACACTGATAACACACTCGCCTGTCTCCACAAGATTCTTTCGTGTGTCTTTTGGTCGGTCATTCCTCGCCGAAAATCCTATCACGAGAATTGGAGGATCATGATCGACGACTTGGAAGTAGCTGAACGGTGCAAGATTTCTCTTACCATCCTTTGAGGTTGTACTGACAAAACTGATTGGTCGTGGAATGCCTGAAATGAGAAGTTTGTAGTTAGAAATCATCGATCTGTCCAGTCGGTATGGATCAATCTCGATGTGTTGAAGATTTTGGCCCGAGATGTCGTTAACACCCTTGCCGTACTTCCATTCAGGATCTGGAGCCTTACTAACCTCCACCGGTAGCGAGCGATCAAATTTTGGTCGACTGGCTTGGATCTTGTTAAAATCGCTGTGCTTTGAGTCCAGCAGGAAAGGATTGCTTGCACTGCTGGCAGCTCTTTGTTGTGGCGTCTGATGTCTCTGTGAATTGTGCAATGTGCGTATCCCGGTGGTCATCACTGTCTTAACTTCGTAAGTTTTGAGGATTTGTCGTCCAGTATTCGAAGTCAATGCTTTCGACATTCTAGCCTCCTTCTGGATGAAGTACGTGGTACACAGGCTTGATTGCGACTCATTGGTTATATCAGGATCGGATAAAAGGTCAGCTTACCTTAATAAGACATTAATTCATCGTCCTCAGAAGTACCTTAATCGAGGCGGGTCGAAACACACGCTTTTCGGGCGAGCTGACTAATGGTCATTGTCGGCTCGGCTGTCGTTAGCTTTCCATCGATCACAGGGCGTGGGCGAGGACCTGATTATACTCAGCAGACCGGACTTGCCAGACAGTCAGGACAGTAATATGAATTAACCCTGCTGTAGAGAGAGAAAGGCGGTCACTGGCAGTTCATTCCTCGGCCAAGGTCCCTCTTGGCATTATCGCACAACATGATTCCTGCAGCGGTCAGCGTCATCCTCTTGCACGATCTGTTGCTATTGTTATATTAAATCTCTCAAC
>Ga0068631_100842_pt1 | contig 11865 bp, 13 predicted proteins | sample InSIn5gowninarea_2_FD_77434 | JGI IMG/M metagenome (GOLD analysis project Ga0068631, IMG submission 77434) | Clean room microbial communities from NASA Spacecraft Assembly Facility at Jet Propulsion Laboratory, Pasadena, California, USA -... ...
ATCGTACTGATATGCATCTGTAACAGGATCGATACCAGACGGTGGCCACGCGCCGTCAATATGCATCCGGTACTCCGCGCCAGGTACATATCGATACACTCTGAACCGTCTGTTGATTCCGCGGACCTTCCGCCCACCATCGACTTCGGGGACGAATTCCTTCACGCGGTCCCACAGCTTATCGTGAAATGCGGTGTCGATGATCCAGTAGAAATTGTGCGCGAGAACGCTGGTATCTTCGCCCTGGGGACGCATGGGCGCATCTGGGATGAACTCTGTGGCCTCGCCGGCGGCGATTATTGACATGCATTCCTCGGGTGACAAAACATCTTTGATGAGTCGTAGGTCCGGCACGATGGGGTGCTTGAAGCAGGAGGTCTGTGGGGCGGTGCCAAGGAGGACGGCGTCATTTGGGGAGGCGTAGAGGATGGCGGGATGCAGGTTTGGAGGTTTCCGCTGAGCTCCGGCAGTGGTTTCAATGATTCGGAATAGCGATTTGAAGTCTGAGGGCAGGGGAGCGAAGATGCTCTTGTCTGCTACGCTGCGGCGGACCTGCCGGGTTGGTTCACTTGAGCCGCGGAGATCCCAGGTCTCTTGCAGAGAGATTGGGTCTGAGCCAGTTGTACCATGGGCTGTGGAGTCTGTTGGACCGCAGACTCTGAGGATGGCATCCAGTACGCTAATGAGTTTGTCGTTTTGTGCATTCTTGCCGACTACATTTTGTGCTGGGACTTGGACGTGGATAGTGAGGCCCGAAATTACGTCCAGTGTCCGCACCCAGCGACAGAGTGCACCTAAAGTGGGAGTGTCGTTTCTGATGCGCATTTCTGCTAGTAAGATCAATGCATCGACATATTTAGCATCTGTGAGTGCAGCTGATATCCGCGATGTAAGATTGTTTCCCTCCGCCGAGTTCATCCCCGTTGTGCACGCCTGCCGGAAGTCATAAACGGCAGTCCTCAGGTCTTTGCATGCTTTCGCTTTGATAAGCGATGGATGTTGCGTCAAAGTTTGCAAAGTCTCAACAGTGACTTCAATCTCTTCGGCTGAAATGACAGAGTGGACATTTGAAGGCTCCAATGAAGTTTCCTGTGGTGGGCTCGGGATTCCGGTAGTCTGCTTCTTCACAGCCGGCGCATTGGTGTGCTGACCATTCCGCTTGCGTTTCGCCATTGCGAGACCAGTGTGATGTCCGGGCGATCAGTAGTGTTTCGAAGTGTTCAAATGAGGTTCCGAAGCGAGGTCAATTTGCTATTTGAACGAGAAAAGGCCTGAGGATGTCAAAATTGACGTCCCTTCGAAATCTGGGGTCGAGGAGTGGCGTTCGAAACTTGAGATGGTCTGTGCATTTTCAGGGCTTTTGTGGGGCGGTCCTAGTTCCTCATTGGTCTAGACCTCATCACATACATCCATGGTGGGCTCCTCATTTTTACTACCATCACTACTTTGATCAGACGGATCGACTTTTCTTCTGAACATTAGCATATATGTGTTGCATTGAAAGCGAGACATGATGAGAAAACGAACAAATTTTATGTACATACGCATAGGAAGTTTTCTTCACACACCTAGGTACTCGCAACAACAAGTTTTATGAAAGAACTGTACAGCTCGAGAATTGCATGAATCATACGCTTGGGTAAAAATAATCAAAATTTAGCTGTTTCCACAAATTTCTCTACTGGTTCCATATCATCTCCATCCTTTGATTTACAATTTCTTATTTGATTCAAAGTTTCGACTTGGAAAACAAAGGAGACCTCACTCAACATGATGTACCAGAATGAGAACACCACCCTACCGCAATATACAGACGTGGAGAATAATCATCAAGATCCGAACCTCATAGAAACCATTGTTTTTCACATAGACGCTGAAAGCGACCGAGAGTATGCGCCATTAAGACTCGAATAGTAAATTATACCGTGAGTGGTTCAATGTTTTCAATTACATCAAGTATATAAAAGAGACTCCAGCTTTTCTACGAAAAGCGCTCAGCTAATCGGATGTCTGATCTTCAACTTCGGTCTAGATGAAGTCTTATGTACTCCACGCCATGGAAAAGCATATTCCAAAGAAAGACACCAACCAACTAGTGAATTGATACAAGATAGATATGCAGACTTCAGAAAACGCTGGCCCATGGTGGAGGCCATGAGCTTTTTCAATATTAGGGGATGACCGATATGCCGTTAACAATATACAAGGATATGATTAGGCAACAACGTGCTGCCTAATTGGAGAGACGAATGATGGCATCAGCTCGTCCATGCCCATCATCAGTGTGTTCGCTGCGCCAATCATTCTTTTGAAGAATTCACATTGATGACTAGGTATTTCGCAAACACATGCGTCTACGCTTTTCGGGCAGCTTTACAAAGATCGACTACGACGCTACAACCATAGCAGAATGTTCAGTGCAGTCAATTCGCGAAAAGTACATGCCGATATACTCTGCATTCATCACAACAATACTTATGCTGAGACTCAGAAGCAGCGCATTGCTTGACGAAACACTCGCTGCATGAATCGAATGGCATTCTTCTCTCCACGACTGCATGCCTATGCATGTTTATAGTGTTCGGACTCTGTCGCATAATAGGTCCTCACGATACCGAAAAACTTCAAGACTTACATAAGAATGCTGACCTCTAGCATCACGTGCAGCTATGAGACTTGTATGCGTTGTTCTGTTGTCTTGTCGCACCAGCGGCACTGGCGGAAGTAAGGAGCTGACTATCGCAGCAACATCACTCGGTGCTCACCTCCAACGCATTTCGCAGACGAGACACGATAATAACCGACGTGCAACACACGAACGGTCTTGTTTCACGCAGCGCGTCCCTTTCCTCGAGCATGACCCAGCGGTGGACTCGCGAAGTTGGTGTGGTATGCCATGGTGGCATATTCAACTCATCATGTGTAACCACCATACGCCGTCGGAAGTTTTGTAACTTTGCCACAGGACAGGCTCTTCCCGAGGAGCAGACTTGTCGCCAATTGCCATGCGCATCATCCATGCAGGTGCATGATATGGGCGACGCTCACTTCCCCACAAAACGGCTTCCGATGGGTTCCTGAAGACCTGGGCCCGGGTATCTGGGTCTTCTGCCCTTGCTTGTGCCGTGACCCGATGACAAGTTGTGTAACACACTGCAGAGAATACCAGCAACCAGGTCATCAAGGGGGTGGTGAGCAGCCGGCTGCCGCCACAGGGATTTCGGCTTCGACCGAGACTGGAATTTGAGGCAGCCCTATCGGCTGGTCGATCGCCGAGGGATGAGCAATGGTCTCCACTTGTGCATGTCGTGGAAAAGATGGGGGTGTTGTGTATACAACAATTTGGCCGACGGAGAGTTCTCATGCAGAAGGCTCGTTCTATTACCGATGCAGTCAATTGAGAAGATCATCCGGTTCGGCGATACTTCCCTGCTCAGTGATGATATAGATATTCTCAACAACAAACGGCACTTCATTTGCGCAAGGTGCCGGCGTTTGCAGTGCGGAGCAACTTCTGGGAAAAGCCGGACTAAGGAGTAGTCAAGGCAGGCAAATCTCCTTTTGGAGTAGCAGATGTAACAATGAAAAGAAACTGTGGTTGCGCTGTGTAACCTGGAGAGAGGGCGAACGGCAACCCGAAATCACCTCACGTACAAAGCCCGTTGGCAATGTGACACCAATGCTCTTCTACACAGCGATGATCTGCAGCTGGTCCAGGTGTTGGATGGGTTTCGAATGATACTAAGGATTGAGAATGCGACTAGCGGCTCCAAACACACGATGTAGATCCTGCGTACCTGAAAGGTGGTATCTGCTCAGCGGCAAGCTGCAGACAGACTGTGACTATATCTACCATCACCCGGCATTTGTGTTTCAGATGTCAGGGGCAGCAATACCGGGCCCATGGCAAGCCTCCTCGTGGAGGAGCTGTTCAGGGGCCAGCAGAAAATTTCCAGCCATGGTACGTTCTCCAAGCACGCTTCGCGCGGGTTGAGCCGAAATGTGTATGGCAGGTCATGCGCAACCGCAGCCGTTCTACTAGAGTATATGCCAGAGCAGAGGATGGGGGTACCAGATAGATTGGGCCATGAACCATCTTGCACGCAGGCGTGTCGTGTTGCAATGTGCAATGCAGACTCTTTCGGACAGACACGGCAGCCGATCGGTCGCCGCTCTCCAGCTGATAGTCACTGGGATCGCGAAGTCACGATGGTGCATGAAGCGGAAAGTTTCCTTCCCCTTGTGAAGCGTAATGGCTCGAAGTCATTGGTTTGCAGTAAAGTTCACTGTTTGAACGTCTCCCGAGAACGGCACGATGCCAGCGTGTTCTGCGACTTGAAGGCAGTTCCCTGCAAGTGTTCGGAAGAGTTGATTGTATATAACCCTTTTTTGCTTTTTGCATCATCTGTTGGCAGACCCCATGGGGCGGCATGATCAAGGGAGCGAAAAAAGGGTCATGGTATTGGCCGTGATGGACGGGCAGCGTACGATGTCGCCGTGCACGCCACGAGGCAGGGTCGCATCTATCATATCCAATTGAGCGGATGGCGTAGGATAGCTGCATGTGCACAATAGTAGTTTGTGCGATGACCGGTGGGCCACGGCTCAGGCGTCTAGAAGACAGGGACGCGGTGAAGGCGACGCGCGACGTCATGCAGACACAAGGCTAGGTCTGGGTATTTGCTAGATTTGGAGTATTATGGCGGGTTCTGGTGGATTATAGCGGGCGTGCTGAGGTGTTAATTGACTACTTGGAGCAGCGGGGCGGCTTACACACAGCCACAACTCTGTGCCAATAGGCCTCATTTGGGGCATTAGCGTGAGCATGATACGAAAGCAGCTTTCTAAGAATACCATGGGAGCGGGAACTCTGACCAGCAGATGGAGAGAGAAAGCCTTGGGGGAGGTGGAGGTGGTGGACCTGGTCATATTCCTGGTCGTTGGCATGGTGGTGAAGCGTAGGGCCGCGGAGAGGGCGTTAGAGAGTGCGGCGGGCTGCAGATGTGGATTGGGGCAGGCAGAGCGCGCAGCAGCAAATGGGGAAGGGCGATATGCGCGAGAACGAGCAGCTCTGCTGGCTGAAGTTGCAGCATGAGCAAGGTAAAGCAAGTGATTGGAGGGTGCAAGTCAGCCTCATCTGGTGGCCGATCAGATGTGATTTGAGTATGGGGAGAGGCGGATAGCGGATTTGCGAGATGGCGCTGACGGCCGGCGAGCTAGCGGGCGCAGGGCAGCGACGTTTAGGGAAGGAAGGAGCGTGCGTTCTGGCGAGGCTGGTGCTGGGAGACAGCGGGCAGGAGCGATGCGATGCGATTGCCCGCCGTTGGAAGGAGCGAGCCCAAGAGGGAAGGGGCCTGACTGGCCCAGCTCCTGCCTGCCCTACAGCTCCCGCCTGCCGCCTACAGGCCCTCATGCATCGTCGACATACGACCGTACGAGTACACGGCCCAACCTCAACTCCGCGACCCCGATCCTGACCGTCGTTCGTCTCTACTGTGTCATCACCGCGACCCCTTCTGCCTGTCCATCTCCCATCCATCCTGCCAGCCCACCACCCCAGCACACAAGAAAGCGCCATGGTGGGACAGACACGGCTCCCTTGGCCCTGGCCGTCCCATCTATCCTCATCCATCCATGTCCAGTTAGCAGCCAGCGGAAGCAACAGCAACAACAGCTTCAAGCGAATCCACGCCCAGCTCGTTGCCTAGCAAATCTTGGCTGCCTACCATTTCTCCTCGCAGCTGCACCAACATGTGCCTGAGAAGAGGGCTGCAGCGCTCTCCTCTCACCACCACCACCAGCTAAATACACCACCCACTCGTCGCAACAACCACTCATAGGCGTGGCTGTTTCTCTGGGCGATGTGCAGGCCCCCATCGCATGCAGGGATCTTGTTAGGGTGCGACTGCAAGCCACGCCACGAATAGTAACTCGGATCATCCAACTCGCTACAACCCCAACGCCCCATGCTCAGTGCTTTCGGTGCTCACCACACTCTGTCAAGATGGTTGTTCTCATCCCTTCGCCGCTCGGCCTCTCCACACGCACATTGCTGGCAAGCTCATGGCACCGACAGGCGCTCAGACGCCCGTCCCATGCTGAGCACCCCCGTGCATTGGCTGTTCGCGCACACCCCGTCTGCCGTCATCGCATCCACTCAGTGTCCGCAGAACCTGGGGCCACTTCTCTTGTGCGCTACTTGCACGCAAGCTTAGGCTTCCTCTGACCGTGGCCCTTCCCAGCATGTCCGCAAAAGACCGTCATGGCCTCGCTGATGCTCACGGCTGTGCTGCCCTCTGCTCGCTGGCCCCATCTGTGTATATCATCCTTCTAGTAACCGCCGCGCCCGGCACCCGCAAGTGCTTTCTCACTCCCTTCTGTCGTGGTTACCTATTATACTACTTACTCACCACTACTACTATCTCGGGCACATACCCTTCCTTCCAGCACGCCCTTCCCACCCGCCCGGCCACACTGCAGCTCCCCCTTCACTCGCCCTGCCCATCTTGTCCCAGATCTTGACCGTCTCCGTCTCGCCTCTGCATTTCTGCAAAATCTCCCCCTTCTCCACAACCGACGCCTCTACGGATTGTGTTTCGACGCTTTGGCCCAGGGCCTCCGCATCCGCACCTCTTGCCATTGCAGAGGTCTTAGAGCCCCCGCTCCACTCTTTGAATTCCAAGTGGTCTATCGACATCTGGAATTGGTTCTTGGTTGCTTTTGTCTTCGCATTCTGCGGCTGTCTTGCGACGTTGACCGCGCGCAGGCACGCTTGTCTAGCAGTCTTCACACGCATTCACAGCCCGCTGGACTCAGCTTACCACTAGCCCGGCTGCGCCATCCGGCCCTTGCCCACAGAGCCGCAGCCCACGCAACGTCTGGACCTCTAGTCACTCTTGCTACTTGCGACCACCGCTTGTATTCTAACCTCCCATCAGACTTCTTGGCCTCTTGCACGACGTGGTGCGTAACGGTCAGAGTACTAGTCTTTCGAGGGCGTACTTCAGCACTCACTGGCCCGCTAGCCTACCAGGTCGACGGGATCCGTAATCAGCAAGAGTCATCCGAACACCCCCCAGAGCTCACTGTGCTCGTTCTTCCTTGCATACTCCGCCTATTCGTCGCCATATACGTCGGCCAATCTGACCCTCTCCCACTGCCCTGGGTCTCTCCGTCACCTTTCTTGCCATCAAAACGCACGACCTGGTATTAACTACCGCCCATCTCCACTGTCATAGCTTCATAGCCGTCATTATTCCTTTTTCTTTCTCTCTAACCCTCTCTGCGATCTGCAAGGCTGTCTGGCCCCACACGTACATGGCCAGCCGCGGGTCCATGTTCTGATTTCCTTTATCTGTAAGGTAAGTCACCTCGTCTGTCACAGCGAAATGCGGGTCCCAGACGCGACATTCTGTACCAGGTCATTGACTGTCACTTCAGGTCCTGGCATTTGTTCTGAATCAGTCTTGCCTGCTGCCGGAACCAACGCTTCTCATTCCCTGATTCGTCCACAGGAGAGCTGTGATTGTCTGAGCTGCGATAGGCGAAGAGTAGGACTCACCTGTGTTCGACACGGCACTCAAAGTCCCCCTGATCCCCGTATGAATCCATCTCCTGAACACCTTGATCGTCTGTCTCTGGGTAGGATACTTGCGTTGTCTCCTTCGGTCACAAGGCAATCCCGATTAGTCTCTGCACTTTCCTCTTGTCGCCTCTCTGGGAACTTGTCAGATCTCTGTGTCGCAACATTCGCATGCAACAGGGATACATTGTTTCTATACCTGTGCGCACCGATTCAGGCCATTCGCAGTTGTCCTGTAGTCTATCGTCACTGTCGATCTACCTTCGACAAGTCACGAACGAGCGTACTCTACATCGACCCAAACGCTGCAGAACACCGTCAAACTGGCCTGCACGGTTGAACTGAGCTATCAGGTGCGTATTTTCTCCCTCTTCACCCAGTCACACGTTTCAAGGTGTCCTTGGGCTGAGCGCCCCAAGGCCCGCCACTGCTGCCTACGCTTGCGTTGCCCCTCACCACAAGTTGCCTGCTAACATTCTCGACTCAGCCTGATAGCTACCGAGCCCCTTTCGCTGTTGGCACCAATCTCGACATACCGGAGCAGTTTCTAGCAGCGCAGTGCAGTCCAGGCCTCCACGGAGGATCACAGACTGTACGAGCTGCCAAAACTGTCAAACCACCGTCCATGTCTGGATACGGAAAGAGCCAGCAGTATGTGTATGGTAAGTGGCATGTGGCTCATATGACGGAATCGGGTTGGCAGCTGCCATGGATGGGTCGGATGGACCCCGTTTGGGACCACGTGAGAACGAGTAGCCAGTTTACTGACCACCCACACACAGAAGCCGAAGCCACCAGATCGAATCAGATCCCAGGCTACCAAGGCGTCGCACAGCCTACTTTCGCCTCGCAATACGCGGATGCACCCGCGCGGCTCCCTCATGAGGCCTCGAGTGCAGACTACATTCCCACTTCCACCTACGAGTCACGCGGTGCAGGCGAACGCCAGGCCGAATCCCCTTTATTCGATGCAAGGCCTCGTCATCCCGTCTCTCACACAGCAACTGCTACTGAGACGGAAATCACAGCGCCAGTTACGCCTACCACCGGAACCGCTGGATCTACCGTCTCGCTCCAACTCCGAACGAATTACGATCTTGACGCACAACAGCACACCTTCATTCTCATGTTTGGCGCTAAAAAGTGCCTTGCCGCACTGCAAAAGGTGGAGTTTGACGACGATTGGTACAATTACGTTCTGAGCGTCGAGGTTCCTCCCTTTCCTTCCACGAGTTCGTGGGATCCAACCATGATGTTGAAGTTGCAGGTTGAAGACAAGATGGGAGTTCTACGATCCCACACAGATGCTGGAAAGTTTACCTTTACTGATATGTCACCGAATCTGGCCTACCAGTCCTCTCCAGATTTCTCCAGGAAGCGCAAGTATTCAACAGAGTTCAGCGAGAATCAGGACTATTCTGAAGGTCATACTCCAAAGCGGGCCAATACCCTCCAATTCCCCGCGAAACCGCGCTCCATGTCTGGACCATACTCAAATCCACAGGCCTCGCCTCTGCCTTCTGCATCCACCATTTCCAGCGGCTACAGCCATACCGGAAGCTACGATCTTCACAAGCAATCGGCTTATACTCCCCAGCTGTCTCATAAGGGTCTATACGCAGTCCCATCGGGGATGAGCCTGAATCAGGGCGACTTCAAACTGCCGCAGATGTCTCCACCCTTGAATTCGTATGGCAGCTACAGCTCAATGTCAAACACAGGTCGAAGCCCCGCCTCGATCGCGGTAACACCAACAGGGGCTTCCGTACTTCCTTCTCCTTCTGCACTATCGGCGCCAGTCCTGGTCAGAGCATCATCGCTTCCTCAAACTGGCGTGGCCTCGTCAGCTCAGCCATTCAATCCCTACTCCATGTACCAGACTAAGGCTGTCCTGAAGATCGAAGGAGATCTCGATAAGATGAGCGATGAATGGACACAAGAAGAGCTAGACGCGAAGCGACGACTTGTTGAGTTCAAGCGATCCCAGCATGGCAGCACAATAACCACTTCGTTTGCCCCCATTGCGCCCGAAGCCCGACCAGCTCGCAGCATTTGCGTCAGCTGCATCTGGTGGGAAGAGAAGGACGAATGTTTCATCACTAGTGTGGACACAATCTTCCTCCTGGAACAATTAGTAAACGTTCGCTTCACAGTCGAAGAGAAGAACCGGATCCGTCGTAACCTTGAAGGATTCCGTCCTCTTACCGTGTCCAAAGCCAAGGCAGACAGCGAAGAATTCTTCAAAGTCATCATGGGATTCCCAAATCCCAAACCGCGCAATATCGAGAAAGACGTCAAGGTCTTCCCATGGAAGATCCTGTCGCATGCATTAAAGAAAATTATCAGCAAATATGTAAGCAAACCCTGTTTCCTTAACCTCGATTTGCTCGTTCTAATATTCTGCAGTCTGCAAGCTACTCATCGACAGCTGGGGTCGGATCTCTTCCCATCTCGACCTCACCATATGTCCCGAGCGCAATATCACAACCCGCGCATCGAAATAACTCACCGCAATCGGTGGTCGCTTCAACATCGTCCACCGCATACGCTCCCAACATGACTTCGTCAAGTGTTTCTCCTCACATGAAGCTATCAGCAGGTCTGGAAGGATCAGCAGGCCATGGTATTCCGCTCTCTCAGCGGACACCATCAGGACAGGGCATGACGCAGTGGGGGGTTCCTACTCATCAGATGTCACAATACCCATCCTCGCTAGCTCAAGGAGGACGGGTATCTTGGGACTACGGTTATCTCAACGCTTCCGCGACGGCAGGAGTACCTAATGTTGCAGGGTCGATGCAGATGCAACGCTCAGACGTGACGCCCGACATCAGCCAGATGCCGGCAGATAACACATACCCGCAGTATGGAGAACGTACCACGAGAGTATGATTTGCGGAAGAGTTGACAACGACGGTTGGGTGCATGGGACGCAAGGATGCTGCGTCGGGTGATCCACTTAAGGTCCGCATGATCTCTGGTCTTCTAACCGCATCGGGTCCCACACCATTCTTCCACCACACCCTCCACTTCTCCGGATCTGCCTCGCGACTCGCAAACATTCCTAGAACCTCTAATCGATGACGCTACGGTCGCAAAAGTCTACAATATACCAACTGGTGTTCCACGGTGGCGTCATTATACGGCTTTCTCTTACTCTCACAAATACCCCAGGATTCAGGTCGGCGGCGTTACCACCACAATGGTCATCGGATTTACTTATCAAAGAACATACTCATATACAGGATGACGGCGTTTCCACTATTGGTCAGGTGGCGCAACTAACAGGGCACGCGTCCCGGACATTTACGACTCGTTGCATATTTGGGCTGGCTGGGGGTTAACATCACGGTTGCATTGGCTTTTGGCGTTTAGGCAGGTTCATGGTTATTTTTGGTTTTCTTCTTTGGTCTAATTCTGATTTTCTCCTTCCTAATATCTTGATTTGTCTTCGACGCTGCATATTCTCCTCTGCTACTACTTCATGTCATATAATTATGCTGGTTCATTTGACAAAGGCATTTTCGGTTTCTCGGGCGCGACAATACACTTCTAGATATCCTTACTCACCGTTTCTTTCGGCTTCTCAGATCTTGCATTAGACAGGCAAATAGGCAGGCAGGCTGAGCCCCAGCCAGGTCACGGGCGGCATATACAAGATTCCGCTGTTCTTACTCCTTCCATCTCCTTCTGAGATTCCCCCGCTTTTTGCTTTTCTTCACCTTACCTTGATTCTGATCCCTGTGTTATTAGCTAGTCATATTTTGTATTGAGATCAACAAAGCATACACTCATACTCGTAGTCATATCAGGCGCAAATATAGTTCTGCGCACGCAGTCATGCGCTGCTTTGCACTGAAGGCTGGCTCTTGGCTACTCCGCCACACGCACACCCTCATTCTCACACGTATACTCACACGTACGCCTGCACTTCCTCGCCCGATTTGCCGCACATTTACGTCCGTACAAGTAGACTGCCTCGGTCTTTCTGCGTGCGCTCAATACCCCACAAACGTGTCGCGTCGCACCGCATCGATTGCGTTGCCACTACCTGCTGTGGCGCAGCACCCTCGCTCGCTTTCCTTACCCATACTGCCCAATTTGGAATACCCATCGTAAGCAGAGATGGACTTAAGAGTATCCCAATGTGGATGCTAAGCTAGCCTAAGCTAAGCTTGATGCTCGCGTGTATGCCTATTTTGCTTTCTTACTTTTGCTTTGTGCTGCGCTGCCCCACACCCGTGCGCTTCCGCGGTGTGAGCCCGGGAGCGTGGCAGCGTACG
>Ga0068631_100843_pt1 | contig 11862 bp, 12 predicted proteins | sample InSIn5gowninarea_2_FD_77434 | JGI IMG/M metagenome (GOLD analysis project Ga0068631, IMG submission 77434) | Clean room microbial communities from NASA Spacecraft Assembly Facility at Jet Propulsion Laboratory, Pasadena, California, USA -... ...
CAATACGCTCGCCGCACATTCACTGGTTTTCAAGGTCTGCCGCGCTCGACTGACATTCCACCCATCACCGAAGCCCAAGCGGAAGCGCTCGACACGTTGCATTTCCTAGCTGAGAAGTATGCCGTTTCGCTTGACTTCAAAAAAGGTGATGTGCAGTTTGCCAACAACTTGAGCATCTTCCACGCGCGCGATGGGTTTACGAACACGGAAGACAAACAGAGACATCTGGTCAGGTTGTGGTTACGAGATCCGGAGAACGCGTGGGAAACACCTGCAGTATTGGCTGGGCGTTGGGACAAAGTGTATAAGGATGTCAGGGAGGAGAGGCAGGTTTTCCCGCTTGAGCCATATATTAGGAGTGCGAGTTTGGGCGCTGGAGGCGAGAGTAAGTAGTAGGTACCACCTTCGGACGTAGTGATTCGCGCCTATCAGTTGCAAGAATGTGTACAAGTGCTGTGTTCTTCTCTCTTCTACTTTTCGCTCTCAAAAATAATGACGACCAACCCATGTCCCATCTTGTAGTGTATTTGCAAACACCTGCTCCAGTCCTTCAGTCGGTTTCGTGTTCGCCCGACATGAACCGAATTGAGCGCCACCTCGCGGGTGTCTAAAGTAGAAGATGAGGATCCGTAAGAAGGACCGCAAAAGGAAGAGGCTGGGAGGGCAGCAGCAGTAGCCGCTGACTTTTTAGCGCTTACCCGCCACTAACGCGCGCTGGCTGTCCACCGGCTCTGGACTAACCTCACTCTGAACACAACTGTGCCGTCCACATGCCTGAGTCTTTCCTTTTGGCCGCCATAATCACTACTATAGGCTCATGTTGTGTATGTGGCGCAAATTCACTCTTTTCTCTGGGTGGATGTCAGGTTTGAAATTAGAATCAGAAACGCAGCAGGAACGCCCCAGCCGCACAGCCTTCGGCGTTACCCCAAGTTTTGGCCCCATGCGCGCCTAAGGGTGCATTGTCGCGAGGCTATATGATGGGCCGTCCCGGTGCGACCCAGACTGTTTCCGCAATGGCCACGACTATCATACCATGACCAAGCATTCTACTACCTCGAGCACTACATCGCCATACGCAGAGGCAGTGCCTATGATGGATGTCGAGAAGGGTATGAAGAAGAGGCAAAATAAGGACTCGATGTCTGCCCCACACGTTTCTGAATACGAGCACAAATATGGTGATTACAGCGCTGGGACGTGCTATGAACGGCCAAATAAGGTGCCAGACGAGTGGGAAAAGGATTTGTAGGTGTTGTGTCACAACTGTACATCGCCACCAGCTAAAACCTCCAGGAAAAGCATGCCTTATTTAACCCATGTCAAGAATCTCTCGAAACAGTGGAAGTGCTTGCACCGACTTGTCAGTTTCATGGAAGGGGGCACGACACCATTGCGATGGCCTGAATACAGACTCGGAGAGCGACAGGAGCGTCTCACAAGGACGAACGTTACTTTTATGGAATATCGCCCGGAAAAAGAACCACAGGTTACCGCTATTAAGGACCATACAGTATTGAACAACATCTTAAAAGGTCTGGTATCTGAGGAATCTGACCCAGCGCCTTTACGATTATTCATAGTTGAGGACCTTTCCCAACGAGTCATCGAGCTCTTGGGTACCAGATTCGACGTCGATCCCTTGTTCTTCCGAGAACAGATAGATGACTATGTCTGGCATAATCTGCGCGATCCATGGATGAACCCGCCAAGTTTAATATCCAGTACCAAACAGCGATCTTGGTTCCGCCTGCGAAACATGCGACTGCGATACCACAAGACGGAGGCATCTTATGAAGCCACCAGGTCGGAAGCAAACAAATGGAATGTCTTACGACGGCCGGACAATGACTACAACCATTGGGCTCATATGGACGAGGTTGCGAGGGACGAGAACGGGAGGATTATGAGCAAAGCTGTGGTATCGATCCTACGAACGAGGACAACTGTTTGGATAGGGAAAGACAAAAAGTGTGGCAATGGGACAGTCGGAATTGTACTGCTTGATCCCACTGCAAGAGAAGGTCAACCACTCTGGTACGACCGCTCGAACTGGCTACCAACTCCAGGCATGGACAAGAAGCCACCGCCAATGTCAGAGGAGACACAGCCGTTATCAGAATCGCCCAAGACTTGGTATACTGACATAGTATCAATGACCGCCGCATACCCCTGGTTCGAAGTAGCATCCGGCCACGACATAGGCCCGCAGGTCCTCGCATTCCCCACCCTCTACACCATCTGCGCCGAGTGGCTCATCGTCTGCGACTACGTGCGCACGCGCCTGAGCCAGATCGAATGGGAAGTCGAGATGCCGGAAGTCTTCCGCGAGAAGGAGAAGTCCGACGTACGTTCCAAGAGCGAGATCATAGAAGACTCGCTCAAGCGCCTGCACACCTGGCGCCGCCACATCCCCGTTTTCAGAGACATGGTCACGGAGGCTATTCAACAAGCTCTCCCCGCCGCAGAGCGACTGACAGCTCCTGCATCGGTGTCTGCGCACACTGCGTTCAACGATGTAAAACCCGACTTCGACCGCATCCTGGACAACCTCAAGGAACTGCAAGATCGTGTCGACCGTCTCACGGCCATCGTCACGTCTGAGATCAACATCGAAGACTCGAAGCAGAGCAAGGAGGACAACCACAACCTGACTCGTCTGACGTGGCTAGCGACCACGTTCATCCCGCTGAGTTTCGTGTCTGCGTTCTTCAGCATGAACGAGAGCGTGGCAGAGCTGAAGTACACGTATGGCTGGTTCTTCTTGACGGCGATACCGTTTACGGCTATTTGTTTGTGTTTGGCAAGGTTGGTGGGCGGTGGGAGTTTGGGGAAGAGGGTGATGAAGAAGAACTATTCGACGAAAGGGAAGTCGTTGTATAACAAGTACTTCAAGTTCGAGTAGAGGGGGCCACAAAAATCGAAATGAAAGGCTGGCTTGTTCACCGTTTACGAATATTGCGTTCTCTTGCTTCTTGTCATGCGTCCATATGATAGCCCTTTCGCGCACATCTTGGTAGTTACAACTCCAACATCACAGCAGCTTCCCCCAAAGGCTCACGACGTGTAAACATTAGTCGGCTATCCAAAAGCGCTCATTAACTCAAGCGCAGATAACGTTCGCGGCTTTGCTTCCAAACCCAGCATAGCTCACTCAGCACCGCACCCAAACGCTGAACAACAACAATATGCTCTCCATCCCACACATTAACTTGTAGACGCCCATCGTGCAATCCCGCAAGCCGCCCAGGGCAGGTATAAACTAGAATGGGAAACAAACAGAGTAAGCGAACGGCTATGCCTACGAGCCGCGCTTACCTTCGGTGAAGTCTTGGAACGTGCTCTTGACCAACCTTCCACTGGCGGAGACGCGCTTCTGCAGGCGGGCATCGCGCTCGCGTGCGCGTTCCGAGGGGGTACTACCATTCCCTGCGGAGATGTGAGGGAGCGCAGGTAGAACGTCACCGCTGGAGTTGTGCTGAGCACCGGCGGAGACGGGGAGAAGGCGCTTGCCGGATTTCTGGTCGGCTTTGAAGTCGAGATATTGGCGTGCGCATACGCTGAGTGGGATTGGTGCTGCTGTGATGGGGAGGTCTGCACCGTTCTGGAGTAAAAGCTCTGCTACAGGGAAAGGCTTGCGCGCTGGCTGGGGAGTTGAAGGTCGTACGTTCAGGCCAGGTGATGTTGCTGGTGATGCGGATGCAGAGGGTGAGGCAGGATCTGCTGCTGCTAGGGCTAAGAATACGGCATGTGTTCCTCGTGACCTGTCCCGGGAGTTGGGGTTTGCCCGTAAGGCAAGAGCATATAACACGTTCTGGATGTCGTTCTTCTTGACCGAAGCCAGTAGCGTATCGTCAGGACTTCCATAATGCGAGACAGATGGAGAGATTGGGGAAACGTATGCTCGATCCGAATACTTGGCGGTAATGAATCGCAGTCTTTGCTCTCTCGTTGACATTGGGCCTGGTTTGACAGAGGCGTCAAGCCTGGCTTCCCAGATCATGTTGCTAACACGATTGCCAATCTTGAGAAGTAGCTCGATGATATCAGGCGTAAACGAATTCACATCAAGTGTCAAGGACCGCACCTTGGTGATGTGCGTACCGAGAGAACGGTGAATACCACTGCACTCGATGCAGATAACAATACCGAGGTTGATGGATACCCAGTCGGCTTTGCTTTCAGATCCGCAATCCGCGCAAACTCTATTTCCGGCATCGGCTTCTCGCACCTGCTTGAGGAGCTTACCATCGTCACCTGTAGATTCTTCGCGCCTGTAGTTAGGTTTATCGCCCACTGTGGCGTGTCGAGATGGTGCTCTGGCGCCGTAGTTATTGCCCTTGCTGGACAGAGAGGGACTCTTTCCTGTCAAGACCGATGCGATATCTCGACGGGTCGAATTCGGTAGCGAATCTGTTGATGGGCGGTCGTTCTTTGGCGCCGTCTCGACAGCAGTCTGTAATGCATTGTTGACAGCAGATATCCATTGTCTCAAATCTTCCTCATTTGTCGCCTGGTAAACACGTGTGAAGTGAGGGGTGATAACCTCGAAGCAGAATCGACGGTCTGCATTACGTGCTTCACGAACTGAGGCCATACGAAGATCGATCGGTTCCATGTGCAGCTCAAGACTCTGCTTCCAATTTGTGTACTCGGAAAGTTTGCCTTGGTCCAACACGATCCAGAACCTAAAGACGTTAATGACCATCAGGGTGGGATGTCCAAAAGAACTCACTTATGCCAAGCCTGTTTGTTTAAGCCCTTGGGGTCAACATGGCTTCCCGGCCTGCTCAGCGCCCACAGTAAGCCTTCCTTACGGTGGGCACCCGGCATGAGATCGCTCACGCAAGACCGCTCTTCTAGATCTCTGATGCCTTTGAATTTGTCTGCTTGAGGTGCTACAGTAGCCAGAGTAGCCTTGTTGGCCTCAGGACTTTGAGGTGAGGTGACGAAAGGATTACCTGCTGATTGAGGAAGCGGCGGTGGGCTGACTGTGCTCTGGAAGATTGGTGTGATACTCGATTTCCGCCTAGGAATGTCCCCGTCTGTGCTTGAGGGAGCTCTTGGCAAGCCACCATTAATGTTTGCCATTGCTGGGGTATGGGTCGGGGGCGGCGCGTCGAACGATTTGCTGTCTTTTTCGAGTTGCCTCCGTTTCTCTTCGCGTCCCGTTCTTTGGAGTTGGAACTCTTTGTCTGCTTCTTTGACCTCTTGACTCAGAGCCTCCAGCTGAGGCAACATAGTCTCGATGATCTTCGCAGTCGAAAGGAAGTTGTTGGCTTGTGTGTCTGCGTAGCGGGTCAGATGCGACAGAACGTCCTGGTCTTTGCGGCCACCATGGAGGTCCTGCATGAACGAGGAGTAGTCGAATCGCTTCAGCTCGAACTTTCGTCTCTTGTCTTGGTACTTCGAGTCTGTTTCGGCTCTCTTCTTCTCCTTCAGGGAATCCTGCCGTTGTCCAAGGTATCGTCCGAGATATTGGTAGTAGTCCTTGCTCTCCTCTTCGAAGTCTTTTCGCTTGGTCTCGGCTTGCTTGATGTCGACATTGTACAGCTTGTATATAGGATCAATAATGAGCTTTTGGATATTGGTTGCGTTGGATCGCTCGTAAGCAAGAATATCTTTTGCAATCTTGTCGAAGTAATGATCGATTGCAGGCTGCACAGCACCGGCATTTGAGGACGAGACTTCCTTGAGAGCGTCCATGAGATCTGACATGGCATTATTGCAGGTCACTTGCGCTTCCATCGCAGATTCTGCCCTCTTGAGAACCTTCTTCCAACGCATGCGCATGTTTCCCGTCTTTTGCTCCAGCGATTTCATGGTTGCGCGGAATAAGGGCCCATCGTCAGTCTGGCTGAGGTCCTCTCCAGGCCGCAGCACATCGACTTTGACCGAAGCGCTCGTGAGTGCAGTACCCTGAGTTGGTACTAGGGTCAGCCCATTTTCCGGTATTGCTTCAAATATTGGGGACCTTGGAGGTATGTTGTCCCATTCTCGAGTCTCATCTGCTGAATCGCTGACCCGCGAATCAATTGACTGTGACGAGGGCACGCGTAATCTTGTTGGGGGCAGGCCCAGTTCCAACCGGGGTGGGCCAGTGGTTTTGGGACTTTGAATAGTCTTGGCCGTATTTTGAACCCAGAAAGCAAAGTTGGCCAAGGTCTCCAGTCTATGCGCCCGCTGGTCGTACTCTACAAACTGGATGCTATCAGCCAATGTTGAAGCTGGAAAGGAGTTGTATACGAACACTGCAGCTGGTGCGCCAACCTCCACCTCGACACTCGTTTGTCTTGGGAGGAGAGAACTTCCAAGCCCATTGAAACGAGACTGAAGAGCTCCCGCCTGTGGTGTAGTCCCCAACAAGCTCGACCTGCGGATTCTTGTGGAGGTTGGGATTGGCGTGGAACTCGCGCGTGACCAAGTTGTCGAGTTCGCGAGCGCTCGACGCAAATACAAATGTCAAACCATTGATGTGTGTGTCGGTCAGACCAGCCGTCGGTGCATGACTCGGTGCTTTATTATTGTAACTCGAGGGTACCGCTAGCTGCTGCCGAAGTATGAATGTGAAGTTGAATACGAGGTCTTCGTCGTTCGGTAAGCGTATCAGAAAAGATGGCGGTGCGTCGGTATTTGGTGATGCGTCTGGATCCTACACGACCAACGTTCAGCATGGCAAGCTGCCTAGGGCGTGGTGGAAGCCATACCTGAATGTACTCTATTACGCTCTCGTCCCCAAGGTCTCTCTTCGGGGTGTATCTCGTCGCGGGGGACGCATTAGGTGTGATGTTCAAGAGGGTGCGACCACGCGCGTTGGTGATGGTGCAGGCGGCGACCGAGACTGGGGCGTGTTAGCAGCGCATTCCCGAGACTGAGACGGAGACTGAGAATGGTGATTGGGGCGGTTGCGTACAGCGAGTCTGGTCGCGCAGAAACAGCGACTCGCCCTCTTCTGCTCTGCTGGCGACCTGGCCCATGGTCTCGAGGCTCCTTGTATATGTGCTGTGGTGCAGCCAGGGCGAACGGGAGGCGCTGGGGGGAGAAGGTCGCAAGTCGCAAGTCGGTGCTCAAGGCGCGCAGGTGGAGGGGATCAGGCGAAGCAGCATGCCTGGCCCGGGAATGGGAGACGGCGTTGCTCAAGGTTCGGGTATCAATCGAGGTTCAATCTGGGATCGTACGCTTAATTAATATGGGGTTGCCCGGCACGCGGAGGGGAGGTCGTAAGCTAGGCGCTATGGCTTGCGCGGGGTGTTGCAGGGCTCACGAGCACCGTAGTGGTAAGTACTGAGTAGGTAGCTATGTTGCTGGGTAACGCTGTCTGGGTGATGATGCGGGCGGGGCGCAGGCGCGAATGCAGACGCGCTTCTCGGAATCGTCTTCGAGTACGGAATCTGATCTCGACTGGAGTGGATCGTTGCGAGAGTGAGCAAGCGTCTCTGTGCGCGTCGATCAACAAGTAGGCGCAGCGCAGCGCAGTGCGGGACACCCAGCGCGCTATCTACCACCAAGTACACCTTGTTACGCAGGAACAGGAACGGGAACGTTGCATGTGAGACACGGGAAACCACCTGTACATCAAACAGACCCAAGACCGGTGCCTGCTCCTACAGAGCCACAGTACCTACGCATCCTATGCTTCATCACATGCTGCGAGCCGGGGCAGGCAGAAGTATCGCCTCCAGCCTCTTCGTGTCTGGGACCGTGGGACGGCACCCGGTGATGTGTCCCTTCGACGTCCATCTATTTCGAGGCCCATGCCACATGACGAATACGGGCCTTTTTCATCGGGCAAGAACAAGGCGGCAACTACAACAAGGAGGCCGGCGCAAGAAAGCCTCGAGTTGGAAACAACAGTGGTCCTCAATCCCGTCCTCGTCGAAACGACGTGGTGGTTTTGGAAGTGATCTTTGCAGTCAGCACTCTATGTAGTGAGCTGCAGCTCGTAGACCTCCAAGCAACACGACTTGGATTTGGAACATGCTGTAATCTTTTCCATGTGCTGGGCTTGAGTTGCACTCATCACAGGATACTACTGGTGTGGGCGACTCGGTTCAATGCCGTTCCCTTGAAGTGGTAGTGATCACCCTGCCGGTCCTTGCGTACCTGCATCAGCCAATGGGAGTTCGCGGGCATCGGCGGCGGTAGCTTTTAGAGACGCAGCCTCGCGCTTCGTCATTGTCGAATCACTTCTCCAGCAAACATGGCGCTTCGTCTACCAGCGATCCGGGGCGTGTTTCGCCAGCCTCTATCCAACCCAAGGTTCTGTCAGCGCCGTTGGGCGCAGGTACAGGACGTTCGCTTTCTGGCAACCCACGGCGCAGAGGCAAGGATCCTATCAAAGTACGCGGACAAGCTTGCCTCCAAGGCGAAGCTGGAGGGAGTCAAGGACATCAACGAATTGAAGGAGAAACACAAGGAGAAAATCGAAGAGCTGAGGAGATCTGCTGTCGTTCCGGGTGCGACGGGACCTCTGACACCACCACCCTCGCCATCGTCTACGTCCAGTTCGCCGCCTGCCGGGTCTTCACCATGGCCAGCGCCACCTTCGCCGCCGAAACCACGAGATCCCAACGCGCCACCGCCAGGCATCAAGACGCTCGACTCCTTCTTGGACGTCACAAAGATCAGCACGCTCCCCAACAAAGAGATTGAGACGCTTTGGAGGCTGCGCCATGCATCCAACCCACAGAGCATCCACTTCGCCGTTCCTGCAAAGACATGGGCCTCTTTGCTGCAGACGGCGAAGCAGCACCCTGCGTTTGTGCTACCTGTGCCGCGAGAGATACCCGTCGAGCAGCCAGAGGGCGAGCAGGCCGGCAAGACTCAGCAGGCCGCTGAGCTTCACTACCTCCAATTCGCACACCCACACAAAGATACTACAACGCTTCTCTTCACATCTCTCGCCGAGTTTAAGCTGCGCGGCGAGTTTGCCAGCCCCCACACGACCATCACATTCCACCAGGAGCTTGCAAACAGCCATAACCTGGTCCTGGGCCAAGGTCTTGTAATTGAGAACAGGGGCGTCAGCGTCGATGAGGCGAGATGGTTGCTCATGTGCATGCAGAAATTCTATGTTCAGAATGAGCAAAGTGTCGGAAGAGGGGAGTTGCTGAAGCAATTTACATCTGGAGATGCAGGATTTCAGGTTGAGAGGTTGATTGATGAGGCCGAGAAGGCTTTGTAAAAAGCACGTGTCTGATACGACCTTGTACGATAGGAGCTGTACTTTTTAACATGTGTGTACACTTGATCGCCATAGAGCTGCATCATGCCTGATGGAAATATGTGCCAAGATGCTGTGTTTGAGTTGTTTAGTCTGACAGTATACGAGCATGACGCGGCTTGGGCACAATCACAGTTGGCAAACCAGAAGATGAGTATGGATTGTTCAGAGGTCGTTCAAGAGTCGTCCAAGGTCGTCAGTGACGAATCATGGTCTCGCGTTGTGCTGCTCCGGCACAAATAGAGCACGTCCCTTTCGCGTTGGTGTTGAACAGACCAGAGTCTCACAGCGGGATTCGCTTAGCGCGGGCAGCTGCATCTGCCCCCGCGCTACTTATCGATTGGGGTTGGCACGTCATCCACTAAAAAAAACGAGGCCGCATTCTCGGAGGTCCGCTGAGCAATGCCATGGTGTAGACGGGGAGCGTGGCAGAAGTGATGTAGCAGTAGTGGACTTGGTCAAAATAAAAGCAGGGCCAACAGTTAGCCTGGCGTTTGACAGCCACTGGACTCTTCCACGTGCATGTTGTCTCATTGAGCTTTCAAGGCTCCATTGGAACCCCTCTTGACTCACTGCGGGCGCGATAGGCAAGACGGCAGTCATTGCAAAAGCTGTACACTACTAAAAGACACACACGCACCCACTTGCACCCACTCTCATCTGCAGTGCGCGCATATCTCCGCGCTCCATCATACGCCGTTGCAACCAATTAGGCCTTCATACGTGGGCATCCGGCCAGAGTCTGCGCGCAGAAGAGTCAAGCACCAACTGCCGCTCGTCGCACCGTTGTTTGCAATACCCCATACCCATACCCATACCCATATCCGTACCCATACATACAATTGCGTGCTAGGCATAACACCATGGATCTGGTCAATTCGTAAGTGCTGGTCCCCAGTCCTGCTTTCCCCCTTCTGCCCCCCGTACATTGTCTGCACCATGTCTCTCACCAATGGCGCTCCCAATGGCGCGAGCGAGCTGGAGTTCATCATGCAGAGAGCGCGCAAGGGCAGTCGCAGCTTGCCATTCATGACTGACACACTGGGCAACAGCCTCAACGACCGGTTGCTCTTCGCGGTGCCCAAGAGTAAGTCTCCCAGTCTCCCAGTCCCCCAACCCCAATGGTGGCGGTAGCGCCTTCTATGCATCTCTGACGCAAACAAACAGAGGGCCGCCTCCACCAGGTCTGCCTCGACCTCCTCCACGGCTCCGACATCCAATTCCACCGCCACTCGCGCCTCGACATTGCGCTCGTCAAGAACCTCCCGCTCGCGCTCGTCTTCCTCCCCGCCGCCGACATCCCCACCTTCGTCGGCGAAGGCCGCGTTGACCTCGGAATCACCGGCCGCGACCAGGTCGAAGAGCACGAATGCGCCGTCCCTCCCACCGCGACAACGGGCGTCGTCGAAGTCCTCGACCTCGACTTTGGCAAATGCGACCTGCAGGTCCAGGTTCCGCAGAAGGGCGACCTGGCCAAGCCCGAGGACCTGATTGGCAAGAACGTAGTCACCTCGTTCACAAACCTGGCGGAGCAGTACTTCCGCAAGCTGGAGGCTGAGCAGAGCGGCCACACCAACGGCGAGGTCGCCAAGGACGCTAAGCTGAAGACAACCATCAAGTACGTCGGTGGCAGTGTCGAGGCGGCATGTGCGCTCGGTGTTGCGGACGGCATTGTCGACCTCGTCGAGTCGGGCGAGACGATGCGCGCTGCAGGCTTGAAGGCCATCTCTACCGTCGTTTCGTCCAGCGCTATCCTGATCAAATCAAAACACCCCTCGGACCCCAAGCTTGTCGATTTGATCACAGCCAGAATAAAGGGTGTCATTAGTAAGTTCCTCCTTCCAACCATGGCAGCATATGTGCCATACTGACCTTCACCAGCCGCGCAAAAATACGTCCTCTGCACCTACAACATCGAGCGCAGCAAGCTCGACATCGCCAAGCAGATCACCCCCGGTAACCGCGCGCCAACCGTCACCTCGCTGGAAGAGGCCGGCTGGGTCGCCATATCTGTCATGGTGCTGAGGAAGAAGATCGCCCTCGTAATGGACGAACTGACCGCAGCCGGCGCGTGCGACATCCTCGTCTCCAAGATCGAGAACTCCAGAACCCACGATTAGGCATCGAAGGGGACTCTGGAAGTCTTTGTGGCAAAATCGCAAATCTAGGCTACCATTACCCACGATCACATAGGTATCAAGAGCGAAGGAAGCAAAAGTCCGGATCTAGAACTACCATCTGTAGTTTAATGTCACGGGTTATAAACGGGCTATGTTTAGCAGAATGAAGTACGGAAATGCTGTCTATGACGCAGGGTATTCGACCTTTACAAAAGTGATTGTACATAACTGCGAGATAGAGCGCCAGCTAGCCAGAAGCAAAGAAGATAGATCATCCAAAGAACTCGCCGCTCACGAGCGACTCCCACGGCTTCCCCGTCTCCCAGACCCGCTGCATGAGCAACTTAGCGCGATCAATCTGTCTTCCGTAAGCCAGTACTCACAGTAAAAGCATCTGAAAGCAACACTCACCTGCGTCATCCCAAACCCCTCCACCCCCCTCAACCGATCCATAATCTTCTCCCTCTGCCCCTCATCCTGCGCATCACACCCGGCCACAAACATAGGGAAAAGCAAGCA
>Ga0068631_100844_pt1 | contig 11852 bp, 9 predicted proteins | sample InSIn5gowninarea_2_FD_77434 | JGI IMG/M metagenome (GOLD analysis project Ga0068631, IMG submission 77434) | Clean room microbial communities from NASA Spacecraft Assembly Facility at Jet Propulsion Laboratory, Pasadena, California, USA -... ...
GTGGGAGGAGTGAAAGGAGTGAGAGGAGAAGAGATGATCGCGATAGAAGTCGAGATCATGATCATGATCGTGACAGGGAGAGGCGTAGAGACAGGGAGAAGCGGAACGACAGGGATGAGCTGAAAGATAGGGATGAGCGGAAAGACAGGGATCGCAGCAGAAGCAAGCATGAAGACAGGGAGAAGCGAAGGGATAAGAAAAGTGATCGAGACAGGGAGCGAGATCGAGACTACGATAAAAACAAGGAACGAGACCGAGAAAGAAGCAGGGAAAAGAGATCAGGCGAGAAGAAAGAGCGGAGGAGGGATGAGGATAGGAAATGATGAGACGACTGGCATGACATGATACCCCTTATAAAATAACGACATTACCATGAGATATTAACAGCGTTGGATTTTGGCATGACAATGGACTCAGTAGAAGTTATCTCTATTGCTATGGCGGAGATTGAGGAGCATACAGCGAGTGCATAGATAGTACAGTAATGATCTCTACTTCATAATTGCATTGAACTCCGCAACGTATTGTGAACACTCTTCTCGTTTGGTACGAGTACCACAATGATTCAGCAACGTCTGTTGCACGCTGTAGCATCGCCACTCTGTTCTCAGAGCATACATGCATTTTCTCCCTCAACTACGCAATTAGGTATATCACCTCCAGTAAGACCGTACTTGATGAGGAATCTATACTCTACTCGATACATGATTTCTCATGGATGCCTAACGTAATCTACAACCCCGCTTGGACAAGAAGGTATCATACGCTGTTGTATGTCCATACATTCTTTCCCCTAGATGTTACACTCAATATACAAGACCACTACCTTGGTCAGCAAATTCCACCCCAATAAGTAAGAGCTGAACGAACTCACATCTGATGTATAGCACTTGGCCCCTCCTCATTAAACTCCATCCTCGTCAAACACCCCTTCGACGTCCCCTGATCCACCACAAATATTACCTTGGCCGCAATCTGGGAGCCCAAGAAAACCGCCTCCTCATAGCTCTTCCACTCCGGGAAATAAGACGGCGGGATCGCAGTCTTGATACTCGTCGGGCTCTGGGAATGGGAGGAATGGGTTGTACCATTCAATCCACCATACGAGGAGTTCGCGTTCGCCAAAGCGGGATTGGAAGCTGTGGTAGCGGCGAGGAGTAAAGGGTTGACTGCGCTGGCGGTGGGTGGTTGATGGGGTGGTGTACCCATGAAGGAGGCGTTAGGAGTCATGGAGCCGGTGCCGGAGGGAGTGGCCATGTTAGAGGGTAGTTCGCTCATAAACATCGTTGCTGAGCTTGGGCTTACAAGAAAACGATTGTTCAATGTAGCGAGAAGAGAGTCTTTGAAGCCGCGGACCTTGGAGCCGGAGCCGCATATAACAAGGCCGTCCCAGGCATCTTGTCGTTTGGATGTATCGTCAACGGAGAGAATGGTGCGGTATATAGTATCGGCGATGGTGTCGAGTATGCCGTCGCTTGCTGCGAGGAATCTTTCGGTGCCGATTTCGATGTCCATTCGCATTTTGTCAGGGTGCTCTTCTTCGAACTTTTTGCGCTTCTCTTCGCGTTTGGCGTGCTGGATCTGCTCCTTTCGAGCTGCTCCATCCGTGGGAGCTGAAGCCTCAGGAAGAACAGCGGACGCTGGAGCTTCAACTGCAGACCTGGGCTCGTCTATCGGACCAGTGGCCGAAGCTGATGTTGGCTCGATAGCTGATGTAGGCTCAGGCGTCTTCTGCCTCTTGCCACTAGTTGTACCTGCAATTGATGCTTCGTAATGGAATACAGCGCGTAGCCGCTTCGAATTGGGAAGCTTTATAGATCGAGCAGCGGCCTCAGCAGCGTCCCGTGCATCTTTCTCCTTGTTGGCCTTGCGCGCAGCTGCCTTTTCCGCCTTTTCTTTCTCCTTCTTTGCTAGGAACTCTTGGGTCTTCCCACTCGCCACAATGCTTGCAACATCAAGTACACCATCGTCCTCTGCTACGTTGTCTGGCCCAGTCGCGGTGTCCTCATCTCCAACCTCGGTATCAGGCCCAGGACCCCTTGGGGCTTCTGTGACTCTAACATCAGGTCCAGAGGATGTAGCGCCAGTCGAAGCAGCCGCGGCTGGATTACTGACCGGCTCTTCTAGCCCTTCGTTACCTGGTAAGGCCGTGCCCGGTGGTAGTATTTCGCATATGGCACTCTTCTTTAGCTGCTCTCCCATGTCCCTTGTAAAGCCCTTCGACTGTAAAAGATTGGTCAACCGCCTTGTCATAGCCTCTCCACCTGAATCCGGCACCGAGCCCCTAGCTGATATCTGGAATTCCGTAACTGCTGTCACATCCACTTTCTCGAATCCAATATCGACAACGCAAGCATTTGCAATCGCAAAAGCGTATGAGGTAGCAAGAGCACTGTCCATTATACAAAATGCAGGTGTCTTGAATCTCTCAAATATAAACTGTGTTATATCCTCTAGGTTCTTGGCCGTCCAACATGGCTCTGCGATTAGCATGATAGGTGAGTGCAGGGTAGGTGAGAGGGTGTTGTGTACATGGTGGAGGAAAGCGAAGAAGGCAGGCATATTTTCTATTCGACCCTCTGCCTCTTAATTAGCAGAAGCCACTCTACTGAACCATATATCCTACGCTTTAATGGCCATATAGCACCCTCGTTATCCTCTGGATCCTCGATCAGCTCCACCTCTTCCTCGCCCTCCTGCTCCGTAACTCCCATCTCAACATCGCCATTATGCACCAACTCCTTTTTACGTGACTTGATCTTATACGGCTCGAATGACTTACCATCCGGGCCTGAGAACATGCGAGTGGGAAAGCGATGTGCTGGTGGGGTGAACGATTCGGGTAGGCCTAGTTGCGCCAATGTTGTTTGTGAACCAGGTGCAATTATAAGCACATTTTCGTCGCGAAAGGGGGGCATTGTTGCCGAGGATATTGGACGAGGCCCTAAAGTGGAGATTCGAGGGTTCGCGCCAAAGTGATATGACCCTCAATACTGGCTGACTTGACCTGAATCTAACGCGCTGGACTTTCGCGCTGCGACAAGTATCGGGTAAGCTTCGGTGGCATTCAGTCAGGCCTCATCACGTGATGCTCGCCTATTGGGAATTACGAGCCCATTTCTTCAAGCCTCTAAGGCTCCAGACTTTAGTTGATTAACGCACCTCCAATCCAAGCAATACACGAGCGTTACGTCAATACTTAAATGACTGAGTTTCCACGTTCCAAGGCTTATATGTATCACCTAATACATGGTCGCTCTCACGCTCCTCCAAGTCACGCCATCACACACCAACACCAACACCAACACCAACCCCAACCCCATTATCGAGGACTCCGAAGATGAACCTCCCTTCAGCGCCTAGACCACAAGCTCCTTTGGAAGAAAATGAAACCAAGGTTCGAGCTAGCCAATCAAATAAAGTTATACAACAGAGATTAGGAGGTGACCGATTCGTCCGAGCTCCGATCCTCCAACTATCATGTGAGATAGAAGTTGCTTTTCAAAAGCCTGAAACTCCGAAAAGACTAAGGAAGAGAAATGCCGTCAGGCAATACGATGATTGAGGTGTTCAATGGTATCAATGCTTGGACATAGAGGCGTCACGAAGGATACATAAATGTTGCGAAGAACCTGGCGCTCGGCATCGCAATACCGTTGTTGAGGTACCGAGAGCGAGATAGTCATGTTGTGTAGTCGTAGGAGTAGGGAGCTAGAAATATGGTCGCAAAGTCAATCAGCCCTTCTGACTCCTAAACCCATCGAGACATGGATCATAGCAACGCAGCGACAAGCACAGCCCAAGTACCCGCCAACACAGCCATAGCCATACCTCCTTCCCTGTACGACACGGCGCCGGCTTGTGTTGCAAGGGGGTTAGGGTTGGTCGCCACAGGCGAGGTCTCGACTGGTTGTGTTCCTCCAACGCCAGAACTCCCAACGCCACTATTACCAGCAGGAACGTATTGACTGAGAGACGATGAACTTGTGAGCGTCGATGTCACTGTTGGTTGACTAGATGTTTGAATAGGAGCTGTGTATCCCGTTGATGAGTTACCGGCGCCTGATGCGTATATGGTGCTCGTCGAGGTGACAGTTGTGTAGGAATACACTGTGGTCCAGACGGTTTGCTGAGCTGCCGAGTTCTCAACCGCTGCATTGGTTGTTGCTAGAAGCAGAAGCCAGGAAAGTAAAGGTATGAGATGCATTCTACTGGATTCGAGGAGTATCCCAAGGTTGGTGGTTGTTGGTGAGGAGAAGAGGACAGCGCTTTGCGACGACGAATATAGAGACTTCAAGGTAACCCAGGCTCAAGATAGCTCTCGCAATTTATCAGTCAGATCGAAAGCGACACTGTAGTAAAGTCTTGCGATCGACTTGTTTTACACAACGACCTAGCGTCGTAGTGGCGGCAAGATGTTGGGACCTGGATCCCTGGAACGAGCCCTTTGGGGGTGATAATAATCGTGTAGGAGGTGATGAATCAAGCGGTCGAAGATAGACTTTGCCAACGAAGTCTCGATGAAGTAGTTTTCCAGCGTTATCGAGAGATGCCCTACTGCAGACCGAAAAAGAGCGTCGTGGTCGAAGTCATTTGAAGGTTTGTTGGAGGATCAGAGGTCATAATATTGGAGGGGAGGCGACCGGGCCAGGACTACCTGGAGATTCGGGTACCTGGAAGACGAAGGGACTGTAGATCGCCGTACTTCGGAAGAGGGCGCTTGTACAGGCATGGCACAGATGGGTTTGGAAGGATTTGGCCTTCTCTGATAGGCCCTGTAGGCATGTACCTGAATTAAAACCTAAATCTAAGTTGAAACTGCGCCCTTGCAACAATCCTTCGGTGCGGCGGTAACACCATCGTCAAATATCTTGACTTGAAGCCACTTCAATGTACTTTTTATTTTGAGCAGGAATGTATAGTTGGAAAAGCATTCAGTCGTGAAGCATGCTCTTGAAGATGTTTCAGCGAATCAGTTACCCACACAAAGGGCTGAAAATGCTGCAAACAAAGAGAAATTGAGCGTTATCCATCACTCTTGGTGATGGTTTCACATCCACAGACGCCGCAAACAATCGAGACCTGTTCCATATTGCGCTCGCCACTACCGATCCTGTTGATGACTGACGAGATGATGAAAGAGTTTAACAAGACGAAATTACTCAGGTCGAAATACAGTACATGACTTTGCTGCTCGGAATCGTCTCATCGTATGCAACCTAGCAGCCGGAAAGTACGAACACATAATCGAGTCAGATGGAAGCAGCTAGAAAGTACAAACATAATATCGAGTCAGGTGGACATCTATCGGGGCATGGAGCTGTCTTGGTCGTACTGAAGGATCCGAGTTTAATGAATGCTGAAATGTCTTCATTCTAAGCGCTGACAGACTGTGACAAGTGCGGCTCCGGCGTACGATGAGTAGACAGCAGTCATGTATCTTTGGACACTTCAGGTCGCCAAACCAGATCGCCTCCGAGTCTTATGAAATCCTTCTGGAGAAATTGATCGTGTCCACTTGATTCATTGATCCTTTCCGCAACCGATATCCGAAGTCGATTGCTTGCTGCGGAGATGAACTCGGCCTTCAACGAACACTCCAAGAGGTGTTTGCGGCTCACTCGAGCCCACACACATGTTCCTCCAGCTTATCTCGTTCATCTCATCTTTTAGACTTGTCTCAATCTCAATCTGTTTGAGCTTTGCCCTTGGCCCTTGGCCGACCGTGCCCTTTTTAGGCGTTAGTCGCAGAGGCTGCACATCGTCGCCTCTAATACACCAACTGCCTCAGAGGCCCTGATCAACCCAACCTGGAGGTCTGGGCACACTAAGGTCATCGCATTAAACCAGAGAGAGAGAGAGACTTGTTGCAGGACGCAGGAGAAAGTGGGCAGCGGAGATGCAGGATTTTCGCCTGATCACGTGAATGCTCGTAGTTTCTACCAAAGACTGTATTCAGAATCTGTTCAAAATACATTTAGTACTCCCACAACATAGTATCTTTGCTTATATCCATGTTTTGCGCTCACATATGTTACTTGACTATACATTCACTCACGTGATACTCACGTGAGATAGAGGGAAAGTATGAGACTGTTTGCACATAGGGTTGTACCCTACTTGATATTAGCAAAGACCTTTCGTACTCGGCCAACGCTTCTTTGACTTTGATGGTACAGAGTACCAACATTCAGGGACTGAGATGGTACTGTAGATCTTGAGGCTGATCAAGTTTGAACAGCACAACTCTCTGACAACAAAACCGGACATGACAAGGTCAGGTGAATTATGCAGTTGTAGGTACATTGCTGCTCATACATTATTATTGTGCCAAGTTGACTCTGTTCACAGATGATTGAAGTAAGCTTGTGAGCGCGAGCCCCACAACATTGCTGTCTCCTTGGCGAGAAGGGTGAATAACATCAAATCATTGTACTTCCAATCACTGGATAGCTTGTTCACGTGTTTCAATATACGCGCTAGTCACATCAAAGAGTCAACCTCGCTTTCTGTTGATGCGCTTCTGCCACGTAGCTTGATTATTAGAAGTTGAACATGACAGCCGATCTAGTCTGTCCAGATGCTCTGAGGGACTGAAGTCCTACCTTCTCGCAACCCACGAATAGCCTTTGAGAAGGTGAGGCCAACCCTTTGGTGCCCTTCCGAGTCGCAACAGCTAACAAGGTCTAGATCACGACCTCAAGCGGATAACGTCCAAAGGGGCCATTGAAAGTTTCCCAAGCCATACTTTGACCGTGTCAAAGCTTCGGGTATACATACAATAGCAAGACCATCTGGCTCATTTCCAAACTTTGCACAAACTCCACACCTTTACTTGTCGTCAAGATGCCGTCTATTTCAGACTCCAAACCAGCACTTCCCTCACACACCTCCGCCCCCAATGTCCCGACCCTTACCAAGTCCAAATTCACTACCAAGCAAAACAAGCAGTCTGCCTTCTCAAGTGTATCATCCTGCGACCCTTCACCTTGCACTTCGCCCACAATTCCAGGTCACAAACGCAGTCCGTCCTTCCTTTCCAAGCTGAAGCTTGGTGATCCCTTCGGCCTGGTCTCCGCATTGAAGGACAAGAAGGAAGGAGATGAGCAGAGGTGCAAGTGGGAGAAGATTCGAGAGACGGATTGTAATATCGAGCGGCAGAGGTACGAAAAGCGTCGTGAAGGTGCGATGGGGAAGTCGGGGACTTGCTAAGTGTATGACGTGAAACTTATTTGTGGGGCCCTGGATTTCGAGCTTCTGTGCGTAAGGGTGATGGGGGTTCGTGATTATAGCATCTCGTGGCGCCGACATTAGTGGAGTCTTGCATTGTCTGGTGTTGAGAGTCTGAGCATCATGTGGCGTTAGGATAGATGCTGTAGATACTCTGACCTTTTCGGGATGCTACTGAAATTGACGTTCGTTGCTTTGTCATATCCTTCGGGATGATGTGATGCTGGCAGCTATTGTCCTGGGACGCCTGAACTCTCAGTTTTCTCTTTATCCGCAGTAGTCATGGCTGTACCCGCTTCAAGTCTGTTATATTCCACATGAATTCCATATCAATTCCAGCACAAAGTTTTCAACAGAGCGAACATAGTAAACGAGCCTAGCAGAGTTGACCCCCGCCTGGCGTTTGTATGGTAAGACTAGGACATGATCAAGACTTGGATCCGATTCCTGGCAGGATAGAATATAAAACGACCTACGCTCTTGGCATATTATTGACAGACTTAAGGCACAGTCAATAGTATCCCAAAATGCGAAACATTGTAGTGTTGTTGGTGCCACTATCTATGTTTGGGTATTGTGTGTGAGGAGAGGTGTTGGAGTGCCCCTTTTCTTAGTTTCCTGTAACCTTCTCTTCTGCTCGTCCCTATCTTTCAGACTGATGTTGATATTGTAGTGAATAGTTCGTATGTCTTTGAATAATTCGCCAGCGACTACGTCTTTTACCAAAGGTCTCTGGAAGATGCCTGTGATAGGTGTAGTCAGTGCATCCGTGTTGACTGGCACAGGTGAATGAGCTCGTAATATGAAGACGATCGAGTATCTATAAGGTTTTTGAAACAGGGAGATTGGTTCTGCTTGTGATGCGAGGCAACCTGGATACGACTGGACACGGTGACCGCCCGCAGTATAGCGGCCATTGGAGAGTCGTTCAAGTTGTCGCCCAACAAGAAGACTTGCGGCTGGGTATGTATAGCTGCTTTCGATAGGGAACCATCTTCCGGCATGGTGATCTGCCACTTCCAGGCCTGGTTTGTCTCCCACGACGAGGCTCAGTAAACCAAGATCTTTGTGTCCTAAAATAGGTTTCAACACCTTGTCTGTCAGGCTGATAATGCGTCATACCTTCGGCCACGACTCTTGGTTCAGCTCCATCAAACACCTCATATCTGAAGAGTCGTAACATTGTAGCTCTTCTGTGACCATCAAGCTCCATGCAAGGCTTTGAGTAGACAGTCAGAGCTTCAGCCGGCAGACCTAAACTCTCAGCTATCCTACCGAGTATTTCATTGAGTAAGATTGCAGCTTCTTTCCAAAAAATTGACCCAGCCTCCTTGAGCACCTCTGGAGTGAAATTAGTTGTCCGAAGAGTAATGAATTCCTTCTCTCCCTCCACATAGTTCCATCCCTCTTCACTTCCCAGCTTCGACTTAAATATTCGTTTGTAAGACTCAGGCAAGTCAAAGAACGTTTTACATGCCGCAAATAGTGCCCTCGAGCTCTTGGACAGCTTGTCGTCATCGTCGAATGTTATGGTACTCCATCCTTGGTCTGCTAGGTAAAACTGATGAACAGGTTGGACTTTGGAAAGCTTGACAAAGTTCAAGGGCGGAAGGACGAGGGTTGGCTCATTGTTAGCCTGATTAAGAGAAGTCTCACATAGCTCTGGTCCTGGCTGCATCTTAGGCATAAAGCTTGTTGTTGTCGGTCCCCATGTACTGGGAGTAGCATCAAGCTTCACCGTAAGATCATAGTATCAGATATCTAGGTTCGTGGATATTCTTGAAGAAAAGTATGAATTGGCTTCGTAGTTTAGGTTGATAGAAGCCTTGCATGTGATTGGTTCATTCGGAGGTTAGTAGCCTCATCTATGAGGCTGCAATATATACTCCAAAACATTTTCCTCGACCAAGATCTTCTGCTTGTATATACATCTAATATGTTGCCAGCAAGAGAAGCTACAAAGACATGTCATGCATGTCGTCTACATCTTCTCGCTATCTTTCGATATGGCTTCACTCGATATGAATCCAGATCAATAGCTCGATACACTATTCGCAGATCTATTCGAACTCAACCTACAAGAGCTCGCCACCATGTTACATCTCGAACTATTTCAACGAGCCAGCGTCTGGCTGATAATGTTTCACAGAATGCACCCGCTACGGAGGGTCAAACCCCTGCAGACATCGAAGCGGTGGTGAGGCAAGCAAAGAAAACATTTGGTGAAACCTTACCCCAAGACTATCTATCAGCCAGCGAATATCGAATATATGAGCGATTGTATGGCCCACCGCTACGAGAAACCAGAGCAGATGACGTATATGACCCAGCAGAGTTCGAAGAGGAGGAAGCCCCTCGCAATGTCATGTTACGGGAGACTAAGGATGGCGGCGTCGAGGAGATTGAGTACGACCCGTCATTGGGATTCGAAGTCACCAGCGACGCCTCCGAAGATGCCACTCCGGACGAAACAGTCGTTGAAGAGGCAGTGGATGATATGGATGGAGCGGAAGAGACAGGCGGATTTGAACCTTTGGAACCTACACCTGATGCAAAGGGATATTTACACGGAGGTCTTGAAGAGGATCTGGGATTCCATAAATCAGAATCGGACCCGGAGATCGTGGATGCTTTAGGAGCAGTAGGCTCTGCTCCAGAAAGTCAGGAAGTCATTCAAGCAAACGTCAGGAACCAAAGAGAGTATGAGGCTCTGAAGCGGCTGCAAAGGGATATGGAGGATGCCATTGCTTCTCGACCGTTATCTGGTCAACTGAATGCGGACATAGACCCAGCGGAGGAAGACGAGGAGATAGGGGAGGAGGAAGAAGACGATCCTGAAGAGGATATCATCCCACCGGACATGTACGCTGCTGCCGAGACCCATCGAGTACACCCGCATACGGTAGCAGCTCGAGCTGTTACTAGGCCGAGCACTTTAATGTTACCAAACGAGACATTCATCAGACCTATAACAGAAGCTCTGGACAGGACAGACATCAAACATCTTCAAGCAACGGCAGAGAAGGAGCTTGGCGGAAAGCATTTACCATACTCGCCTTCTACACCTCTATCTGGTAAATTACTCCAGCAGAAGCCTATTGGACTGGATCCATCTCAGCGTAGAATGTCGGAAATTGAAGCCGATACATATCTTGCTGGTGTAATGCCACCAGTCTATGCAACTGTTATGAGTACACTTGTTGAAGTTCGCAAGCGTTTGGGGCAGCACTGGCTGCGAGGACTCATTCGCAGAGGAGGACACGAGGGTGCAAGAATTCTCGATGCAGGGGGTGGGGGAGCTGGTATAGGTGCCTGGAGGGAGATTGTTCAGGCTGAGTGGGATACCATGAAGGACGAAGGCAGTGTCACGGATGAAGTTCCACCAAATGGAAAGGCTACAGTCCTCACGGGTCCAGATACCTTGCGACATCGAGTATCTCGGTTCTTGGAGAATACTACATTCTTACCCCGTCTTCCCGACTACGTACACACGACTGATAATGGAGACCTCATGGATGGCATATCCTCTCAGCAGCGAAAGGTTTTCGACATCATCATCGCGCCACATACTTTGTGGTCACTGAAAGAAGCGCATCGCCGAAAAAACATGGTACAGAATTTATGGAAGATGCTGGAACCAAACGGAGGTATCCTGATTCTCATCGAAAAGGGATTGCCACGAGGATTTGAAGCTATTGCAGGAGCACGTTCTCTACTTCTCGCCAATCACATAGCATCACCTGGATCTACGGAGATGGAGATCGAAACACAGTCTACGATAGTGCCAACGGAGAAAGGGTCCGGTATGATTATTGCTCCCTGCACGAACCACCAAGGGTGTCCCATGTATCCTGTCGCTGGCATAAGCAATGGCCGAAAAGACTTTTGCCACTTCGTCCAGCGATACCATCGACCTCAATTCTTGCAACGTTTAATTGGTGCCTCGGCTTTCAATCACGAAGACATCCAATACAGCTACCTTGCTGCTCGCAAAGGTATCGATGATAGGCAGAGCCAGCCTGGATTGATGCAAGGCGAGGCTGCTACTCGCCAAGCCCTTGCTGGCTACGAGGACATTGATCTTCCCGAGCAAGAAATTGGTCCGGACGCGAGCCTCCAACAAGAACCCAACAAGGGAATAAGATTTAACCCTCTCTCCCTTCCCCGCCTCATTCTCTCACCCCTCAAACGTCGCGGCCACGTAACCCTCGACCTATGCACCCCTTCGGGCACGCTCGAGCGCTGGACCGTCCCGAAAAGCTTTAGCAATGTCGCTTACCATGACGCTCGGAAAGCTAAATGGGGTGATCTGTGGGCTTTAGGCGCCAAAACGCGAGTTCTTAGGAAGCCACGCTTGGGCAGAAAGGCGGATCAGAGAATGGAGAAAGAAGCGATGCTCTTGAAGAAAAAGGGGAAGAAGGGCCGGGGACAGGGATTGATGGGCAATAAGACTGACAGAAATGCGAGGAAATTGGAGGGATTGGTCGGGAAAGGCATGCCGGAGCGTAGTCCGGTGGAGCAGAGGAGGAGAAGGCGGAAAGGCGGAAAGAAAGAGGTAGAAGAGTCATATGAGCAGTTTGTACGGAATGGATGAATTACCCCTCTCTATATATAATTCCCTA
>Ga0068631_100849_pt1 | contig 11825 bp, 15 predicted proteins | sample InSIn5gowninarea_2_FD_77434 | JGI IMG/M metagenome (GOLD analysis project Ga0068631, IMG submission 77434) | Clean room microbial communities from NASA Spacecraft Assembly Facility at Jet Propulsion Laboratory, Pasadena, California, USA -... ...
CATGGAATATGACTAAGTATGAATTGAGATAATGCTTCTAATGCATGAGTAAGAGCAGAAGGTTGGACGCAGAAGTATCGGAGCAATATTCAGACGGCATGCCTTCTGACGTAGATAGTATGGCAGCATTATGAGAGCAAGACCAGAACCTGCTGACAGCACTGTAAGGGCACAATCAAAGACTGCTGGGAGCACTGTAGAGGCAACACCAGAGTCCGCCGACAGCACTGTCAAGGCAAAATCGGACACCACTGGCAGCACTGTAAAGGGAACCTTTGTAATGAAGCACTCCGATGCGATGTCTGATGTTGTATTCGGCTCCGATGATATTGATGACAAGTCAGAAACACAGCTCATATCGTTTATCATGAGGCTGTTTGGGATCGAGCATCATTGTTTGGCAAGGAACAGGTGTGAAGCATACGGACGTCCAGGGATTACATGGTGCGCAGGGACTTAATACTTGTTCAGAGGATGCTGAGGCAGAGTATATACGTGCAATTCATGGTCATACTCGTGGATGCATCTGTGGCTATTTTGTCCTACAGCTCTCTCTTATGCCTCTCGGCGTGTCGCAACTGGGGTTTCTTATGGATTGATTCCTCTCCTCTCATCCCTTTGTAGTAATCCTGACCTGAGGGTCGGCAATCCCGCCGTTGCACGCGCCAAACGCGCCATACGCGCCTAGCGCCTAAGGATCAGCACAACAACGGGGTCATCGTTTCAAAATGCCATGTTTTGGTCAGTACGTCACTGTCTTGGCAAGCAATCTACGAAGCTGTTTATAAAGCTGTCCTTGAGCTCCAATCCTGTGCATTTCTCTACCTATACCTACAGACCCAAAAGCGAGTCAAAAGTACCTTCACCCAATATAAAGTCAACATACAAACATGTCCGACTACGACCAGAACGCCGCCAACGACGCAGGCTACGCTGCTGGAGCTGTTGGTACGTGCAACTTGGCGAGCAAAGCTTAGCAAGCTTGGTCCTCTTGGCCATTGCTTGTTCCTTCCCATCTTCCGCCCTCCCTTTCCCCATCCCATACTCTCCCCTCCAACGCACCCTCCCCTTCTCTTTCCCCTTCTCCCTTCTCTCCACCCCACAACGCCCCACTAATACCCCCACAGAAGGCGACTACAACCAAGCCGGCCAAGACGTCCGCCAAGACGAGCAATCCGTCGACTCTCGCTTCGACCGCATGGGCCAAGACATCGAGAACGCTCCCCGTGACGCCATGAACGATGTGGACCAAGACGCGCGCAACGGCGAGCAGGACGTGCGCGATATTCCCTCTGACATTGGCGGGGAGTTCGACAAGGCGGCAGGCAAGATCGGAGGCATGTTTGGGGGCGCGGAGAGGGATGGTAGGGATGTCGAGCAGGATGGTCGCAATGCGGAGGGGGATGTTGATAGGTTTGGGCAGGGGATGGACAACTCTTATCAGCAGGGGGAGCAGCAGGGGGAGCAGCAGGGTTTCTAGGTCACCTTCTCCGCTGTTGAGGTGATGTGATGGGACACGAAAAGGGCAGTTTTCATGATTGATATGAAGTGATGATGTATGGCGATGGCATGCACAAACTAGTTGCGAAGATGACGCAGAATAAAGCCGTAATGACGTTTGAAAGACAGCCGCAGTAATAATGTGAAATCTGCCTTGCACAGAGGCGTCTTGACCAGTCGGCAATTTGACTAGTCAGGTTTTTCCTCTCATTGGAAGCACACCTACTTATGATGATGCCAGCTCTCTGGTCTCTTGCAGGGCGGTGGCGCTTGTGCCTATTGTGCTCGCGCTTGACGACCCCTTGCTCCATCCTGGCTTTCGATTCTTCCATCTTGACGTAGTCGTGTGTTGCTTGAAGTCGTCGGCGCGGCGCTCCCAATTCGATAGAGTATAGCTGTTGAGGCCGCGCTTCGATCCAATCTCTATCATATGCGTGCGGTACTCGTCCTGAGTGATACTGCCCTTCGCGAGAGCATCTTGCAGTATCTCTTCGATTGTACGACACTTCTCTATATTTGCTTTATTCAAGCTGATCTGCTCGGAGAAGTGTTCCTCGGGAAGAGGGTCATACGATTATCTATGACCCCGGTAATGGCCTGCAAACCAGCAAGCTATCGGGAAGTGAGCTGAACATACATCAATTGTACGTTGTAAAGTCGGGTTAATCATCGCCCCAGATTGTTGCTCAACCGCAAGTTCGAAGCCTTCATGGGCATCGACAAGGTGGTATTGGCATTGGAGCTTTAGGAGCTTCACAATGTTCTTGGCTTTCGGACTGCTGGTGTATCCCTGTTGGTCGAGCGCAACGATGGCTGCGTCACACGAAGTATGCGAACCAATTTGCCGAAGGTTTCACTACCGCCTCACCAGATGCTGGTGATTGGTACAATATGAGCTTGCTTCAGTTCCTTGGAGCGTGTCGGATGTCGAAGATTAAGCTGGAGGTACAGCAAGAGCAGTCCACCGACAACATCCTTGTGCTCAAGAAGAACGCGGATAGCAACACATTATCAGCGCTACGAGAACGTTCAGAAAATTGGAAGACTAGAAAAGAAAACATATTCTCTCCTCAGCTAAAGGTTGTCGCTGGTCTTCTCCAAAGTTCCTCATCGCATTTGAGGGATCGTTACAATGAACAGGAAGAAGTAGCTAGATCGGTTCTGCAGAAGGGGAAGGACAGGAATGAAGACGATCTTGAGGCCAGTTTGGTCGTAGAAAGGAGAGGGTCGGTCAGTACGTGGCTCATGCCATACAGGTACTTCATCTGAGATCAAGCCTGAAGAGTAGAGGGTGTTGTAAGGTGCTCTTGGCTGTATGTGTATGTGTATGCGATGCTATGCCATGTAACGTGATGTGATGTGATGGAAGGTGATGTGATATGATGGACAGGAGGAGAGAATAGAGTGGATGGAGAAGGTGGAGATGATGGAGAGGATGAGAAGGACGAAGTCGTGGTCGAGGTCGAGGAGGAAGACGAAGAGGGCGTGTAGGGGTTAAACAAAGCATCTAAAAGCAAGTCTCGTCCCTTATCTTAACACAAGTTCGCTGACATCAACAGACAACGCTTCAGTTAAACCGAACATAAAGCCTGCGACCACTGCCATTAGATCCACCACCAAGCCTCTCGCCGCGCCAAAGAGTACGTCTCTACGCCCCTTATCCTTCGCAATGCTTCAGACCAAGCCACCTTCGCAGCCAATGCCGTAGCCAGCGCCACCGCCGCCGGCACATCCGAGGATGAGGACGGATCCGAGGACGGAGAGAAAGAGGAGGAAGAGGATAAGGCGACAGGCAGGACGCTGTGCATGGTGTGTGTGTGACCTCGACGACGCGACGTTCGCCTAGCTTATCGCCAGGTGTAGTGCGCTTGAAGGTCTGGTGGTAGACCGGCGCGTACTCATTGCCTCGGCCTCTCTGCCCCAGACTGTGACACTGGCAGCAAGCAATAAACGTGTAGCTTTGCTAGAGTGTCAAGAAAAGAGAAGGAAGGACTTGGATCTATGTGCCACAATAGTAGTATGGTTATTTGCTTGCTCTTCATGATACATCAGCTATCTGCGTCGAGTGTTGCTGCAGCGTTCATTCCTCTGTAGTTCCTTAAACAAGGGTCGGCTACCAGCCGCACGTTACTGTCAAGACGTAGGCCGGGGGAGTGCCGCTAGCTTTCACAAACTCATAAAAGTGACTCAATAGCTTAAGAAAATTCTAAGAAAGCCTAGGGATAGTGAGGAGGTAATCAGGACAAGAGGTAGCCTGGGGGCGCTGTGGAGGGTGCCGTAAGCGTATAGCCCCCGAATTGTGACAACAAATTGGTGGTATCTCTGTATTAGAAGCTACTGTTTAGCAAAGCAGTCTGTCTTGTTTCATCGCCCTTTCACCCCCTGTGAAGAGTGCCGTCACCCTACTGAAACCTCTTCTCCGCCGCCTTCCAGTTGACCACATCCCAAATCGCGCTAAAGTATTCCGCCTTCCTGTTCTCATACTGCAAGTAGTAAGCATGCTCCCACGCATCAATTCCCAACAACGGCCTGAACTGCCCCACAACCGGATCCTGGTTCGCATACGTCTTAACCCCAATCTTGCCCGTCTGCACATCCTGCACCAGCCACGCCCACCCGCTTCCCTGGATCCCCGCCAGCGCAGTGTTCATCCGCTTCTTCAGCTCCTCGAGGCTGCCGTAGCTCTCGTCGATGGCGGTCGCGAGGGCGCCGGAAGGTGGGTCGCCGCCGCCTTGGGACGAGGGGGCTAGGTTCTCCCAGAAGAGGGTGTGGTTGAGGTGGCCGCCGGAGTGGAAGTTGATGAGGGGGAGCAGCGCGTTTTGGGCTTTAATGTCGGAGGAGGAGATGGCGGAGGAAAGCTGCTCGGAGAAGTTGTTGTAGGAGGTTACGTAGGTGTTGTGGTGCTTGGAGTGGTGTAGCTCCATGATTTTGCCGGAGATGGCGGGCTCGAGGGCGGCGTAGTCGTCTAAAGAAGGGGTTAGCGTGAGGAAGCGAAGGCTACGTGAGACGGGAGAGCTTACAGGGAAGGTCGGGCAGGGTGGCCTTGCCGCGAGCTTGGATGAAGCTGGCACCTGCGAAGCCGGCACGCTTGGAGGCGGAGGAGCGCAGGGCACTGCGAGCGACGTTGTTGCGGATAAGTGTAGAGGACATGATTGCTGAGTGTGGAGGAAAAGTTGTTGATAGATTGATTGTTTGAGGTAGAAGTAAGCTACCTACCCCAGTCAAGAAGTAAGTGGGTGTCACATGCAATGATGCATATGTAGAATATGTAGATTCATCCCCTGAAGAGTACCGTCAAGGATTTAAGAGCGTTATATGGACACGGGAGGAAGTTAAGCTTATAACAGAATACTTAGGGAGTAGGTAAAGAACCGTACGCGAGGAAGAAGAAAAGGCGTCGTGTGAAGAGTGCCGTCGAGGGACACCCCTCGACTTCTTGGATGGGGTAGGCATTGACATTAACGTCATTGCAACTCCGTTCGTCCAAAAGGTCGGAAATCACTTCTTTTACACTTCTTCCTATTGAGATGCTCGCTTTTACACTACTTCCTATTCAATCAGAGTATCGACGGCACCCTTCACGCCCTTCTCAAGCTGTCTACCCTTTTTCAACACTATCCCACATTCTACAGCCCTATAAAACTGGCGTGTTATAACCACAGCTCGCTTTTACCCCTTCTCGCTTCAGCTAAATTATTATTCACTGAAGCATATCTAACGTGAACTACGATAATATATAGCGTGAAGAGTGCCGTCGATATTTCTAGAAGAGGAGGAAGCGAAATCAAGCGAGCATTACGCCTGGAGTGGCGTAAGGAAGTAGAAAGCTTGAAATTAGAGGTAGAGTAAGCGGCTGTGAAGAGTGCCCTCATTCATCTAGCATCGGCGAATATAACTAGATCGTAATGCTAACAGAGGAAGTGCTTGATATAAGATGATGTTAGTCAAGCCGGGCGTAGCCTAGAATAGCTATAAAGAGTGCCCTCGTTCTTCTATAATCGGCGGATACATCGCAACACCAACATGGGGAAGAGCTTGAGATATAATCAGAGGGTTTTAATGAAGCGGGACGTAGCCTAGAATAGCTGTGAAGAGTGCCCTCGTTCTTTATTTATGGAAGGGAGTTATCGTCCGCCGTATGTGGGGCTATCGGAGCATCAGCCGGACGCGACCAACAACACAACACGCGATACAGAAGTGTTCCATGGGAGTACGAGCAGGGAAAGTGTCAAGATGGGCTCCTATTATGATGTAGACTCAATCCTCACAGACGCACAAGTACGTCGTTGACATGGCGGGGAACAAGATCAATTCTAACATTTTTGGAAGAAAGTGCCATGCACATTTGACATTACTGTCCCTGGTCTGGGATATATGGAGGGCAACCCTGGTGGTGATGTACGTCGAAGTGTTACTGACTTGGATGGCATCGGGCTAAACGTTGTCAGATCAAAGAAGGCACGGAGCTGGAATTACCCCTATGGCTAGCTGAAATGCTTGCAGTCAGGTAAGTGGTGCTCGCATTGAACCTCACAGAAGTCTTCTAATGCTCAGGTAGCCAAACACTAGGATCACAACCAATGGCAACCATCGACCTACCTGCATCGCTTTCTTCGCGCGTCATGAACGCTCTTAAAGCAGACCCACGTACAGTCGACCTGCGAGGCCAAGCTCCGCACTTCTTCACGCTAGGAGCTCGCATGCTCGAGCTGTTCGAAGAGGAAGAGATGGCGGACGTTCTTGCTGATGTAGGCAGCCATTCTCCGTGACAAGGATGTGCCAGACTAACACAAATGACAAAGACGTTTAAGCAAAGAGCGGCAACGATAGCTGATCACGCGAGCAACCCACGAGGCGCGCTTGGCGAAGGTGTCGAGTTTCTGCGTGGACTTGATGAGACTGAGAGGCAATGTAAGCAACTTAGATTCCCAGCCGTTTGCTTTAGTCCTAACTTTGGCCTTCTAGTATTTAGAGCTGCTCATGATAGTGCTAAAGCATCTCGAACGTGGCTAGCGGATGTTAAGAAGAGCTGAGCGAGCTCTACTGCGCCGTCACGCGGTAGGGTAGCAAATAAGGAAGTGAAGACGAGAGCGGAAGCTTGAAACGTTGTCACGATCTGGTAGATTGCAAAAAGGAAAGGTATCCTAGCCAGATCCCAGCTCGAACCGCGTTGCTCCACTACTCGCCAACGCGAACAATTTCAGCCCACCTCCATGCGCACTGTCACCTCACCATCCGGAACACCAAAAAACATACCCCAGATCCAACCGCCCCAAATGCAAAAGAATCGGCGGCATCAGCTTCAGTAACAGCCAAAGCTGAACATTCTACCAATGGCGACCCGAAAGCCCACCCCCTGGATTTCCCCAAGGGGTTTCCATCCATCTAATCAGCCACAATCCGAAGAGAGCGACGACTAACCGATTAACATGCAAGCAAGAATCGGCGGACAATTGGACCTTAACCAACGCGGCCACGGGGGCTCTGTTGCTCTGGTATGACGGAATTGTTTGGGCAAGCAATATATAGGCAGGGACGATGAGATCGTTTCTGATCCTTGCAAGCAAAACGGCCAGACCGCTCTCACTTTCACCTCGAAACTCTTAGCATCAAACTCTCAATGCAGCTCATACACACAATAAGCTTGCAGGCTTCTGCCTTACAACGTCCAACAGCACTTGTCGCTCAAGATTGTCAACGCTCCGCAGACAGGCTGCTGAGTGTAGGCGCTCGAGACGTGGGAGTTGTCGGATTGCTCGAGTGGAGAAGTAGGGTTAGGAGGTCAGTCAACTAGAACAGATATGGGAACAGGATACTGGAGAGTCGACTTAGATCGAGGCAAGATAGGCTGAGCGTAGTCGGTAGGCGATGGCGTGTTGTGTGATTTGATGAGAAGTCTCACTCCGGCTGAGGAAACGGTCAAGCAGGGTGTTGTTTCCCCTGATATGGCAAGCCTCAGGAGGAGGAGGAGGAAGCGGAGGTCATGATGCTATTATGGCACATAAATTCATAATATGTACAATATCCATCTCCACCCATACTATCGCGAGAGCGGTTTCTCCCTTATAAGCCAGGCACTTACCGCCGCACCAAGCACAATGCACGTATCCAAGATAAACGCCGCCCTATTACTCAGCAGATAGCAACTCCTCACAATATCCCTCGTCTCCTGCGGCAATGTCTTGATGTAGCTCAGCGTTCTCCTGACACCCTCAACAATCTTGTCCGCATCAGCGCCATTCTGCAGCTTCTTCACCAGCAACGACCGCATCGTCTGGTTTGCCGCTGTAGATGTCAGGCTGACGCCGACGGTGCTGCCCAAGCTCCTGAAGAGATACGAGCACGCTGTAGCTATCGCTTGATCGTCGCGGCTTGCGTTTGCGATGAGAGCGATGAGAGTGGTGGTGACGCCTATACCGTTGCCAAAGCCGCAGAAGCAGCTGCAGATGATGATACCGATTGTGGACTGGACGATGACGCCGGAGAATAGGGTGATGCCGAGCAAGCCTAGCGTGAGCATCGAGTATGCAATGATAGTAATCCAGTAGTACTTGCCCGTCTTCTGCATGTAAACCCCACCGAAGAGCGAGCCACTGACGCCAGAGATGATGCAAGGGATGAGGAGCACGCCGGCCTGCGACGCCGTCCGGCCTTCAACCGCCTGGAAGTACAAAGGCAGGTAGAACAACGCGGCCAGCCAGCCACCAAAGGAGAAGAAGTTGCACAGATACGACGCAATCAGCGAACGATTGAGTATAATATGCCCAGGCGCAAACGGTTCAGACGCAACGCGCATCTCGACGAAGATGAAAGTGCCGAAGAGAGGCAGTGCCAGGCATAGTGGGATGAGACATTCTTTGACGCGCCAGGAGACGTTGCTGCCACGATCCATGCCCAAGAGCAGTGCGAAGACAGCTAGGACAAGCATGATGGCCCCAATGAAGTCGATCCGGCGTAACTTTGTCCGCCAGTCTGAGGACTCTTTCGCTGGCAGCTGCAGGAAGAACAGGACCGCGAAGAAGGCAACGAGACACAAGGGAGCTTGCCCGAGGAAGCTCCACCGCCAGCCGATCCCATCAGCTAAGATTCCACCAAGGGGCGCACCGCAAGCAGCGCCTGTAGCAGTCGCATCAGTTATCCATACATCTTGAAGCCTGTGAAGGAGAGTTACCTGTCGCATATATGATATTGACATATCCCTGCCAAGTTCCGCGCTCCTTCAACGGTATAGCATCTGATAACAGAATCGACACAACTGTAGTCATTCCTCCACCTCCGATCCCCGCAAAAGCACGCGCGGCAATCAGCTGGTTGATATCCTGTGCCAGTCCGCAGAAGAGACAGCCCAATCCAAAGATGAGATATGCCACGAGCAGACACGGCTTACGGCCGAAGATGTCGCTGAGCTTGCCGTATAGCGGTTGGAATGAGGTTAAGGTGAGGAAGTACGCTGTTGCGATCCAGCTCGTTTCGGAGAGGGCATCGAGGTCTGAGCCGATCTTGCCGTAGCTCGAGACGATTATGGTTTGGTCTGCTGCGGAGAGGAAGACACCTATGGCTAGTGCCGGCATAATGTACTTCATTTGGCTGCGCATCTCGGGGGTGCCGGCGTGCTTGGCCATGCCGTCTGCGCTGATGGTGCGGTCGAGTGGGTTGTTTGCCTCCTCTTCGTCACCCTCTTCGTCTTCATCTTGACTCTGCTTGCCTGTAGTCCCATAGTCCGTGTGTTGAGATGTATTGGCTGCGGCTTGTCCATTGTCGTGATCTATTGGGTCGATAGGCACAGGTTCCTGTTCTGCCAGCAGAGGGGTCCTTTCGGACTTCCTTCTGGACATATCAGTGCTGGAAGACGTGATCCTAGGAACGCAGTGAGGGCACGCAGTCGGCCATGGGTGAGGTCAGAAAGTAACTCGAGCTTGATCAGAATGATAGCGATTGCTCAACTAGGAAGGTCGTCTAGCACGAGTCTTGGCATGTTGACTAGTGCACGCTCGACTGACTCCCACCACTCTTCAGTAACAGTAGTTTGGTAAAGGTCTGCCTAGATTTTCCTGTACAAGATGGTCAAGATTGAAAGATTCGAGGTGGAACAGGTGTGTGAGTCGTGACCTCTCATGTCGTGAACCACAAAGCAAAATCGCCACAACATGAGCCCGCGCCAGCACCACGTTGTTGTCAGTATCGTGTATCACCATGGGTACTATCCACGAGCTGTTAAAGCTGCTCCTTATCTTGCGCCCCTCTCTCGTATCCTAGTCTTTTCCTCGATTGATATTGACACTGAATTTATATTCCTTAACCCGAGAAGGTTGAGGGTACCCTTCACAGCATTTCTCTCGTTCTACACCTAGCCCACGAATTCTAACCACGGCGTGGCACTATCAAGACCGAAGACGTGTGCTGATATCACAAAGTGGATGGACGAGTATGAGACGACAGCAAAGTACAACATAGCCGAAACATGCTGTGCCTCCGTGTCCGTCGAGCAGCTCTTGTCCCTCGCATCATCCTCTGGAGGCCCGACACCATCACCACTCGACCTCTTCTCGCCGTCCACGCCTCAAACCTACGGCGAAATCCGCGGCACAGCTGCGCTTCGAGGGAATCTCGCGGACATCTACAACGCCGAATCCGCCACTCCGCTCTCAGTAGACAACATCCTAATCACACCCGGCGCCATCGCAGCCAACTTTCAGGCGCTCTACTCACTAGTAGGACCTGGTGACCACGTCATCTGCCAGCATCCGACATATCAGCAACTGTACAGCGTTCCACGAAGTCTCGGCGCCGACGTCAGTCTCTGGGAAATGCGCGAAGAAAACGACTGGCAACTTGACATCAACGAGCTGACCTCGCTAATCCGCCCAAACACAAAGCTCATCATCATCAAGTACACCGCCCCGCCCCCATCACCTTCAAACACCAAACCCGTCTAACCACGCCCAGCAATCCCTCTAATCCCACCGGCGCCATCCTCCCCGCCTCCCTCCTCACATCCCTCATAACCCTCGCCTCCACGCACACTCGCCCCATCACAATTCTCAGCGACGAAGTTTACCGGCCTCTCTTCCATTCACTTCACTCCATCCCCGACTCCTCTCCCAATCTCCCCCCCTCCATCCTCAACATCCACCACAACTACCCCAACATAATCGCCACCGGCTCCCTCAGCAAATCCTACTCCCTCGCCGGCATCCGCGTCGGCTGGCTCGCCTCCCGCTCACGCTCCCTAATCGAGCAGTGCGCCTCCGCCCGCGACTACACCAACATCAGCGTCGGGATTGCGGATCAGAACATCGCTGCTTTTGCGCTGAGTCCAGCCTGCAGACCCGCGCTGCTCTCGCGGAATATGGCGCTTGCGCGGGGCAATCTCGAGATCCTTAGCAGGTACATCGCGCAATGGTCCGCGAAAGGCTGGGCTTGGTGGGTGCCGCCGGTTGCCGGCACGACCGCCTTCGTCAAGTTCACGCGAGATGGGCGGGTCGTCGACGCTGTGGAGTTCTGCATGCGGTTGCAGGCACAGACGGGGGTCATGTTTTTGCCTGGTGATAGAGGGTTTGGCGATAGTAATGGGGAGAAATATGAGGGCTACGTGAGGATTGGATATGTGCCTGAGACGACGGTGTTAGTGGAGGGGTTGAGATTGTGTGATGAGTGGATGGGAAAGCATTGGCACGAGTTGACGTTGTGGTAAAACCTGGGGAGCTGCTCCAAAAAGGGAGGGTTACGGTACTGGTACTCTCCATAGGTCCTATGCTACTCTGTCCTATTTGCGTTCTCACTATCCCTATTGCTTTTATTAGTTTGTGAAAACTGACGGTACTCTCCCTGGCCTACGAATCCTGACAGCAACGTACAGCTGGCAGGCAGGATTTCTTGCGAAACTGCGTAGTATGGAGATCTCGTGGAAAGGGAAGTCGGAGGTGAACTTGCGATATTTAGTGGCGGGTCTTCCGTGAATAGCATCGATCGGTGGCACTCTTCGCAATATCCAGGTAATCATTATTTAGCAGTGTTGTCCACCTAGCTCGTTCTACTGTCTTCATGGCAAGCTCGTTGTGCCGCCGTCCTATTTCGCGCGTCTACAGACAAAAGAGACAAAGACGCGACCAAGCTAATGATGCGAAGCTGTTCTTCTGCCAGGAAGCATCACAGAGTGGGAAGCACGAATGTAGCAAGGTATGAGATTGGCTAACATGCTACCATACTATCTACGTCAGAAGGCATGCCGTCTGAATATTGCTCCGATACTTCTGCGTCCAACCTTCTGCTCTTACTCATGCATTAGAAGCATTATCTCAATTCATACTTAGTCATATTCCATG
>Ga0068631_100852_pt1 | contig 11815 bp, 10 predicted proteins | sample InSIn5gowninarea_2_FD_77434 | JGI IMG/M metagenome (GOLD analysis project Ga0068631, IMG submission 77434) | Clean room microbial communities from NASA Spacecraft Assembly Facility at Jet Propulsion Laboratory, Pasadena, California, USA -... ...
CCACCCTTCTCCTCAATTCATCCTCCCCGATCGGCGCAGCGGTACTCGGCAGCGCTCGATCGATCTTGTCGCGCGCGGCGCGCTTGACGTTCTGCTCGAGGTAGACGAGGTCGGCGGGGGATTGGAGCTCGATCTTGCGGAATGTGGTGTCCATTGGCAGAACCTGTTGGGCTCTTCGCAACGACGATGTCGGTGGTCGATACCGTGGCGTCCTGTAGAGCGTTGTGCGGAGCGCAGGTGTACGTGTTTGTGAGAGTCGAATTGTGATTTGTTTACGGGGGAGACGCGACGGCCGTGACGGGCCGAGGGTGGCCGTCGCGTGTTTTATGGCGAGGAGGGAGAGGGCGGGGAGGGTGGTGGTATATCTGGAGGGGAAATGAAGTGCTGCATTGCTAGGGTTTGGCAACGGAGTTCTGCGAGGAAACGAGGACTTGACTTCTCTCATCGTTACTAGATACCCCTTTCTGGTTTCCTCTTCTACTGGACCTACACAAGAATTCTGGCATGGAGCTTGAAACATGAAGGTCACGTGATCTCTTCAAGACTGCTCACAGTGACAGTAGCGATGTATGAGCAGCTGTCCAGTAGCATCCACATCGCGAAATACCGCTATGGGCCCAGAGTGAACCGTCTCGTCGCAACCTCGAGGTCTTCCGTAGCACCAGCGATGTACCTCGGATCATCAGGGCTCCTCCGCTTCCAAAGAGCGGAGATGGAGGATCCGTGATGGCATTGAGGAGAGGTAATTTGTTCCTCTTCTAGTTGTACCTCAATCTATTCCCCATCTCGATATACTCGCGCTCGAGTCTAAGCTACGTAATCACCGCTCTGGAAAACATCTACGTCAAATCATCTCCACGTATCGTCAATATGCAATACGGCCCCGTCCTCGACTTCCCTCTCAAAGACAAGGTCGTCCTCATCACTGGTGGCGGCGCAGGCATAGGCCTGGCATTCGCGCAAACATGTCACGCGCAAGGAGCCAAAGTACTCATCGGCGACCTTCGCCTTGCCCCCGAAGCCTCAGACTGGACATCCACACTCTCCCCATCCACATTCCATTTCCAGACCACCAACGTCTCAGACTGGTCGTCCCTACATGCCCTCATCACCGCTTCCGTCTCCGCGTTCGGTGACGTACCAGATGTCTACGCGCCCGTAGCCGGTGTCTTCGAGCCCCTGTGGTCCAATTTTTGGGACGACTCGGAATCCGCGCAGGGTCACTACAAAACGGTGTCCATCAACGTGGAGCATCCGCTGAAGCTGACGCGCATGGCGTTGCGTGCGCTAGCGGGCGCGGAGAAGCAGGGCGTGGTGTGCTTGGTTGCGAGTACGGCTGGAGTTAGGGGCAACTTCTTGTCGTGTTTGTACGCGAGCAGTAAGCATGCGGTTGTGGGATTTGCGAAGAGTATGGGGATGGCGGATCGGGAGATGGGGGTTAGGGTTGTTTGTATATGTCCAGGGTACGTTCAGTCTCTTTTCTGGTTCCTATGAGTCTGTCTGTTGCGATGGAATTAGTAGCGCATACAGGCCGCATGAAGCTGATGAATATGCAGTATGGTGGCAACAAGGCTGTGGACGGATAGGGAGCCGGAGTTTAGGGCGATGAACAAGTATGAGGAGAGGCCGGCGCTGCAACCGACCGATTTAGCGGAGGTCATGTGCAAGATGATTGAGAGCAAGGAATACTCCGGAGGCACAGTCGTATTGAAGACCCCAATTGAGGAGAAAGTGATCGAGCATGGTTACGATAAGCAGTCTGGCACTTATGACCCTAGTCCGAGGCCTGCAGCAGACTTGAGCAGGATCAAAGGTATCATTCAAAAGGAGCGGGGCGTGAAGTGGGATCGCGAGTTCAGGTAATGGGGAGACCTTACGGTAGGGCAAACCAGAGGTAGTTACTCTAATTGTTCGGCTGTCAACAAGATCCGTTCGTCCAGCAAGTCCTATATGGTTTGCAGTGCCTCGACTTTTGGCTCTGCTTCAGCTCAACAGCACCCTAATTTCTGCACTCGTCCGCGGGAATAGGTCTCTATACAACGGGGGCGCACTCTCCTCGTCTATGTTTTCCGTTGATTCATCGGCTTCAATGATCTTGTTTTCCACGAACTCAAAGTCTTCGGTAAACTTTTCGGCTGCTTCCTCTGTAATGTCTTGCGCCAGTCTTTTATCTCGTAGCTGCTTCAAATTGCCTGAAGCATCCATCAGTGCGGAAGGCAGAAAGTCATCCAGCGTCTGGGATGTCATGATCAAGGACTGCGCTTTGAAAGGCTGAAGAGAATGCAGTGATGGTGTTTTGTGTTCTTGTTCTTCTGCGTCCTCCTGAGAAGTCAGCGCCATTACGAGCGGGAAGAGCCCCGAAGAATGAAGGAAGAAGCGATGCTGGAACTTCGACAGGCTCGCGATGTGTTCCTGTATCCGACTTCTCAATACAGACACCCGCTCGGCTGTGAATGGGTAAGGCGAGAGGGTTGTGACAGTTGCTTGGAGGCAGTTGATGGCAAAGATATCGTTCCCGGGTTCTTCCAGTCTCCTGCAGATGTTGCCGCAGGCAGAGAGAAAGGGGTCGAGGGCGTCGGCAAGCACCACGTCGAAGGATGCGTTGTCAACGGCGGTCACGGCAATAGATGAATCATAGCTCTTCATTAAGTTTTTCAACACGTCCAGTGCTTCATCAAGGCAGTCCGGCGTTGAGAGGTCCGCTGGTGCGACTGCCAGCTCGCTCTCAATCGATCTGACATGGTTCTGCATGCTCGACTGGAATCGGGTGAAGGCGGACTGTTCGAGTCCAGTCAGCACTCCAAGAAATCCGCTCTCGTTGCTCAACAGTTTCGAGAAAGTCAGCTTGTAAAAGCTTATCAGATTCGCGATCCTGTACGCTAGCGTAGCATCATCGTGACTCTGGATAACTTGTTCGGTTCGCTGCCTGAGCATTCTTGCAACGCCAGCAACGTCGCGCCCAACAAGTTCGTTCAGCGCCTTCATGCCATCGAAAACTTCCGCATCACTATTGCGAGTCCATGGCTCGCTGTCTAGACCAGCTTGGATGCCTTTCGCTATCTCGTCCCCCTCGGAGATGAAGAGTACCTCGAGAGCCTCACGCTCAGATACAGTAGCTGAATGAACCCAAGCCAGCATATCTCCAATGTACCTCAGAGGCTCGTGGGCATGGAACTCGATTGGCTTGGCCTCCACGCCATGGTTATAGTCCGAGGTCGACCCAGTCAAGGCGGTGTAGAAAGCGTCGGAAAGGGTGCTTTCTCGGGCTTCCGCGAAGACGTCCAAAGAGCTCTGGAAGAGTGCAGGACGTTCGGCCAGTACGCGTAGAGAGCGTCTAATGGAGGAATTGATCTGAGGGTTCTCCAAGTCCAGTGTCTTGAACTCACGTTGCACCCATCGATACAGCTTCTGAAACGCAGCGTTCAGCTGCTTAGAACGCTGCTCGAGAATTTCCAGGCCAAGCCGTTGGTTCTCAGTTCCAAGCAGGAGCTGTGAATCTTGGTGAACCTTCTTTACGCGCTGTAAGAGACGGAAAAAATCATCGTCGACCGGCTCGCCAGTCGATGTCAATATGTCAACGTCCGCTTCTGAGATTAGAAAGTGGGTATTGAAGGCTTCCAGTAGACGCTGCTTAGTCTCAGTTTGAGACCTCTGTAACATGAGCGAGGTTGCCTCCTCCATGACAGGTCCAGTTTCTCTCTTTGAAGCAGACATCCGTGCACGCATCTCAGAGCAGCCAGAGTTCAAGCTTGTAATGGCCGTGCCAATGCGTTTGAGTTGCTATCCAGATGGTAAGTGCATGCCACAATCGAATGGCATATAACAGACCTCTGCGACCTGCCCAAAATCTTGCACAATTGCGCCATTACATTGAATGACCTCCCTTTGGATGTCGAGGCGCAACTGACGCCTTGTCTCCTGGTTGTTGGAAACCCTACGCTCATCGAGGGTTTCCAACGCATCTCGGATGTCTAGATCGGCATACGAAGCGGAGAGGACAGTCGATATCCGGCTTGACAATGCGCTCGAACCTTTTGTGAAAGCACTTGGATTCGGAGAAGCAGCAGGCGAGGGAGACAACATGTCCGTAGAGATCCTGGGCTCTTGAAAATAGTTCCCTGCCATTGTAGGAACACGAGCTCGGAAGAAGAGAGAGCCGTAGCTAGTTATCTAGAGGCAAATATCTGGTGAACTCGAGACGTCGATCGCACTCGTCTGTAAGCGCCAACTCCTTTTGTCCAAGCTCTTTTCGACCTGTACAGACGCGTTGAATCTAGGTGTTGTGAGCTGCCTGATGAGAGATCTGTGGTGGCTTCGACCCGAGTCATGCACCTGACTCGCCGAAAGCGTCACAGTCTCCGCCCTTCAAGTCACTTAGATGCGAACAACAAGCTCACATCGGACAGTCTACATGTTGCTCCCGAACACCTGATACGGAATACTCGTCGGTCATGCGATGACCGTAAAGTCATGGACAGTTCGCTTTGTGTAGGACTATCGGTGCAGCACCAACAACCACCCACGTGGACGCTCTGCTGCTCCTCGCGTGCTTGGTCGCGTGTACCAATATCAACACCATCCTACCATCATGGCTGCTAACGAAGGAGCCAACACTCCTGCACCGAGCCATGACATGTCCTCACAGGGCCCTTATTCAGACATGTCCGACATAGAGCAGCACGCCGGAATCGATGTTGACGAAGCGAATCTCGGGCAGCGCTTCCAAGATCAAGACCTCGAACAGCTCATAGCTGACGCCACCCACAGCGAGATGCCTTCCGAGAGTACCGCCTTTCTGCCCACGGAACCTCAGCGATCCTCAGCCAAGACAACGGCACCCCGACCGAAGGGCAAGTTCAAGTGGATGCGGGGCAGTGCTGGTGAACAGCGCGAGGAGGAAGACGATATACCGGATTCATTGCTGCTCGAAGCGATTGGTGATCCGAGCAGACGGAGAGGGAGCAAGAGCAAGGCAAGAGTGCTACTGGACGAACTACCTCCCCCCGTACCAGGCCCTGCTACACGTACGGCGAGGGCTCAGTGGCAAGCTACGAGAGCTCAGCAGCGCCTGCACAATGACTCTCGGGGGCAGGAGCCCATGTCTCAGGAACATCCAGCTTCCACACGTACTCCAAGAGCAGTCATTGCTGATCCAAAGCAAAGGGCGATGTGGAAGTGGGCGAATGTCGAAAACCTTGATCGCTTCCTAGAGCAAGTGTACGGCTATTATGTCTCTCACGGCATCTGGTCTATATTGCTCAAAGGGGTCCTTCAGCTTCTCACGACCGCTTTTCTTGCTTTCTTTATCACGTTCCTTACGCAGTGCATCGATTACTCGAAGCTTCCTTATGGCAAGAAGATGTCGGATATTTACATACCTCGTTGTACAAAGAACATGTCCACACTACCAGCGGTCCTCTTGTGGCTATTCGCTGCGCATTGGGTACTTTCCGTAGTCACACTTGTCTCAAGAGTGCCTAGGCTTTTGGAGATGCACAACTTTTATCATTACCTGCTCGACATACCGGACGCCGACATACAAACTGCCTCCTGGCCGCTCGTTGTTGGAAGGCTCATGGCTCTTCGAGATTCCAACGCCACGACTGTCGAGTATCAGTCCGCTGCACACCGTGCTTTTCTGCAAGGTCAATCCAAGCAACGCATGGACGCTCAGGACATTGCAAATCGCATAATGCGGCGAGAAAACTATTTCATTGCCATCGTGAACAAGGACATCCTCGACTTGACTGTACCCATCCCATTTCTTGGAAGCCGTCAATTCTTTACCAAGACGGTTGAATGGACCATTGGGCTCGCGTTGATGGACTTTGCGTTTGACGACCACGGTCATATTCATCCAGAATTCCTCGATATCAAGCGACGCCAACAGCTTATTCATAAGCTCAAACAACGCTTCAAAGTCGTCGGTCTTATTTCCATATTCATCGCTCCCTTCCTCTGCTCCGGCGCGATACTGTATCAGTTTCTGAGCAATTTTACGGAATACCAGAAAAACCCCTCGCATCTTGGCTCTCGTGCTTTCTCATCTCTGGCAGAATGGAAGTTCCGCGAGTTCAACGAACTTTGGCATCTTTTCAACAAGAGGCAGTTGATGGCCTATCCGTACGCAGGCCATTATCTCGACCAGTTTCCCAAGGACAAAATGGTGCAGCTTTACCAGTTTGCTGCGTTTGTTTCCGGGTCAATAGCCGCTGTGTTGGGTATCGCATCACTGCTCGATCCAGAGCTCTTCCTCGGCTTCGAGTTGAGCCCGGGCAAGACTGTAATATTCTGGCTAGGTATCCTCACCGCGATCTACGCAGGGGCGCGAGCAGCCGTTCCAGAAGATGAGTATGCCTTGGACCCTGAAGAGGCACTTCAGAATGTGATTGCGTGTACGCATTACTGCCCAGCAACCTGGGAAGGCCGTTTGCATACCGACGATGTGCGTAGAGAGTTCTCTGGCTTCTATAAGCTCAAGCTTCAGCTCTTTCTAGAAGAGGCGCTTGGAATGATCTTCCTGCCATACATCATGATCTTCAGCCTGCCAAACTGTGCGGATCGCCTTGTGGACTTCTTCCGGGAATTCACCATTCACGTTGACGGCCTCGGACATGTATGCTATTTTGCGGAGTTCAAACCTGCGAAAGTGGGCGAAAACCCAACCACGATCCGCTCAGCGCCGCAAAATGCCACCGCCGGTGACGACAGTGGCCTTCGGGACGACTATTATAATACAAAGGACGACAAGATGTATCGATCTCAAATGACTTTCCAGCGTGATCACGGGATGCTGCCGCCACAATACCTACCTTCTCGTTCGATGAGGAAATCCAAGCTATTCATGCCACCACCTCCGTTTCCGGGCCTTGCATCTCCAACGTTCGGCACCGACGGGGCTGGGCCTCTTAGAAATCCAACCACAGGCAGACAGTCTATCCATCGAACCTCGAGATTTGGGTTTGTCGGAAACACTGCCCATGCAAGTCCGATGCACTCAATTTTACTTGATCCGCATCACCAGCCTTCGGGCGCCGCGGCCAGGCAATCACCGCGACACGGTCCCCAAAAGAGACATCGTAGTGGAGCACGATTACACTCTGAAGCCGACGAAATGGAAGAGGAGCGCAAAGCAAACCGTGCATCGAAGCAAGCGAAGACTTTAGGAGATCCCATCGAGGAAGACAGTGAATTAGGAGACAGCTGGCGGACGACGAAGGCTGCGCACGACGATGATGAGGATGTAAGAGGTGCCGGTCGTGGGCCGGTCGACCGTGGTGCTGGTGTCTTGGGTATCATATACCAATTTCAGAAGGCACAGACAGATGCGAGAGGAATTTGAAGGTACTTTTCAGAGAGCATGATCATTGATCATGGCAACAATTCGCTTTGCATTGCGGGCGTTGGGTGAAACAGATTGGTGCACATTTGCCTTCAGATACCCGGTAGCAGCCATAAATTATGAACGTAGTTACTTCATGCATACATACATCTATCGGTGCCTACTTTGCCGTCCTTAGGTTGACTGGTAACCATCTTTTTGTAGTAGCGCGAGTCATGGGTCAGGTCACTGCACGCCAAAGTACAGCCTTCATCAACCTCAATATTCTCCACCAAGTACCTCCGCCGAGTATCTCGAATTATCGTCAGTTCGAATATCTCGATGGCCTAACCAAGCTACCTAGGCGACGGCGATGTCCGACTCAACTGTGTCCGCCTCCGCAAAAGGCGCGACCTTCTTAATCCTTCTTCAGGTCGGCTCCCGCGCTCTCACGTTCATTCTCAACCAAATCCTGCTCCGCTACCTCTCGCCAGCATTGTTGGGTATCGCCACTCAACTGGAGCTTTACTCGATCTCAGTCCTCTACTTCTCGCGCGAGAGCATACGCGTGGCTGTCCAGCGCCAACCGCATCACGTGCAGACTGTTGTCAACCTCTCGTATCTTGCTTTGTTGCTGGGCATTGTGCTTTCGACTTCTTTGGGCCATGCGTATTCTCGTTACGGCGTGCCACAGGTTTCATGCTTCACAGAGAGTCTTCTTCTCTATGGAGTGGCCTCTGTCGTGGAGCTTTTCTCTGAACCGGCGTTCGTGGCTGCACAGCAGAAACAGCTCTACAAAGTTCGAGCATCTGCAGAGAGCGCTGCTACGATCACAAAATGCGTTGCCACGTGCCTCCCAGCAATATACGCAAGCAGACGCGGTCTCGATATTGGCGTCTTGCCCTTTGCCATTGGCCAGATGAGCTACGCACTGGTGCTGCTGCTCGTATACATAGCCCGCATACAGCCCCTTTCAAAGAAAGACAACTTTTCCATTGCACTAAAGACCCTTCCTCGTTCGTAAGTGCTCGACTGATCTCTCTATTCACGTAGCCGCTTACACTTGAGTAGACAGCCTACGATATACGGTCTCTTCGACAGGCCACTAGTCACGCTCTCAATGAGTCTTTCACTCCAATCGGGCTTGAAATACTTTCTGACTCAAGGAGACTCTCTCCTCATCACTACTTTCGCAAGCCTTACAGACCAAGGTGCTTACGCTCTCGCCTCCAACTACGGAGGTCTAATTGCCCGCATGCTCTTCCAACCCATCGAAGAAAGCTCTCGCAACTTGTTTGCCAGACTCTGCGCTACCTCCTCTAAATCCAGCCAACCTGATCAGGCCAACGTGAGGCAAGCTAAGAAAGTCCTTACTGATATTCTGAAGCTGTACAACATCATCGGCCTGATCGCCTGCGGGATCGGGCCAACGGTCGCTCCACTGCTCCTTCGCATCGTGGCGGGAGTTAGATGGGCTGATACAGAGGCCGGTGAAGTTCTTGCCACGTATTGCTACTATATACCTCTCCTTGCACTGAACGGTGTGACGGAAGGCTTCGTGGCTGCCGTTGCTACAAACGAAGAGCTGTATGTCCAATCCATCTATATGGGCGGCTTCTTCGCCGGATTCGCTGGTTCAACGTTCGTGTTCATGAGTGTGTTGAAGATGGGCGCAGAGGGCTTGGTGTGGGCGAATTGTGTGAATATGGCTCTGAGGATTGTGTGGAATATATCGTTCATCAAAGGCTTCTTTGGCCGCAATGAAGAGGTCGGTTTGCCGTTCTTATTATGAGATTACGCTAATTATCGACAGACGTTCGCCTTCCGAAGTACGTCTCCAAATACCCTGAGCATCGCTGGTGCAGTAGGCGTCGCAACCACTCTTCGTACGCTGTTACCGGCAACGAAAGATCGTCCAGATTTTGTCAGGCAGCTGCTTCAAGCAGGAAGCATCTCAGCAGTTTTCGTATTGATTCTGTGAGTCAGCCTAATCTTGCAAGACCCAGTATGCTGACAATCCAACTCAAGCTTGACGGCCGAGCGCGAATACTTCATCCACTGCTATAGGCTCCTTCGACCGCAGCCCAGCGGTAACAGCAAGAACGTTAAGAAGCTAGAGTAACAACCTTGTCTGGCAAGGTCCACTCAAGGTGTTGCGCCGGACACATTTATATCTCGCGGCTACTCTTGGACCCACCTGTGTTTCGATCCAAATTGAATGCAGCGCTGAACGCATACATCTGTCAGTAAAGCCCTCGACTGCGGCATCGAGCAGAGCGACATAACTGATAAGTGCCAGATGGCTAGAGGCCTGCGGCGTATTGCCCAGTTGTTCACCGCTCGATGAATTCTCCTCCAAGAACATGTAGAGATGGTTACCAAAGGAAAGGGTATTTTCAAAATTGTTCACGGCTTCGTCGAGATACTTTTGGTCATATTTTCCAGCACGCGTCAGCGCCTCGACAAGCCAGAATGTGCACATGCTGAACGCGCCTTCTCGGCTGTGCTGGAAACCGTCGTCGGTCTTGTCGAAGTCGTAGCGATATACGAGGCCATCGTCCGTGAGACCGCCTCGACTCAGAGGTCTCTTGATGTGGTCTAAGGTTGAGGTGAATCTTGGATCGTTGGGTTGTATGAAGAAAACCAGCGGCGCAATGAGGACCGCCGAGTCCAGGGACGTGTTGGCCTCGTAGCTCTGCACGAAACTATGGATCTCTTTGTTGTATCCATACTTCATGACATCCTCGTAGATCTCGTCCCGGACTTCCATCCACATGTGTCTCTGCTTGCAAGGAAAAGTTCGCTTGTTGGACAAGCGTAGCGCCCTGTCGACGGCGACCCACAGCATGATCTGTGAGTAGACAAAGCTCTGAGCCACGTCCCGAACTTCCCAGATGGATTCATCGGTCTCTGTCCAGATGTTGCAAACGAAGTCCGTCATGTCCCGCACTGCGACCCATTGATCGTACGAAACCGGCTTGCCGAATTTGTCATACAGATACGCCGCATCCATGAGCTCGCCGTATATGTCCAGCTGCTTGTGGGTCGCTGCGCCATTACCAACGCGCACAGGACGACTCTTTCGATACCCTTCGAGGTGGCCTAGCTCAATCCCAGGCAAGTCCGTCGAGCCTCTGATGCTGAACATGATTGGCAGTGCCCCGTTTGGCAAGCGACTGTATCTAAACCTGTCACTCATGAACGTCATGTACCGTTCCGCTTCGTCTTGGAAACCTATCCGCAACAGAATGTAAATTACGAACGAGGAGTCGCGGACCCAACAGGACCGATAATCCCAATTCCTCGCTCCTTTGACGTCTTCGGGTAGACCAAACGTCGCTGCTGCTACGATAGCACCGGTCGGTACGTACGTCAGTAGCTTCAGGATCATTAGACTGCGCTCGACTACTTCGCGGTAGCGTCCCTTGTACTGGCTCTTCGATATCCAGTCGTGCCAGTACTTGTGCGTATTCCGATGGACTTCCTCAATCTCCGACGACGAGATATGCTCCTTGGAGTCGGAACCCTGCCGCTGCTCTACGCATTGGAGGGGGACTCGGAGAGTGAACGAAACAGTTGGCTTTCCACGGAATCGAAAACAGGCCACCGCGCGCCTGTGAGGCGCATTGACAGCGTCCTTGATTTCGAAAGTTACGTCCGGGACAGGTACTGGTCTGGAGCTGTCGTTCGTAGATCGAGTCCCTGCAAACGGATTGCTTGCCGCGCGGTTAGTATGCGGCGACGACGGACCTTCCTCAGCGCATTCAACAGTCGCGTTGAGCTCGAGGCTGAGGTTCTTCGAGCGGAAGATGACTTTTTGGCTCACTTCGCCAGTCTCAAGGTACTTCTTCTCGATGACATCCACTGTGTGCTCATCCCTAGTGTAGTTGAAAGCCTGCCATATCTTCGGCTACGCTCCGATTGGACCCTTCTCGTTGGACTTACTGGATAGACATCAACCTCTACATCCATCATCCCCTCATCCCCCTTTTACACTCCACCCGCCTTACCAACCACTTCTTCAAGTCTTTGCGCTCCTGCGACACCGGTCGTGGGAAGAAATCTACTACACTCAACACGCCAATTTCCTGGATGAACCGCGTCTGCAGCACATTGCTGCTCGGAAGATATCGCTGCTTAGTCCGCACAGTTGTTGTACCTTTCTGGGGAGTGATGGTGAAGTAGGCGCCCTTGTACTGGTCGAGAAGGCGACAGAAGATGGAGGGGGAGTCGAATTCCGGCCTATCATCATTGTTGGCTTCATGAAGGAGTGATTTTCAATATACCAGGGTGCACTGTTCTTACCAGCACATGAAGTCGATGCCGCCATCGGTGGCTACGAGAGCACATATCCGCATATTACCAATGAGACCGTAGTTCTCGATCTGCGTATGTAGATCAGCCTGTGACTCCGTTCTCGATAGAGTAGATGTGTACGGGCATATATCCTGTCTGATGTCTCTGGTTGGTTGGATCGTGCAACGTATCGGCTTC
>Ga0068631_100858_pt1 | contig 11769 bp, 10 predicted proteins | sample InSIn5gowninarea_2_FD_77434 | JGI IMG/M metagenome (GOLD analysis project Ga0068631, IMG submission 77434) | Clean room microbial communities from NASA Spacecraft Assembly Facility at Jet Propulsion Laboratory, Pasadena, California, USA -... ...
AAAAAAACAGCTAATAATAAGCTTTCTAATATTAAGATTATTATAACAAATGATTTGGTATTTTCTTTTATAGATTTTCAATTACTTAATAAAGCTATCGGTGTTATTATAGTAGTAAGTAAAACAAAATATATTGATAATCCATCTAACCCTAAATAAAACTCAAATACACTTAGGTTGTAATATTCTTGGACAAATTGAAATTGACTATTGCTATAGTCAAACATAATAAATACAATTAAGCAAACAATAAGGTTTATCATAGATGTTATTAGACCTATTAATTTAATGACCTTATCATTATTTTTACTTAAATCGTATGTAGATATAGATAATATTGTTAACACACCTGTCATTGGTATTACTAATAAGAGAATAGTAAACATTAATAATTATCATACAAGCTAAAAATTTACCTTAATTTCATATTTTACTTTCTACAGTTAATTAAAGTAATGCCTAATGTTAATAAATAAATTTTTAAGCGCAAAATGCAATACTAGCTTTTATATTCATAATATTAGCTCTAATTAGATCGAATATATTTATAGTAAAATAAAAGAAATCTAAATTATACAAACAAGAAGAAATAATATTATCTCGTGATCTTTATAACGTGCTAGATATGACAGGATAGTTAAAGTTATTAGTAATTTAATATATATAGGCATTTATAACATAATTATCATACAAGCTAAAAATTTACCTTAATGTGTCTATATCTTAAGCAATATATTTTTTATTTAGTTAAACAATAAAAAGATGAATAAGACATATCTTGCCTGCTCTACTTCGTAAGCCAGCACAAAATAAAGGGCTATAGCCCTTTTATTTAAAAATAATAAAATTAATTGTCGTCATCATAAGTAAATTATATATATATATTACCTACTATTAGTCCATGTGGTCTGTATAAATAAATTATATATATATATTACCTAGTATAAGCCCATCTCGAATGATATCGCCGTTTTCTAAAATATTTAAATCTAAACTTTTTGTACTTGTACCTCTTCATTTGATATGCTTGTATTTACGAGTTCCCTTTAGCTTATCAATAAAGTATTCAATTAGACTTGGAAATACACGATTTTTAAAATAAATATCTTTTGTTATAGGAAATAATTCAATATTTTTGTGTAAATAAAATTTTATTTCATACTTATTATCAATAGTACCTTTGTAGGTAGACTTAGCTAATACTTTAAAACAAGGCTTAATAAATAACTTTATATCAAAATACTTATCTTTGTTTATCTTATGTTTAAACATAACTGAATTGATATTAAGGTTTAAAATAGCCTTAAAATAGAGTAATTCATCATTAAAGCTCTTATTACCACTAGAAATATGATAGTCAGAACCATCAGCGTTTGACGGCTTGTCTAGGATGTGAGTTTTACACCCCGCGCTATCACTATAATTTATACTTGCTTTTACTAAATAAGAATGCATTCCAAAAAAAAATGGCTCTAATATTAACTTGAAAGCTTTTTTGTCTGCAATATGCTTACTACAGACTATAATTGTATAATCTTCATAACCCCTAATATTTGTGTAGGGATTCCCTATATATTTGCAATGATCAAAAGATGTAGAGTTCATTATATATTTTAAATAAGAACAGTCTAAAAATTTACCTTAATGTGTTTATGTTTTATCCCAAATACCTGAGATTTTTATGTAATGCAGACAATATAGATTATCAAACAACAATTTTCTTGCCTGCTCTACTTCTCCTCCTTACTTGTGCTGACCTTCTTGCAAAGCAAGGATGCAAGAAGGTCAGCAGAAGTCCAGCAGAGCATAGGTGAGGTGAAGCCAGCACTCATTTTTACATATTGACCCCTAACCCACCCTCCTCGCTTAAAAGACAATTAATAAAAGCGAGTACCATCAATAAATAAATTGTCTAAGTGTCTGCGAAACAAAGTGTTTAATTAAAAAACTATAAAGAGACTTTTTATATTTAGATTAAATTATCTTTGTCCTTTTATAAATAATTAAAAAAAAAATTAATCTCTGCTGACCTCACCTATGCTTCGCCAGGAAGGGAGCAAGAAGTCCAGCTTATAAAATAGAAAAAAAGGTTAATACCTTTTATAATAAACTTATGTTAGCTGGTATTATTTCAAAGCTATACAAAATACATGGAACTAATATAATAAATGCTATAATAATAGGTAGTATAACAGTTCAACAGAAAGACATCAATTGATCATAACGTATTCTAGGGAATGAAGCTCTTACTCATATAAATACGAATATCATAATAGCAGATTTTATACCTAAACTTAAAGCAGAATATACTCCTTTAAATGAAGAATTAAATGTTTCTTGTAATGATGGATTTAACATTTCTGATGAACAATCTAAATTTAAAGAAGATGATACTAATCTTTCCAATGTAGGATTTAACAATTTTTCATCATATACATCAGCAATAAATAAAGTATAATACAGATGTTCAATAAAATTAAATAAAGGAGACAGATCTATACATAGATAACCCCCTAAGAATAATATTGTATTTAAAATACAAATTAACACAATACTAGCATATTCAGCCAAAAAAAAAAACACAAATATAACCGCAGCGTGTTCAGTCATAAATCCACTAACAAGTTCTGATTCAGCCTCAGCCAAATCAAAAGGAGCTCTATTAGTTTCTGCTACAGATCCTATGAACAATATAATAAATAAAGGAAATAAAGGAAATATAAATCAAACGGCTTTTTGAGCTTCTATAATCGCGGTAATATTTAAACTACCTGACAACATTATAACAACTAATATACCAGAACTTAAAACTAGTTCGTAACTTATTAATTGTGCGGTACTTCTAAGTGCAATAGACATAAATTAAAATTTATATCTAATTTGGACCATATCTTTATCTATAAATTAAAAATGAAATTTAAATTTCATATTTATCTCATTTATTTTTGAAAAGTTCTCAGCTTTTGGCTAGTAAAGGACTTGTCTCAGATGAAACTCTATGAGCAGCTATTTCTTTTAACTCATAACATCTAGGTATTAAATGCAATCTATTTTTCTTTAAAGATCTTGCGGGATATGTTTTAAAGTATTCAATAATCTTAATAATAGACTGTTTATCAGAAATATATCATCTAAAACTATTAGATGTTCTGTCTATGTAAATAGAACCACCATATATATCTATCAAAGGTTGCATAATTTCACTAGTTTTTTGAGTTAATGTAATAGCAAGTTGCCCATTAGCTTTATTTAAAGTTACAGAACCATCTGCATCAAAAAAACCAGATAATCAACCATTATCGTATGTTAATTTATCGGGATAAATTAAAGAAACCTCATATTTTAAACAAATTTTATTTAGTTGTATTAATCTATAAGAATTTCTTATTTCTCCGTTTACATCTCTAATTAAAGCTAGGAACCCTTCTTTGTGTCGTAAGCTATATCTTAATGCTTTTGCACCAGAGACAAGTTTTACAGATCCACCATAAACATTTTTGATTATATATAATGCATGCTCGTCTCTTATATCCATAGTAATCTCTAAACTAGCATAACCTTTTTTAGTTAAATGAAAATAGCCATCACCATCAATTAAGCCAGCTAATCATTGATTTCACGATTTACTTTTACCTTTAGGTTTAGTGCTTGACTTCTTGCGAAGCACAAGCAAAGGATGGTTTATTTTTTTGTTTTTGGCATGATAAGATCTGTAATTTACATATTTTTTTATAGATAACAAACGTATGGCCTCTGAAGTTCCTACTAACGAGTTAAACGCTTTGGTTACTTGCGAATTACCCATCTTTAAGAGGGTTTTTACTTTAAAGCCCCTTATTAAATTATAGGGTGTTACACATAAAGTACCTAATAAAGTTGAAAAAAAAAATTCTATGGGTTTCTCGCTTATAGTTTGTTTTAAATAAGGACTCACATCCATATTGGGCCACTTTGACCCTAAAAAAGCATATTTACTATTTGCACTTCATCCTGCTAATAATATACCATATGTAGATAAAGATGAAACTGCTAACAAGTAAAATATACCTAGATCTAAATCACCTAACACTAGACCTACTCCAAATGGCACTACTAAATAGCCAAATAATGCAAATATTAAGGTTATAATAGGACCAAGAAAGAATAAAACTAAGTTAGCCTGCGCTGGTGAAACATATTCCTTCAATAATAGTTTTAATGCATCAGCAAATGCTTGAAGAGAACCATAAAAACCTACAACATTAGGCCCTAATCTTCTCTGCATACTTGCCATAGTTTTTCTTTCTGCTATTGTAACATAGGCCACTGATAATAAGACCGGTACAGTTACTATAAGAACTTCCAACACTGATATTAAAGAAAAATAATTAGTCATTTTGATATTAAATTATTAATAATATATAAAACATCTTGCATTGTATCTGCAAGGTTGAATAAAAAAGTTTTATTATATTACTATGTTAAATACTACTTTTAGCATATAAAATTTAAATAAAATAATTTATCTAAATCAAAAAAGCATAAAAGTTGTATATTATTAAACGTATTTTTTATTAAGTGAAGTAAACAAAAAAAATAAACTAAGTGCCCTGTTAGATGTTATTCCTTGTTTTATACACAAAATATAGGCTTAAAAGCTAAGATTTTTTGCTAAAGACATCTTTTATATTAATAGGTTGGCCTTTAAATAAGGGATAATGTTTAGATCTTAATAAAAATATTATAATAAAAAATAATAATAATCAACCACTTATTCTTCTACCTACCTTCCCAAGAGATATGGCATATAAAAAAGATTTAATTTTTTTTTCTACACATAACCATCAACAGGGATATTGTAAAAATACAAAGTATTCTATTAATATAAACTATATCTTTAGCACTAGCTTTTTATGATTTATGTCAAGCAATAGTAAAACCCTAAGTATTATTTTTTATTTATATTGTTCAAAATTTCATCATATAAATCATTATATTCAGACAATACTACTAAAAATTTTTTGTATAATTCGCGATTATAACCGTTTTTTATCATCTGAGTATTTAAAAGATTAATTTCTTTTTGTTTATCTAAATATTTTTTCTTTAACTTTAAATTATCAATATAATCTAAATTATCCATATGACTTTTAAACATAAAAATATAATACTCTCTTGCTTTTTTTATTTTTTTTTCATTCTTTATACTTGATTTATAAATTTTATTTATACTTGATTTATAAATTTTAATTATACCATCTATAAAAAGAGATAAAGATATTCAGATTAACCTAAATAAAAAAAATAAGCCAACTAAAAAAAGAAAACTACTATCAATATTTGCAAACGGAAAAAAAATGATTTTTATTGCTAGTATCACAGTATATTTAGTAAAATCTATAATAATATTTCTTTTATATGACTTTACTAGTAAAGCTCAAAATATACTCACGTATTTAAGTATGGCTTTTATAATATTATTTATTGTTTTCATTGTTTTCATTATTGTTTTCATTGTTTTCATTGTTTTCATTTATTCTAGCGTCTGCTCTATTTTTTAACTCTTCATGTAAACCATCCCTCTCTTCCACTAAATCTTCCATTTTGTTATTATAAGTGGCATCTTCGTGATAAAGTTTTTTTAATCTAGTCACTTCGTTATCAGTAATAGACTCATGCTTTTCGATATTCCCTAATCTATAGTGAAGTACTTTTTGCCGGTCTTCTTGCTTATCTAAATCTTCTTCAATATTTTGTAAACGACTATTAATTTGATCCTCGCTTAATTGATCATTAGGTGTTCCTTCGTTGGGATTAGTTGATGGTTGTATATACTTACTAGAGTCCGTTGTTTCATCAGAGAATGTTGACTCCCCAGATGCATAATCAGATTCGTAATCTGAAGTTGGATCAATATCCTCTGGGTTATCCATTCTAACTTTAGCACTGGATGAAAAACTTCTATTTAATGAAAAACATGTTATTTCAAAAACCATGTTGCTTGTAATAGAGATAAGTTTTGAATCTATACCTGTAAAATCTTTTAAATATACTAATGTATTTTCTATTATACATACTAAAGGTATTGCACTAAAGTATAAAAAATAAATTATAGCACTTAATTGTCCAAATTGAATAAAGGGTGATTCAACGTGTTTAGCACCTAATATCATTAAAATTAAAAAATTAGCTAAGAAAAAATAAAATGTAGTGATACTATAATAGTTAAATTGCATACCTCTAAATCTACTTAAATCAGTAAATGGTAAAGATAGTATTATAATTATTGCGCTAAACATTGCAATAACACCTAATAATTTGTTAGGTATAGACCTTAATATGGCATAGAATGGTAAAAGATCAGAAAAAAAGATATGATTATTTTAAGGATGCTTTACAAACCTAGTTTATATAACATTTCATTTATAAAATATGGTTTAACAAGAGTAATTAAATTGTCCATAGATTCTTTAAATATATATATACGAGGTTTTCTATCTTTATTATAATGTATAGAGCATTTTAGGTTAAATTTATCTTGTAATGTAAACATTAATTTATCTACGTCATTATTACTAAAAGCGTACACACTTAAATGTAAACCACTTCCGTGTTTACTACCGTCATCCATAATGATGCTTCGCAAAAAAAAGCCAAGCCTTTTGCAGTTAATAACTCGTAAACATTGTTCGGAATAACTTTGATATTAGATAAATAAAACAACTCTCTAAATACATTAAAACAAGGAAGTTGCATAGTAGTAAAAGATATAGCACTATATTTTTTATTAGTTCTTTTATCTCTACAGACTCTATGTAATGGTTTATAATTATTAGCACAAAAAGCAGTAAAAAACTATAAACATAATAAAAATATGCTTTATGTGCTATAGCTGTTTGTGCGTATACCAGTCTAGAATTACCTGTATAGGATCTTTTTACTATGTGAGCATCGCCTAGCAGTATACCTATTAAAACGTCTTTTATATCATCAGGCATTAATATCAACTTTCTTTGTGCTGAAGATAATCGACTTATACCCTCTTTTTGCAAAAGAACGTTTATTATTAGATACTAAGCTATAGAATAAATCTAATATCAGTCGTTAATTTTCAGTAACGGTTGGACTATATCTTCATTAGTGTATTAATGTCTCACGTATAGTCTCTGAGGATCCTAGTAAAGATTTGTTTTTAGTTTCCTGCTGATTATCCATTGTGACATATTTAAATATTTAACTAACATAAAAAGGACTTCGTAGAGCTTTATTTAAATTATACTAATCCTGCCTGAAGTATGTAAAGTTTTTAAATCTTTAGGAGTTTCCAGCATATAGTGAGATTAAGTGACATCTTTTTATCACTCTGGAACTATGGCTGCTGGTGTTTGCATTGGATTTGCCATAACGTAGTTTTCACTATCTCCTAATACGTTAGGCATAAAGAATACAAATATACTTAAAACTAAAATAAATATAAATATAGTTATTAAGTCTTTAAATACAAAGTAAGGTGCAAAAGCTAACCTGTCAATATTACCTGAAACACCTAAAGGATTACCTGATCCTGCACTATCATGTAATGCTATTAAATGCATCATTACTAATGCAGCTAATACAAATGGTAATACAAAATGTAGAGCGAAAAATCTGTTTAATGTAGCATTATTAACAGAAAAACCTCCTCAAATGACAATATAATACGTATAATATTTAACTTATACTTTACATTTTTTATAATGTATTTAGACTATGTATTAAACCTAATTAATAGGGTTTTGGGGGTATCGTGTCGAGCTTATTGTAGGTATAACTCACTCGTTAGTCGTTGAACGTTTTTAATCCTTCATATACCGAATTAAACTTCGCTACAAATAATCTAATAAATCGGAGGCCATCTATTTGATGTCTTTGTAATTTTCCCCATTTGCCTCTAAAATAATGATTTTATTATTTTAAGGAGCTCATTGCAATTAATCTATTTGTGTTATTTATTTTACATTAAAAAGGATAGTTTAAAGCACTATATCGCGAACTTTTACGTAAATTATTCAATCATTTTATATATTGAATGTATTTCAATCCTATTAAAGGATGTAATCCATAAAACGAAAAAAAATTTATAACTTCTTGTACATCAGACTTAGAACTAACACTAAATTGACTATAATTATTTGTAGTATTAATTTTTCTATCACTAGAAAAAACCAGTTTAAAGGCTTCAAATAAATTAGTATGTAATTTTTGTTTTAGCTGAAAACAACCATCATTATTAGATTTAATAAAAAAAGAACCTTCTGAGCATGTAAATCCTACAATTCAATTTTTGAAAAAAGGTAACAATGTAAAAGCTAAAGGGCTTTTTGGTCTTTCAAATATACTAGGAATATTTTTTATATCCGGAATATTATTATACATCTTAATATCATTTTTAAATATATGCATAGACAAATTAAACTGACCAATTCTAATATTAGTTAAAAAGAAAATATTATTATATATAAGCAATGGAAATAGTATTTCTTGTAAATCGGTCTTATTTATTACTAATTTACACGTTGGACTTCTTAAATCCTTATATACATTTATTTTACCTATTTTTAAAACAGAATGAATATATTCTAGAGTAGAAATATCATCTAAATGAAGTGAAATAATTAGCTTAATGGCTATAAACCCTTTAGATGTTCTGGTCACTTGAATATAGCCATCTCCATCTACTAAACCTGAAAAAAAGGCCAAAAAAGAGAAAGGAATTGAAAGATATTCCTGTTTATTTAACCTTATATTTTTATTGGATTTTTTTAAGGCATTATTATGTATAATGCCTATTGTAGGTAAAATATCTTCTTTTTTTAGTAATAAAAAAACACAAATAGACACAATAATTGCAATACTTATAAACTCAACAATATCTTGTCCAACTCATGGTATAGCACTCATAAGGTTTGTAATCACTGTTGCCAAATCTTTAATTTGCTTATTCTAGATAAGTATAAAATTATAATTTACTTATCCTTTGTATGTTTAAAACAAGCAAACCCTGTACAATATACTTGTTCTAAATAAAACAATTGTAATTTAACACAGTATAAAGCCTTGTGTTTAACTATAAAGTTATATAGTTAAAAAAGATTCCGACTGTACATTAAGCATCGTTTCAGATACCCACCGATGGACCAGTCTGTAGCGATAGTATACTCTACCGACGGTCTAAATGCTAAACAAACATCTTTGACCTGTTTTCATCAGTATTGCTATATGATTTTTAATACAAATTTTTAGTATAATTGCTTCATATTCTTTTTATTGTTATTAATCCATATTGATTAAAAAAACTTTTTAATAATTTAGTTTATAATTAATGTGGGTATAAAAAACTCATATAACTATTTATATTTTTATTTAATTTAATTTATATTTCATTTCAGGTACTATATATGGGGATACTATATTTCTAAGGTCATTCATTGATTCTTTTCAAATATAAATAATATACTGATTTTCATATCCTGCTGATTGAATAGAAGCCTTAAGATTAAAATTCTTGTTTAATACATTAATAAGAATTAAACAATCGTTATATGTAAAACAATTTGTAGAGAGCTTCAACCCTTTACTTACTTTACTACCATCATCCATAATTCAAATAGCTAAAGCTATAGGAGTTAAATACTCACCTATACATAATGGTACACGTTTTACTTTATCTTCGTATCATATATCATGAATTCAATTAAAACTTGTGTATGTTCAAGTAGAAAATCTGACTACCTTACGCAATTTACCCTTAACACCTAATCGACTAGTTATAACCGGTGTTTTAGAATTACAATAACCTAAAAGAGATAAATATCTGTGCAAGTATAAAAGGTATTCTACGTGTACAGCTTCTTGACTAAAGCATATTCTAGTACCTACTCCGTTTGATCTTCTTTCAGCATGACCGTCCCCCAAAAGTGATCCAAATATAATTGATAAAACTTCTTTGTTATGGGGACCAATTCTATATATACCTCTAACTCTACTTTTAGTTGTGGCAAGAGTAAAAGCTAAAGATAAACAAAGTTTAGAATTGTTTTGTGTAAACTTCGAGATAAGATGTTTATATATAGTTATTAACTCTGATAGTAACATAAAAAAAATAAAAAATAAAATATAAATTTGAGGCTTATAAAAGAAACCTCATAGTGACATCTGCCCATAAGGCAGTACATAACCCAGGAATGCTGTAGCTACCATTAATATGAATATAACAGTACCAATAGTTCAAACTAATGTTCTTGGTGCTCTGTATGATCCATAATATAAACCTCTACCCATGTGTAGGTACACTAAAAAAAAGAACGCTGATGCTGTATTACTGTGTAAATAACGTATTAATCAACCATTGTTAACATCTCTCATGATGTGTTCAACGGAGTTAAACGCTTCTAATACACTAGGGTTGTAATGCATTGCCAATGTAACACCTGTTATAATTTGTATAACTAGGCAAAAACCTAATAAAGAACCAAAATTCCATAAATAACTTAAGTTAGATGGTTGGGCTGAATCAATTAAATAAGCGTTTACTAATTTCAATAGGGGATGACTTTTAAATATTCTCATGTTATTGTATAGATGTTTGTTAAAAGATATTATTTTCTAAAGATTAAGGCATGTGGCAAATATAAATATTAAATTTATATATAACTTTAGTAGTTTATTCAAACTGTATTATGGTAATGAGCTTTATTTGAATAAACTTTATAGTTTATTAGTTTATTCAAACTGTATTATGTTAGTGGGCTTTATTTGAATAAACAGTTGTATTACCGCATAATCACTCTTCTCCCTAGTAGAAAATCTTTTTAGAAAATCTACCTTTTCTTAAGTATACACCTAAGGATCTTACTTTATATTATACCTTTTATAGTATTTATAAACAAAAATGGTAGAAATTAAAGTAAAGTTTTATATTAATTATTAGAAGATAAACCATATGAAATATCTAAAAAGAAACATGATAAATTAAATTTATCCTATAGATAGATAGTTACTAATGTAATAGTATCTATCAAAAATGTTGTTTCGATGTAAAAATAAAGTTTTGTGATTATATTTATCAGATATTTTTTTTTTACTTTTTCTATCTAATTCTAGGTTATTTGAATCAATAGAAAGAATTTTTTTTCTATTAGAAGTAGTTGAATAATTTATTTTTTGGTTTTGGTAGAAAGATCTAATTTTTTCTGAATAGGTATCACTCAGATTTAGATTTTTTTTTCTTTTTCATCTCGTTCTATTAGATATCCTTTATCTTCAATCAAAGCATTTCGGTTAAAAAAAATTCTCCCCTCTTTTTCTTCTTTAATTATCTTTCTTTCTATTTGAATTAAATTTATTTTTGGTTTTAACCTATATTTATCTGTTACTAAGATTTTATCTAATTTTTCTATTTCATTAAGTGATAATATTAATAAATATTTACTTAATCTTAAAGATAAACGGCTAAACATATGCCTTATAGAAGAATCTTCTCCTTCTATATGCATTCCACTTGCTAAAAAGAAATGGAGAATAATTTCACTCCAACTTGCAAATTCATTAAAAAAAATTAAAGTCTTTTTTAAATCTTCTTCGCTACAATAATTGATTCATCTTGCAAATTCTCTTATATTAAAATAAATACAAGAAAAATCAATATAAAACATATTTCCTTCGAAATCATTTTTGTTTTCACTATTAAAAGATTTAAAATTGTAAAATACAAAAATTAAAATAAGATTCTGCTTATTTAATTTAGAAGAT
>Ga0068631_100859_pt1 | contig 11762 bp, 19 predicted proteins | sample InSIn5gowninarea_2_FD_77434 | JGI IMG/M metagenome (GOLD analysis project Ga0068631, IMG submission 77434) | Clean room microbial communities from NASA Spacecraft Assembly Facility at Jet Propulsion Laboratory, Pasadena, California, USA -... ...
AGACCATCCTCTCCCATTTTCCTATATCCGACCTTCGTGTTCTATCCAACTGCGAGCAAGCCTGCGACGACATTTTGAATCTGAATGACATACAATCCGGTCGGAAGACACAGTACGTTTCGTCCTTACTGCGTGAGAGGAACACTGTCATAAGCATCGGCACCGCACGAGGCATGGCTTTAGTTTGCCGAGCTTTCAAGATGCACCGTGCTGGCGCAAGCCTCGCACACATACAAGGACTCGTCTCGTCGCTAGTAGACTCGTTCCAATTGAAGCAGGTCACCGGCGATACCTCGTACACATCCAATGCGATTGCCAAGGCCTTTGCCGTATCGCTTAGGTCTCGCGCTCATCTTGTCTCTGACGTTGAAGCTGCTTTTCGAGATGGTGTTCACCAAGGAACCGCGACGATTAATTACTATACGCGCCGTCGACCTGCGGCTCCTCGAAGACGGAGTGGCTGAGGGCATGTTAGCAAGATCTGCAGATTCAAAATGTCGTCGCAGGCTTGCTCGCAGTTGGATAGAACACGAAGGTCGGATATAGGAAAATGGGAGAGGATGGTCTCAGATGGAACTCGGGCCCACACTATTCGTTCTGGCAAGTATTAGTAAAAGCACAGCGTATTCGACGCATCAGCGACTCGCCTGCATGGCCCTTATATCTTGCCCACCAGGCTTGGCCTTTAGCTTTCAACATGCGCATCACGTCCGCTGCAGGAAGGGTCTTGTGTGGCTCCGTGAGCAGTGGGTGGTCAAGCGCGACTACATGAGACGTGGTTAGTCTGAGATCAGATGTCAAGTCGTGTAGAACTTTGACTTACTGACGGCAATCCTGGGGTCCTCCATTGTTGAGCTTTTGACTAGGGCCTGCAATAGACTCGTCGAGACCGATACGAATGCAGACGCTCCACCGCTCATAGACAGATGGAGGTTCGTCAAGAGCATAAGAGCCTGTTGTCCTTGTCCTTCTGGGGAAAATGGCGGCGGGAAATCGCCTCTCCATATGGTGAATGCTTGGCTTACGAAACCCATCTCTTCGTCGAACGTCGTCCGGCTATTTGCATCCCAAACGCGGAAGGCAATGCTGTGTGTGCCAGGAGGAGCCCGCAGGTTTGGCTGCGTAGGGGTGGCGGGCGATGCATGACTATTATCAATGTCCGACCAGCTTTCCTCACCCTCTTGCTCAGCCAGTGCCAACCCTCCGAGCGGCAGACCCCGCGACGGTATACTCTCAAAGGCTGGCATATCAATGGCACGTACCCGCTCCCTCTCCCTCTGTCTAGCACGCCTAACGAGGGATTTGTAATGTTTCCTCGTCTTGGGAGATTTCGCAGTCTTGGCTAGCCCAGACGTATATTGCAGTTCCTGTATGCGTCTTGATACATCGATCCCGAACTCAGATGCTGTTTCCTCGATGATCGCGTGAATGTCGTCATACTTGTGTTCGGGATCGTGGAAAAGGACTTTCATTACTCGATCGAACTCGGGATACGCACAGCCGCCATATAGGATGAGATGGCTTTCGAATTGATAGCGAATGACGTGAAGCCGGAGATCAAGTCCGGTGACGGCGTTGAAGATTTTTGGGATTGTTGTGACATCGGCATCTTCGTACCAACGATAGAGAATCGTCAACAGTTCTCGCTCGTCTTCGTGCCATTGATGAGGTGGATCTCGCTCTAGCTTTCGTAATACTGCCAATGAAGTGAAGTCACTAGGCTCTGGTGCTCGTGGTGCGACGTTGACTGTCTTGCGCTGGGTCACCATGCCGAAGTCCAGAGTTCGTCGTATTGGTGGCGTGGGTCCGGTGTTGCCAACTTCTCCCGTTATCGCAGAGTTGAGACCTGCAATAGAGAAAGACTTGTCGAAGTCCGGCGGACAAGGCGACGATCGTGGCAGCGTGCTTTCAGAGTCGTACGAGGGAGAACGCTGCTTTGACGAATCCGACGCGGAGTTATCGACTGTTGACGACGACGCAACTGCGTCGATGCCTCCGTCAGGTTCGCTCTTGATGTATAGCTCTGGACAGACATCCTTGATCGAAGGAAGCAACGAATCTCCCTCGTTCTCATAGTGATTGCTCGCCAAGGATACTGTGAAGTTGTCAGTGCCTGCTCAACATAAAAATGGAAAGAGTAGCCACTTACCTTGTATATTGGCTTCAGATACCTTGTGCGATTGCTGTGGTACCTGCGGCTCTTGCGGTGTTTGGGGGGTTGTAGCTTCTACCGCCGGCTCCCATAGCATTACGCCGGCATCTGCTGCTCGCCATTCATGTCTCGCCATCGTGGTACTATAACTCGCCGATGTATCGGTAGTGGCAGAGGGATATCGGATATAGAGTTCGGCGTTTCTTAATGCAACCTGCGAGGCTTGTATACGGCTGAGATTAGAGAGCAGACGAAAGGCGGCATGAAGGATTTTCACACCAGGCAGTCAGCCTGAGGCGCGTCGGACTGTGAAAATCGCGTGTACGCGCCTGGCGTGTCATGAACGTGGCTTCGCGCGGTGAGGTGAAAGTAGTGGCCCTATGCGTCGCACCGTCGAGTGTAGCCCTTGAGCCAGCGCGCTCCATCTCTGAAGAGGGCGATTAGGCATACGAGGGATCTAGACATATCTTTGATAGAATCCAGGTAGGTAGTGTATTAGGATGAGTTGTCGGGTTGAAGTGAGTTTTAGAGCTGAGTGAGAGGTTTCGTTGTTCTAGTGAGCCGTTAGCGGTGAGGTTTGCCAGTACGCTGCAAATCCTGCTCTCACTTCCGCATATCAACGATATGATCGCTGCCCGAAACCCCTAATCAAATAATGGCGAAGGGAGAAACACAGACCGAGGTCATGCTACCACTTGTCAGTACAGCACTGGGCATGTGCAATTGCAATTGCAAGAGTTGAACACCTGTTAGTGTTCTTACCTTGAGGTTGTAGAAGAGATGGATGAGGGAGGAACGATGCATGACGTACAGTGGCAACGCTACCTAGGTATCGATAGCAGCATGTCACCACTCATACCGCCCTATCTTGACTTTACCAGCATGTAAAAAGATTTAATGTTAGAGGGAAGAATGGAGGTGCAGGCCATCGCTTCGCAGCAGTACATCGCACGTAAAACCCAGTCCAGCGCTTGTAAACTGCCTTTGATTGTACCCACTGTATGTGCTGTAGTAATATTGCCGCAACAGAATGTTTAACAAGAAGCAGAGTAAACACGTCTACAAAGATCCAATCAGAAAGATGAAAAGCAGATACCTTCCCACGCTACGTTACATTCGTTATTTGACGTCGAGGAGTCGGAGAAAGCAAGGAAACAAAATGCAAAGCGCACAACTTTTGGGCATGACAGAAGATGCTAGACGTAGACCATCTTTCTCGAACAAGCGATATGCGAAAGGGTCGGGGAGCGCCAGCGCTATGCTTTGACAGGTACAAGGGAAAGGGAACAGCCGAGGAGATGGTGGTTATCGTTGGTTCGTCCGAACGTCCCAAGAAGGAAGCGAATGCGTGAGATCGACTAGTTGGGTCCAGAAAACTGCAACGCTACGGCGCAGTGTGCGTTCGCACGACTTGTTGATGTGACCTGGTGACGGGTTCTTGGGTTCTGCATAAGCGCCCGAACATGGTGCTGTGGCTGCTGCGAACATGCATATGCGGTCCATGAAACCCGCATACGGGATCCAGAACGTGATCGCACCTGCAGAAGGAGCTACAGCCGGTGCGATGGTATATTGCTTTTTACACCCATCTCAACCACCACCAACATCGGTCTGCAGTCTTACGCATAGTCTCCCTTCCCATTTCTGGGTGCTTTGATCACTCATTTGTGACCGTGTTGCTCGGTGCAGATCTTCCTTACGACCCACTTCTCCCAGAATTTGCGTTGCTGATTGGTGACCATGATGCCGTCGTCTCCTAGAGCTTCAACGCTATCCATATGGCCATTGCAGTTGCACCATGTAATCGAGGCCGGGGTTTCTGGCATTGGTGGGAACTGTAGAGTGCCAGCGCCACCCTGTTCAGGCTCGTCGGTTGCAGCGTCGGATTCTGTGTCAGCTATCGAGCTGGCACTATGATCGTCATCGGATAGATCCCCGTGTTCGCCGTGGTATTCATAGTCGCTGTCGTCGCTCTCGTCGCTACTACTTCCTAGGGGGTCGTCCGGAACTTCGGCTCCTAGGACGAATTGGTCGTCATAGTGTCTCGTGTACCCAATGCGCCGTAGACTTCTAAAACGTAGGTTTAGGGTCAAGAGTTTTCAGATGCAAATCGTACAGGAACACTTACACCCAGTCAAGCCTTTTGAGATCGTCACGTAAGCATGGAAGCACATCTTTCCACATACTCCCCTCTTTCAGAAGTACATCTCGGAGGCGCAGACCACGCAGTGTATCTTTGTGTCGCCGAGCAATACCCAGTATTTCATCTGCGTTGAGACGCCAGGCTTGGATCCCGAAAGCTGCAGAGGTAAAGATACTACGTCAGTGTTTGGCTCACAGCTGGGGACGCAAAGCTTACCCTGCAACTTTTCCCATTTGACGTTGTGGAAAAGCTCTTCGAGGCGTAATGTCAGGGGTCGGTATGAAGGGAACCCAATATGCACGGCTTCGATGTTTTTAGCCGCAGTGAATAATGCCTTGGACAGGGAAGTGAGATGTCGCATGCGAACGTCTAGGTCTGTGCTGTCATCAAAATGCAACTCTAGACAAGTCAGGCGTTCGGCGAGAATTCCCAAGGTCGATGGCGGATTGCTAGCGGCTCCCAGGACACTCTGCGGGCTTAGCATTGGGGAGGAAAAGCGTGAGCATGGTGATTTGGACTCTAGGAGAGCTCGACCGATCGTTTTCGCGCTGTGCAAGCAGGCTGGGGGCCATGTTGGCACTAGACTGTTCAACTCGTTGTGACCCCGCATATACGTGATCAGCACGGCATCTTCTTGGTCTTGCAGCCGCAGGATTTGGATATGCTGTAGTGAAGTGAAACGCTGGAGTGCGAAATGCAGGATATGAGCGTCTTTTCTTGTTCGCAGAATGTCCTTTTGCTCGTTTACTTTGTTCTGGAAGGAAGCCGAAATCTCGGGCCGAGTGCGCAGAAGCTCCTGTATGCGCTCTCGTCCTGTGGTGTGGTTAGTTTGGGAGGTCCCGAGCTACGCAGAACAGGTGAGCTACCTTCATAGAAGAATGGCACCATGTAGCTGAACTTCTTCACGCGGGAAGCAATATGAGGCTGATTTGCTATGTTCTGCGAAGTCAGTATGTCTCACATGCAGTCCTACAACCAAAACTTACCTCTAGGCGGTCTAGTCCTTTTCGCGAGAGGCGTGTCGTAACACAGGAGAATTGATGAATGACTAATACAAGTCAGTGTGTGTCTCCTATGCGTTGGTCCAGCTACTCACTACCGAGCAAAGCGAAGCGTCTGCAAGTCAATCGAAATTGCGCAATAGTATGGGCATCGTCCTGGTCCGGCGGGAGGGGCAGCTTGAAGCTCTCTTGGGAAAGATAGGCGCGGCTCTCGAGGCTGATGGGTTTCTCGGGCTCAGAGGCAACATATTCGAGGATGATGCGAAGAAGCTCGTCGGCGAGATCGAGGATACCCATCTTAGATGGGACTATTCATGGCGACCGCGGGGAAGAAACTTTAGCACGAAGCTTCCCAAGCGATGCAGAAGCGCACCGCACAGCGGATATAGTGTGGAAGCAGGGCAGCAGCGTTCGGGCCGGATCGGGAGAGGGTAATAGTAGGTGGTGGTAGTTGGATAGCGACAGCGGGGTCCGAGTCAAGTGACGACGTGGTGTTATCCGACGGCACCGTTCTGTGGGATAGCAAGCGAAGGACAGTCAGAGGGGAGCGGTAGGGGAAAGAGATGCATGACCTCTTTGCCAGCAGTCAGCTAAGCGTTTCGCTGGAGGTTGCGAAGACCCCGGTACGCCCTCTGCAAATCTGAGCAATAGGACAGAACGAGTTAAACTGCAACTGGCTAGGAAGTAGTCAGGTGACCAGGAATTGATGCGAGCGCGCTCCCGTCTGCATTTATGTAAGCAGGACGGAAACATGGCTCCTCCCGAGCGAAGAGAGTCGATTCATTGCTTTTGGAACTACTGCACTCACTGGGGTGGGGCTCGTCTGATTCGAGGCAACCCCCCACCTGCCAACAAAACATGCATCCAGAGCGCTTGTGAGCCAATCACCCGACCCACTGAGCGTCATCCGGCCGCTACCACATGCCGTCTACTTGGGATGGCCTTTGCACCATGCGAGATGAGGGAGCATCTAATGACGACACAGAGCACTGGGAGCCTTGTAGCGGGCTGAAACGGGTGTCAACAGCTGTCTCTGTACACTATAGGATGCTGCAAGACATTCGTCACGGAGAGAACATGGCCGCACGCTAGCTCATACATGCGCTTTACACTGCTGGCTAGATCGACGTGTTGCTTCACAAGCCCTATACTTGCCCCGGTAACGTCATGCGGACCTGCGCAGTCGTGGAGCTTTGGCGCACGCAGCTGTCGTGAAGCGTCGCACTCAAAGTGACACTAGATGACCTCCTGCCTTGTCGACTTGTCGACCTCTCTACTCACATATTGCCTGGGCCTGATGCAGCCCGACAAACACTCGAAGACGTGTCTCTTCCACCAACCCGTCCAACCATACCCGCTGGGCTACGCTTTCGACCTGGATTGAACACGTTCGCTTCGTTTCCGACGGATCTCGGTGCTGCTTAGCTTGCTCTGAAACGTCTCGTCGATGCTGTCTTCTTCGCTGGCATCGAGCACAGCGACCTCAAATACCTCGAGGGGACCCCATCCCTGCTCGCTGCGCTTGCTGTTCACTGCAGCACCTCCACTCCTTGTTTCGAGCGACAGTACCAAGGCAGTGATGTCTTTGTCGGTGATGGTTGGGCCGAAGGGATCCCAAATCTCAACGTATTTGATGGTGAGCCCGAACGGATAGCTGACGTGGACGGCATGTCCGTTGGGCCCGGGTTCTTTGATTTCTTCCACATGAATGCGCTCGTCATCCGGGGGCCCGAAGTAGAGGAGAGATGAGAGGAAATCATGTGTCGACTGCTGGCGCTCTTTCCAACTTTCGAGATGCTCTGCAAACTTCTTGTTCACTAGTAGGGCGTCACCAGTGATTCCGACTGTGAGCACGCTGGGCGTCGCTTCGGGAGTTGATTGTCTCCTTCCGAGCATGAAAGCAAACATGGTAAGTAGTAGCTTGTGGCCGATGTGTAGGTGATCGAAAGTCCCCCCAACGGCAACAGAGAGGTGGTTGATTGATTTGTCTGTCTTATCCACAGACGATACTGGTTCTGGAGCCTCTACGCTGACAATACCACCGCGGACTTTGGATACTGGCACCTGAGTTTTGGATAGAGAGAGGAAGGTCTTCAGCACACGCTCCCCTTCTTCGCTTTCGACCGAGTAGACGGTATCCCATGATCGGGAACTCCGGGCTAGTGTGTGGATGTCGATTGCTGGCCCTTGGAGTTCCTGCTCTGGAGTCGAGTCTGGTAGGGGCTTGGTCAGTTGGCCGTCTCTGGGATAAGCGACTAGTACAACGCGAGCATCAACGCCCTCTGAGTCTTCGGTGTCGATAGCCTCCCTGCTAGCCGTAATACAGATGAATTTGTAGAGGTCAGCTACCAGCTGCTGGGTAGTTGCATAGTGTAGGCCTCGAGGGTCATCAAGATGGCCGTATAGATGCGGACATGGCAATGCAATTTCTAGAAGTGTAGATTCCTGGGATTTGCGTGGAGACCTGGCGAGCTCTTTCAAGACGGTGAACAGGGGTGAGTTGTAGGCGGCCTTTAGGGCTGCATATGAGGGTGGTGAGGGCGCAGGTGGCAGCAACAACAGTGCACGACGGACTGGTTTGTGTGATGGAGCCATGGTGGTGGGGTCAATGAATGCGAACTTGATGTTCTTGTTGGATGATGAATCACAACGTGGAAGCGAAGCCAGAATCACATGTACCTTAGCCCCAAGTGGGCGTGAAGGGAAGGCCGGAGGGGTGGTGGGGAACTTTTGCCGAGATAGAGCCGCCGCCGCCCAGGACCTCGACGCCAACCGCACTCGGTGCCCTTGGACAACCTTGGAATTGAACAGACCTGCCCAAGTCGCGAGTCTCTCTTTCCTCTGTCCGAGCCCGCGCAGGAGTAATTGCAGGCGCCATGCCATTCGGAAACCACCACCAGAACGCGCACAACGACCCGGCGCAGGGCATCTTTGCGGCGGCTTCGGCGCTAGGGAGTATGTAGGCTTCTTGGGCTCTCGCCGTGAACGTGGACTGATGTGTATCGCGACCCGCAGGCATAGGAGCGCCTGGAGGCAATCTGCGAGGGGCTACCCAGGGCACCACGCGCGCCGGCACCGATGCCTTTCTGCCCCAGAGCAGCGGCAATGCCCAGGCACAGAGCGAAGGCTACCTGCCCTCGACAGCGCCGCCCGCCGCCAACTCGAGCTTCGACGCCCCGCGACACAGAGCCCCGACAATAGGCGGCCGCACCAACGAGGAGCTGCACATATCCACGGCCGTAGGCCAGCATGGCGCCGCCCCCTCGTCGGCGTCGGCCCAGCCCCAGCAGCAGCACCTGTACAACTCGCCCGACCATTATCCATCGGCGCCCAATATCAACATCGACCATGGAACCCCTCAGAACTCGCAGTATGGCTCCCCGGCCGTCCCCGGCAGCCTCCAGCCCGCCGGCGGCTCAGGGCAGCAGCCACCACCACCACCACAACAACAACAACAACAACAACAACAGCCGCCGCCGCAGCAACAGCAGCAGCGACCCGCGCCCGCCAACGCCTACACCGCGCCCGTCGTGCCTACCCAGACCCAGATAGCCAGCAACGCCCAGCAGTACACGCTGCCCACGCGCTCCAACACCATCAGCCAAGCACAGCATTCCCCTCACTCGTCGCATTCCTACTCGCGCTCGAGCCCAGCTGGCCTGGGTCCCGACAAGCAATACATCCCCTTTTCCAACACGCCCGAGCAGTCCAAGTACCCCGCCGGCACGCCTGCCCAGAAGTACTACCCCACGACTCCCTCGGGCGCTGCATCGCAATCGCCCCTGGGCCTGGCTGACATCAGGCCCCGCGCAAACTCGTCAATGGACCACGAAGCCATGGGCCACGGCAACGCCATGGTCACCGACGGCAACAAGGTGCCCTCCAACAGCAACTACCTGGCCCCCTGGAGCATCTACGCCTACGACTGGTGCAAATGGAACGTCCCCGGCGGCAACAGCGCCGGAAAGATGGCTGTCGGCAGCTATCTAGAAGACAACCACAATTTTGTGAGTAGACGACCAACCCACGCATGACTTCTGCTGACGCGACATTTAGATCCGCATTCTCGACACCCAAATAGCGCCCCAAGACGTCAACGGCCCGGGCGCGACTCCATACGGCATCGAGTACAACGCAATCGCTGAAGCGACATGTTCATTCCCCGTCACGCGCATATTATGGGAGCCGCCCTCGTCGCAGAAGCAATCGACTGACCTCCTCGCAACGTCCGGCGACCATCTGCGGCTGTGGTCGCTACCCCAAGCCTCCGGAAACAACATGAGCAACACCATCACGCGCTCGTCCTCTGTAAACACGCGAGAGCCTCAGCTCCCCAAGCTCACCCCGCTCGCGCTCCTCTCCAACTCCAAGACCCCTGAACACACCGCGCCGCTCACTTCTCTCGATTGGAACACCATGTCGCCGAAGCTCATCATCACCTCCAGCATAGACACGACCTGCACAATCTGGGACATACCCTCTCTTACTGCCAAGACCCAATTGATTGCCCACGACAAGGAGGTCTTTGACGTACGCTTCTGCGCAGGAAGTGTCGATGTTTTTGTTAGCTGTGGAGCTGATGGCAGTGTCCGCATGTTCGATCTCCGCAGTCTAGAGCACAGCACCATCATTTACGAGCCCTCCGACAAGGGCGGGGATAAAGACAAGGGTGCGTCTTTACAGTTACTCTACACATGCCAATTGCTAACCTGATGTAGGCTCGCCAACCGGCCGCATGTCACCGACTAAAGCCCAGCAGACAATGTCGTACGCGCCTCCGCTCCTCCGACTCGCCGCATCGCCCCACGACTCCCACCTCCTCGCTACCTTCGCCGCCGACTCAAACCTCATCCGCATCCTCGACGTCCGACAACCAGGTCAGGCCCTGCTCGAACTGCGCGGTCACTCTGCGTCTGTCAACAGCATAGAATGGAACCCCTCCCGGAGGGGCATGCTCGCATCTGGCGGTGACGACTCCCTCGTCTTGATATGGGATCTACTACACGCAAACAACGGCGCGACAATCAGCGGAGAACACGCCTCAACGCAACCTCCTGTTGTACAACCAGCGACCACGCATCCCGCCAACGGAGCCGCGGGCGCGCAGAATGTGCCCGTAGGCCAGAAGGGACCCTATGCCAGCTGGAGGTGCGACTACGAAGTCGGCAACATTAGCTGGGCTCCTCAGAGCGCTCTGACAGGACAAGGCGGCGAATGGGTCGGCGTCGCTGGCGGACGTGGCGTTTGGGGCGTCAAGTTATGATGAGTCTGGATCTGGCGTGTTATAACTCTATTTCAAGATGGCCCTACGAATGTTTTGCTAAGAAATGGACCTGTATGAATGACGCATTTGTTCTGACCAAGGGCGGCGGAGGAATGGAAAAGTGCATAGCCTTTTGGTAACTCTACTTTCTGAGCACAACAGTTTGGGAGAGGGGCGTTTGTGGTGGATTTCGCATGCATATAAGATACCTGGAAGTGAAAGACTCGCTCTTCTACATGATTTCTCCCCCCTTTCTCGATATTCCGCTCGCTACCTCCTACTCACCCACCCAAATCTGTTCTCTAAGTGGTGTGCCCTCATCGGATAACAACCTCAACAACAACCTCGTTACTCCAACCAGCCTTTGAATCCGTTTCTTTCCACGCCCGCACCGTATCAATCTCGAGCACATTCTCACATTCCTTGCTGACACTAACGCAATGCGCTGGGACGGGGCGGCCGAAGAGCACAGCGAAGAAGTCGTTTTCGATGGAGCGCTGAGGAAGGTCCGAGACGTATAGTGCTGTGTGATGTTAGTCAACATCCTCAATCCTCATAGCAGTGACAGACGGAAAAACAAGGGCAAGGCACACGCAAAACGAGAAAAAGAGAAAAAAAACCTACCAAACCTCCCCAAAACCTTACACGAAGTCCAAACCCTCAATCTTCCACTCACCCTATCCACATACGCATCCGCACTCACAATCGCCGCTGCCCCCGTCATCTTACCCACAACCCCCAGATTCGCGACGCTGACCTTACTCGGACCCACCGCCTCACTGCCCTCTCCCCTCTGCAGTTCAAACTCCGCCAACGGGAACGCAGACAGAATCTCCCAGCCACGAACCGGCAGTTCGAGATGCACAAACGCGTTATTCGTCGCCACACTCGTCGGCGCTGTGACCTGGCCGTCTGTATGCGAACGGATGACGTACGTCCCTTTTTCCGCGCCGGGGAAGGCGTCGAGGGCGATGAGTTCGGAGATGGGCTTGGGGGTGCAGTTGAAAATGCCGAGGAGGGAGACGCCTGTGTGTGCCATGCCGACGTAGGTGGTTACTTTGAGGAGGACAGTGTCGTCGTATGCGTTGTAGGCTTGGGTTGTTTTGCCGACGGTGTGCGGGCGTAGGATCACTGTGTCGCCTCGTGGTGTCTTGCCTGTCATCTGGTTGATGAGGTCGAGGTCGTGTTGGCCGGGCACGTCGG
>Ga0068631_100865_pt1 | contig 11695 bp, 9 predicted proteins | sample InSIn5gowninarea_2_FD_77434 | JGI IMG/M metagenome (GOLD analysis project Ga0068631, IMG submission 77434) | Clean room microbial communities from NASA Spacecraft Assembly Facility at Jet Propulsion Laboratory, Pasadena, California, USA -... ...
AGGTTTGAAACATGCTGTGAAGACTATTGCAAGATTCTGGGCGTGATGGGATTGAGGGCATTGCTGATTTTGGAGGAGGTGTTGGATATGAAGGCACTTGTTGTGGTCGTGCTGGGAGTAGTGAGGCAGGATGTTCTTGCACGCCATAACGTTGTTCCAGAGAACCAGCTTCTGGGAAACGTCGTACGAACTCCTCGATAGACTGGTAGAATGGTGTAGCATTCTCTGCCTGTCCTGATTCATCCTGTTCGTCAAACGATGGCTTCCTCTCAACAACGACACTCTCAACGCGGGCTCTTTCGTGCCACTTTCGCTCTTCTTCAGCGTCAAGTGGATTGTAGTCTCGTAGTCGCTTCTTCGGTACGTATAGTCTCGACTCTTTGCTTGCCACAGGTACTCTTCTGATCGGACGGCCAGACTTTTGCTGTGCGACAGTGCTCGAGCGTTTCAGCGCTTGATCACCGACCAACTCTGCCCAACCCTCAATACCGCCCATAAGCAAGATTGGCGGCCGTTGTAGGGGCTTTTCCGAGTTGAATTCGTAAAGGGCGTCATATAGGTATTTTAGGTTTCGCTCTCTTTCTGATGTCGGTCGGTGGATGAAGCTTTCTGATGAAATGTCGTGATCGTAGTAGACAACAATGTCATACTTGTGGCGGTTGTAAAACATGGATTGCTCTGCTTCCGGTGACAGAACAAGAGCATCCTCAAGTTGCTCAGCGGACATGTTAGGTTCGAGAGCAGCAGGCTCAATGCAAATGATAGATTGTGCATATATGTGACCCTCGTCAAAATCTTGGCGGTTCCTAACATCGATCAACAAGACACTATGCATCTTCAAATAGTCGTAAAGTCGTTCGGGACCAATGCGTAGCTCTGTCGGGCGGTGGACAGACTTTCGGCGAGGTGGACCTGGCGGAGGACGGTCTTGTGACACGCGTGGGAAGTAGCCTGCAGATTCATCTCCTTCATTGCCCGGTGCGTAGGAAGAAGCATTCGAGGCAATAGAATTGTTTCTTCCACCTGTTCCAATCATACTACGAGCAGAAGTCCGCGGAGGGTCTATGTGGCTTGGTGTGTTCATGTTGCGTGCAGGGCTGTAAGCGGGGGCGGGAGCCATGGGTAGAGAAGCGCTGACAGATGTATCGAGGGTGATGCGATTGGCGAAAGGGTGGCCGGGAGCGCCGTTGGGCATCTGCCGCGGGCCAACTGGTCGGATAGAGGAGCCATTGGCGAAGGGAGAGTTGGAGAAGTCGATCGACGAACGGTTGCTGTATGAGGTAGGTGAAGTGATTGAGCCATTGCTAGACGTAATAGATGCGCGAGAGTCGACCCGCCTGTTCAAGGAAGTGTCTAGAGGCGCAGCTTGCATGCGCAGTTTCGCGAAGCGATCAGCGAGGGCGGCATTGCCGTTGGTGGCAGCGGGCGGAGAAGATTGAATTGAAGAGCGACGAACTGGTAGATCCGAGGCTTTCGGAGTGGCATTTCGTCTATTGTCGTTAATGATGATCTCCTTGATCTTGTCGAAGCGGTCGGCCAGTAAACTAATCTTGCGGAGGACGGCTTGATGCTGAGTGAACTGAGAGCCCTTCCGGCTACTCAAGATAGGATATTGTTCATGTTGTGGAATTATAGCGACAGCAATCTCAAAGGCTCGCAAATATTCGACATAAGCGAGATCTGGGCGGCGGTATTCGACAAGACTTTCGGCTTGCTTGACTGCCTTGGAGGCTTCGTCGAGGAGGTGATTCAAGGATGAATTCTTGGTAATAGAGCTAATCTTTGCCTTCTCTTTCAAGTCTTCGATGTGAGGGTAGGGCTTATTCGGCGTAGCGGCGGAATTGAAGTCGGGAATGGCCATGTTGGTGGGGGAGATGGGATAAGGCGGGCTCATGACTGAGTCGGTCGGCGCGATACGGAGGCGGGCATGTCGTGAGGGGAACACGCTTAGGAAGTCGCTCGCAGGTGTTATGGTTGAGACGAATTAGGCAGGCGTTTGTATGGTGATGATGAATAAGGTGGATGGTATTCGAGTTTCCCCAGGAAGGCGCGGCCGCGGGTGACGTCGGCATCGGCATTCTGGCCATTGCTGCCCGCCACGCTCGAACGCTCCTTCCCCAAGCTGAAGCAACCGCCGTTAGGCACCAAGCAAGCTCCGAGACACTCACCCAACCCACCTGTCGACCTCCTCACCACTCCTGGAACCCTTGTCAGCGCCGAAGAATATACGGTGAAGCTGTACAGCACGTCTACACCAGATTGACACACATCATGGCGTCATGGTTCGGAGCCGGTACTTCGGCCATGGACGAGCAGGTCGAGAGAGCAACTTCGAGTAGCTTGGAGGACATTGCCCTCAATCTGGAGATCACAGACCTGATCCGATCAAAGACGATCCCACCCAAGGAGGCTATGCGCTCGCTGAAACGGAGGATTGGCAACAAGAATCCAAACATCCAACTGGCCGCTCTGAGCTTGACCGACACGTGCGTTAAGAACGGCGGAGAGCATTTCATCCAGGAAATTGCCTCGCGCGAGTTTATGGACAACCTTGTCTCATTCCTCAACACTCCACTGAACGACGAAGTCAAGACCAGGATCCTAGATCTCATCCAGTCCTGGGCTACTGCTGCTACAGGCCGCTCCTCGCTAGGCTACATCGACGAGACATACCGCTCTCTGCAAAGAGAAGGTTTCCGTTTCCCTCCCAAGACTGAAGTCGCCGCCACCATGTTTGACAGTAGCGCGGTAAGCCTGTTAGTCCTCGCTGTATCATCTCCAGCACTAACACACTTGTGCAGCCTCCAGAGTGGACAGACTCGGATGTCTGTATGCGCTGCCGAGAACGCTTCACCTTTACCAACCGTAAACACCATTGTCGAAACTGCGGAAATGTCTTCTGTGGTCAGTGTTCAGCAAAATCCATACCTCTGCCTCACCTCGGCATCCTCCAACCTGTCCGTGTCGACGATGGCTGTTATGCCAGACTTACAGAAAAGTCGCGCACCACCCCTCTCCCTACCCACATCAACGCCATGAAGCCTCCGACTGGTGCCCGCATGCAGGCCCGCGACCCTCGTGTCGCCGAAGACTCATTCGACGCCGACTTGAAAAGAGCACTTGAGATGAGCTTGGAAGAATCAAAAGGTCACTCTGGTGCAGGATACGTGCCGCAATCACAGATGGCTACACCCAAGCCAGTCCAAAAGGCGCCTACGCCAAAGAAAGAGGAAGAAGACGACCCGGAGTTGGCAGCCGCTATTGCTGCATCGCTCGCCGACATGGAAGAACAAAAGAAGAAACATGCTGCTAGCTTCAAGCAACAGCAGCAGAGATCGAGTACACCCACTGTATACGCTCCCAAAACCAGCAACGAGCTCACAGCGGTTGAAGCCGAGAATATCAATCTATTCGCAACTTTGGTTGACCGCCTGCAGCATCAACCCCCTGGTGCCATTCTGCGCGAACCCCAGCTTCAGGAGCTGTATGAGAGTATCGGAGCATTGAGGCCCAAACTTGCCAGAACTTATGGAGAGACTATGAGCAAACACGACACACTACTCGACATTCACTCTAAGATGGCCACTGTCGTCCGATACTACGATCGCATGCTGGAAGAACGCTTGTCCAACACATACAACCAGTCGCGCTATGGAGCTCCTCGTCCTCAATCTGGCATGTATCCTTCCTTGTCTGCCGGTATTGGAGCCCCGCCTTCAGCACCAATGGGCGGTGTTGAAAGCTACTACAACAGTTCGGCACCGGCCATGGAGTCGCATGCCTACAACCAAAGCCCTTATCCATCCTTCAACCAGCACCAGCAATACGCCCAACAAGGTTACCCTCAGCAGGCCCCACCCGAAGCTGCATATCAGCAACAATACTCTCAGTACCCGCCACAGGTTCAGCCTCAGCAACAACCTCCTAGCACTCCTCAGCAACAACACCAACAACAATACGCTCAACCACCTCAACAATACGCTCCTCCTCAACAGCAGAATCCTGTCTCACCTCCCGAGCATCAGCAATCATACTCTGAGCCTTCTGCCCCTCAGCCTGTAAGCCCAGAATCATACGCTCAACCGCCTACACAACATCAACAACCTCCACCCCAGTATCAGCAGCAGCCTTACCAACAGCAGCCGGCTCCTCAACAACAACATCAACAATACTCTCAGCCTCAAGCGCAGCCTCAACAACAGCAGCAACAGCAGTGGCCTCAAGCACCATCAACGCATAATGGCTACGGGCAGGAGAGCTTCCCTCAAGCCCCACAGAACGTACCTGCTCAGCCAAAGGTAGAAGAGAGTCTGATTGAGTTGTAAAAGAGCGGAAGAGTAGTAGTGTAGCCTTTGTTTTTCGCTTGTAGGATACCCACAACACATTCCCAAAACATTACTTTTGACAAGTCTCTGCATTCTTTATTCCTTACTACACGTGCATGATCATATCCAGCTACTACAACAACTCGGGCTCCACAACTCCAGTCTGCGCCCCGATCCTCCCATACGCCTCTATCCTCCTATGTCTACCGAAATCAAACGTCTTTTCCCTGCCTTGTCTACATTCTTCCAAATCGATTTCTGCAACCACTAGTTCGTCGTCTTTGGTCTTTGCTTCGGCGACCACATGGCCTTCTGGATTTATTATCGCCGATCCACCGATTAGGTTGTATTTACCGTCGTCGAGGCCGCAGCGGGCGGAGGAGATGCTGAAGACGCTGTTCATGTAGGAATTCGATTGTTGAACCAGGCGTGAATGGAACAATGCTTCTTTTTCCGCTTCCTCCTCCGTCATGGGTTTAGTGGTACCCCAGAGATGAGGACTGTGGGCCACGGTGTTATAGCCGATCAAAAGCAATTCAGCACCTTGAAGCGCATAAGAGCGCCAGGCTTCTGGCCAGCGACGGTCATTGCAGATGAGCATTCCCATCACCGGATCACCTTTTCCTTGATATTCTTTCTCGGTGACGGGGCCTTTGAGTGTGGGTGTGGAGGTGCTGGCTTTGAGAACAGAGGATGTAGGCAGGAGACCAGGTGCTCTGAACGCAGGAAACCCCAAATCACCAGGAGTGAAATAGCGTTTTTCGAGCTGATTGACTGCCTCTGGATCTTCAAATGGCTCTACCGTTCCTGGTAGATGCACTTTTCTATACTTGTTGATCACTTTCCCCACAGCAGAGGAGTAATAAACACAAGTATTGTACCCTTTACCCTCATCCGTTCTTTCCGCAAACCCGACCACGATATCGATACCGTAGTCTTTGGCTTTGGAGAACAGGAGTGCGGTGGCGGGGGAAGTGGTTAGATCGTCGTTGTGTTCGAAGTAGTCGTTCAGATCAGAGGGGGAGGTGAAGAGGTGGCGGGGGAAAAAGGTCGTAAAGGTTACTTCTGGGTAGAGTAATAGTTGGACTTTCTCGGAGGCCGCTTGGTCCAGTAATGCGATGAGGCGGTCGAGTGTTTCTGCGCGATCGGCGTCACGGTCGACGGCGCCGACTTGGGCGGCTGCGACTTTGAGTATGCGAGGCATTGTTGCAGAAAGAGGTTGTAACTAGTCTCGGTGGGAGAGAATGTGTAGAACAGGATGGTAGAAATGATATGGTGTAGTAGGTACGGAGATGATGTGGAGGAAATGGTACAGATGTGCAGACTACTATTGATATTCTTCTGCCGGCCAAGGTCATGCAGGCTCATGAACTTACCTCTGATATACCTACATCTCGATATCGGCCAACTTGATGTCGCCCGGATGGATTCGAAGTGTGTCTTCGCCGCCCACGAGGTCTGATAGATGTGGGGTCTGTTATCGGCCAGCTTGCCTGCCTATCTCGGAAGTTTCGGCCAAAATGTATCTCACGCCTATCTGTGGTTGATAGGAAGGGACAGCCTCAGGGTACGGACCTCGGATACTCATGTTGGGCTCTTACCAGGAGTTGTAAAGGTAGACGACATATCCTTCTTCTACGACGTGTTCATCTTGTGCGACTACGGAGGAGAATCAAATCGTCAACATCCGCGACTAGAGGCAGGGATTCGACGCCAAGAAGAGGCCTCATCACGTGGACTAGACCTTCGAACATGGAGTTTGATCTTATCGTCAAGAATGGTCAGATTGTAAGTTGAAGTTGTTTCAGTATTTTCTATCTGTTTTAACGCTTGAGCGGGTGGGAGAATCGGAGCAAGAAATATATATGAAACACGACCACTGATGAGTCTGATAGGTTACAGCCAGCGAGGTCCTCCCTCTAGGCCTAGAAATCGGAGTCAAAGATGGCAAGATCTCCTGCATAGGAACATCCTTACCTGCTTCATCCTCAACAAAAGTCATAGATGCAGAAGGAGCCTACATCACTCCTGGCGGCATCGACTCCCACGTCCATCTCGCCCAAGCAAACTCCCCCACCGGTGATGACTGGGAGACCGGCTCTAGAAGTGCAATCGCCGGCGGTACGACCACAATCATCGCTTTCGCCAGTCAAGAGCGCCATGAGGAGTCTCTGATGCCAGTGCTGGCAGACTATCACTCCAAATCCAGAGGTCAAAGCTACTGCGATTATGGCTTCCATTTCATCCTGACCAACCCGACAAAGGGGATCCTGCAAAAAGAACTTCCGGTGTTGGCGCAACAGGAGGGAATTACCAGTGTAAAGCTTTACATGACTTATGAGCCGATGAAGTTGAATGATCGAGAATTGCTTGAGATCATGATGGCCTGCCGGAAACTAGGCATGACGACAATGATCCATGCAGAGAACTCCGATATGATTGCTTTAATCATTGAGGGCTTGGAAGCGAATGGCAACACCGAGCCATTCTTCCACTCCATCGCCAGACCTAGGATTGCCGAGGATGAAGCTTCTTACCGAGCCATCTCACTTGCTGAGCTTGTCGACGCGCCGATCTTGATTGTGCACATGTCTTCTGAGACTGCGATGGGGCATGTAAGAAAAGCACAAACGAGGCTTTTGCCCATTCATGCAGAAACTTGCCCTCATTATCTGTTCTTGCTGTCCGAAGAGATCAAATCAAAACCGCATGATCATTTCTCTGGAGCCAAGCATGTTTGCTCACCACCACTGAGACATCACACTGAGGATTTGGAAGCTCTTTGGCGTGGGGTCGCAAACGGCACATTTACAGTCTTTTCATCTGACCACGCACCCTCAAAGTACGATCATCCTGGAGGCAAGAAATTGGGTGTCGTCGACGGTATTCCCAGATTCGCGAAGATTCCAAATGGTCTGCCGGGCGTTGAGACACGCATGTCATTGCTCTTCAGCCAAAGCGAAGGATGTCTCCCTCCCAATCAAGCACGCCTGGGGTTGCCGAGATTCGTGCAGCTTACATCAGCGAATGCAGCCAAGATGTACGGACTGTGTGGAGTCAAGGGCAGTATCGCTCCTGGTTATGATGCCGATCTTGTCATCTGGCATCCTGAGAGCAAAGGCGAATGCGTGATCAGTCAGGATATGCTGCATCATGGAGTTGATTACACACCCTTCGAAGGCATGAAGGTCCGCAATTGGCCGAGGTATACCATCTTGAGAGGCAAGGTTGTTTGGAACAAAGATGATGGACGCGTGGTAGGAGAAATGGAATACGGACAATATCTCAAGCGAGGAAAGGGCGAGGTAGTCGTTGGAAAGACTGGTGGTAGAGTCCATGGTATGTTGGAGGACGAAAGAAAGTTTTGGATGCAGTGAGCTATGTCGGTGATCCGAATGCCAGCAGAGTACGCCTGCTTGGATGAGAGTCTATATCGTGATGATCAGTTGATCAAGCCTCCATCCATTTTTTCCCACTGAGTTGCTCGTAACGCGCTTTGAGTTCATTCCCCGAACGGACGTCCTCGTAGCCTTCGGGCATAACTTCAGACCAGTCAGACCTCGTATAGCACCCATGACACAGACGACGGCGAGGTTCTGAATCTGTTGTGCTCACCCACCTGTTTTACGTAGAATCAGCAAGCAAACATTGTATATTGGGATACACCACTGATATACAGCAATGATCAAAGACCAGCATGAAGGTCATCTCGCTTCATCTGCCCAGAAGCCTCTCATCAAGAGTGGATTGGCTGGTGCCATACGGATCCGGGAGGACGATCTGCGGTAACGGAGACTACATACCACGTCTTGTTCTGATAGTAACGCACGAAGTTGCATCCTTCACAATGATACAAAGCTCCCTCGGGATAGAACATCGGTCGATACAACTTCCATGGCAGATGCTCTCGTATCCAGGCACTTTTGCCCGGTTGGTCTTGTCTGAAAGCCCAATTATGTATCCTCTTCCTCCGCATGCAGTTATCGTCGTCCTTGTGCGCCTGAAACCAAGCGAACGCGTTCTTTCTATTTTCTTCGGCGCGATCGGGTCTTGCGGCGAGCCATCGTCGGGCTCTGATACGACTTCCAGCTCTGAGAAGCTTGTACAACTCCGGCACCCCTCGAACTTTGGCATAGACCTCTTTGATCAAACCTAATTTCCTGTACTCCCTGCGCAACTCTGGATACTCGCGCAACTTATAGTTGAATGTTTCCGGCTTCTCGCCATTGTCATTGCTGGTGAAAAGCCGTGAACATACTGTGATTCTAGTTGACCTGAAGACGTCGACAGATTTTCGCAAGAGTATGTGTGGCGTTGTAAGTCGCAACATCGTGAAGTGTAAGAGTCGGCGTGCTGGTATAACTACCGTTGATGAATGGCTGATTTTGATGGAAACAAAACAACAAGCGTGGTGGAGAAAGCAGCAAAAGCGTGCCAAGATGACGTGGTGGTCGCGGGTCGGGCTTGGCAACCTATCGCAGGCCGACGTCGAGCGTAATGAACTCTAGAAGGCAGGCGACTATTGAGGGAGCACAACATTATCATCAACAAGCAACACAACCATGTCGGAGGGCCTTTTCTTCAACGTCGCCACCGGCTACATCGAGGGTGTTGTGCGTGGCTATCGTAACACGCTTCTGACAGGTCAACAATACAGCAACCTGGCACAATGCGAGACGATCGATGGTACACTCGGCCTCGTCCAGTCTGATCATGAGCTTCCACTAATCGTCGACCAGATGTGAAGCTTCAGCTGGGCCCAGCGTATGGCGACTTCCTTGCCGACCTCCCTCCGAACCCCTCAACGAGCGCTCTTGCAGACAAGACACTGGACAAGCTCGTCTCCGAATTCCGCTACCTACAAGCCAACGCAACGGGATCGCTGTCCAAGTTCATGGACTTCTTGACCTATGGATACATGATTGATAACGTCGCCCTTCTTATCACCGGAACTCTGCACGAGAGAGATACCCGTGAACTGCTCGAGCGATGCCACCCCTTGGGCTGGTTCGAGACAATGCCCGCTCTCTGCGTCGCCACAAACATCGAAGAGTTGTACAACAGTGTGCTCATTGAGACTCCCCTCGCTCCCTATTTCAAGGGTTCCTTGAGCCATCAAGACCTCGACGAGCTCAATATTGAGATTATCCGCAACACTCTTTACAAGAACTACCTTGAGGACTTCCACAACTGGGTCAACTCCCACTCGGGTGTTGCTGGCAGTCCAACCGCCGAAGTCATGACAGAGATTCTCGAATTCGAAGCCGATCGTCGAAGCATCAACATCACACTCAACTCGTTCGGCACTGATCTCTCCAAGGCCGACAGACAAAAGCTCTACCCCAGCTTTGGAAAGTTGCATCCCGAAGGAACTTTGATGTTGTCAAGAGCAGATGATCCCGAGGCTGTCAGAATAGCTGTTGACGGCGTACACGATTACCGCACTTTCTTCGATCAAACTGGCATGGGCTCAGGCTCGAACGTTGGCAACATGGCCGGTGGTTCCGATGAGGGCAAGAGCTTGGAAGACTTGTTCTACCAAAAGGAAATGGAATTGTCCAAACTTGCATTCACCCGCCAATTCACCTTCTCTATCGTCTATGCATGGGTCAAGCTGAGAGAACAGGTTTGTCATATCATGATTCGTCTACATGACGTCTTGCTAACATTTTCGCAGGAAATCCGCAACATCACTTGGATAGCAGAGTGCATTGCTCAGAACCAGAAAGACAGGATCGGCAATTACATTAGCGTCTTCTAAGCCTTTTGTACAAGCTCTTTCTAGTTCTCCTTTCTTTCTCGGCGTTCATACCCATATGTTAGCGTAAGATTTTGTTCATATTGATTGTTTCATGGTTTGGTGGGCTCCCTATTAGACTTCGCTCTGTTTCAAGTACAAAATGCATGCGAGATTCAGACATGATTCCAGACATAATTTCATTGTTGATTGTTGTAGTCTGGCAGAAAACATGGTAGGCACCTGACATGACTTAGGCCTCTCCAAGCGTCAGAGCAGCTGTTGATCCCGAGTTGTTGTTAAAGGATGCCTGCTTTGACGCAGTTCGAAAAGGATGGTTCCTTCCACTTCTCTCGATACCCCATGATATCTAGCCGAGACTCAGTCTGCCTTCATTGCTGTCTTACCTCAGACTTCAGGTGTTTTGTCGATACGCTTTCTGCCACTTTGCCAACACTCTTGCGAAGATGGATTCAATTCCAGCGAATCCTTCCTTCATACTCAAAATACAGTCTGTCGCATCATCGGTATTCGGCGCGCTCTTCTCCCGGCATCATCTAGCATCAAAACGTCAATTGGAAGGTACACGCCAGACTACTACTTCCTCTTCGAGCCCAAGCGCGCCTCAATTCCGGCGCGTTGAAACTCCAGTCAACCATCAAACACATCACTACCCGAGCAGTTCTTCAGAAGACAATAATTTGAGTAAGCCTCCTTCATCTCTGTTTCGTCAACTTCTAATCTGTTCAGCGATGGAAACGCCATACAGTTTTGCCGACAATGGCCCAATCCCTCAAGGAGACCCACACTCTCAACTACAATCTGCCAATGTCTCCAAGCCTATCGCGCCTCATCGCCGCGCGAAGAAATCACAGCGAGAGCGCGCGGCAAGAGCTGTCCAACAACCAAACCCTTCACAAGAGCAGTCTGTACACCCAGTCATCTCAACCAACGATCTCTCACAGCAATTCAAGCCACGCCATGAAGACGGCTCTGTGGTCAAGATGGATACAATGCCTTCACTGGCTCAAAGAGCAGATCAAGCCCTACTCGAGTATCTCGACAAAAGAAGAATCACATCGCACTTTCTCAATGAGATCGATGACTTTCTCACGAGTTATCCGGAGCTCTTGAAGGCTTGTCCGATGTGGTGTTACCAGTTGGCAACACTTCCGCCTCTGGACGCTTACATGTTCTTCATTCGTGGCTACTTGCGTCCTGCAAGATATGTTGATGGTGTAAGTCTTTTCCTGCCTTGGACACACACACTTCTCATTCATACCAACAGGCTCTCCCATCACTCGATCAGTTGCAGATTCCTGATCGCCCAGTCTATTTGGAACATTCAGTTTTCGATGCTGAACTCTTCGAGTTCTTTGCTGATATTGGTATATGCTACGAGATTCTAGGTGACATGGACAAAGAGGTTGCCTTGCTAACACAGGATTATCTTTCTGGCCGTCAACTCAACCGTCACCAGCTCATCTTTCTTGCCATGGTTACTTACGCAAACCCGGTCGATGCCCTCAAGTATTACGAGTATTGCTACAAGACAGATTTTCGACAAAACAGGTATGTTTCATGTGTCAGTTCATCACAGGAAATAAGCTGATGAGAATCATAGGCGCTTTGG
>Ga0068631_100867_pt1 | contig 11674 bp, 14 predicted proteins | sample InSIn5gowninarea_2_FD_77434 | JGI IMG/M metagenome (GOLD analysis project Ga0068631, IMG submission 77434) | Clean room microbial communities from NASA Spacecraft Assembly Facility at Jet Propulsion Laboratory, Pasadena, California, USA -... ...
GTGAAATAGAAGAGGAACTTTTGAAAGATGTCAAAGAACATGGTATAAAGAAACATGGTTATATAGAAGACTCTTGGAATGAGATCTTATCTAAAAATCTTGAACGTTTCAAGAAGATAATAAAGCAAGTTTGATCATTTATCTTTATTTTTTTGTTGAATATGTATTGAAATTGATTAATGTTTAAGAATTAGAGAATTTGAAATTTATTTATATTTATAATTAAGTTGGTTCTTGCTTTGGAGCGATTTCTCTTCTATAACAATAATTATTTAATTTTCAATTATAAAATTTCTTTAGTAAGCATTTAATATGTATTAACAAAAATTATCAGAAGTTACTATATTTGAATCTTTTAGAATAATGATGTTCTTCCTTTTGTCCCCGCAACTTTGACAATTAGTCATTGAGGTATTGATTTAAACATACATCACTACAGAAGTATAATCGACTGTCATTTTCTTTTTCTTTTAATTCTTTACTGCAGTATTTACAACATTTCATTTTTCTAATTCACTTATTTTCCTATTGATAAATTCTAGATCTTGTACTAGGATATTCTTAATCTTTTTGTACGTTTCTAATTGTCTTATTCCTTTACAATATCTTAAAAGTTATTTATTATTTGTTTAACTTTGTTAGTTTACAAGACTCTGTACTTAGAACCAAGTCATAGCCTATTACCTGTGAGTGGATGGAAAATGAATCATAGTTATAGTAATAGACTATGACATGACTTGATAGAGAGGTATGGTATAGTACCGTACTGTACCATATTTTAAGGTTAAACCTATAATTATGTATCACTTAATGCTATTTTTGACTAGCCAAGGAGATATCTTCTTTGTCATGAACCACGATAATGGTAAGGCATTTAGCCATCCAATAAATCTCAGTAATAATACAGGAAATTCAATTTATCATGATTTTTATTAAATAATTTTTTTACTCATTAAAATAAAGTATTTTATTTGAAAATAGTATTTTATATTAAAAACTATATTCAAATAGTTGAATATCTAAATCTCATTTAACAAGATATAATATGTATGAAGAAAAATCAATCGTTTTTTTTGTTTCAGTTTCAATAATTATAGGAGTCCTAGTATTTGGAACGTATCAACAATCTGCTTATACTTACTATATCGAAACTGATACACCTTGGAGTCCTGATAAATTAAACGATGGTATTTTAACATACAATATAGAATCAAAGGATAAAATCTTCAAAACACTTGTAAAGAATGCATTTTCAGAATGGCAGAAGAAATTAATATATATTTCCTTTGTAGAAGTAAAGGCTCCTGAAAGTCGGTTTGGAACCAATATTAGTAATAATTTTACAGAGATTACTGTGAAACAAGTAGTTTCTTTAAAACCATATGACAAATCTGATCCTGATGGTCTTGTAGAATATGATATTTATGACGATGGTTTTAGAGGAAAAACAAGTATCTTTATAGATGAGGGTTTGAAATATGAAAACAAACAACAAACTATATTGCATGAAATAGGTCATGCTTTAGGATTAGGTCATTCTACTGATGAAATATCATTAATGAATGATTATGGTGATACTTCATTTACAATTGTTACAGATTGTGATGCCTATTTTGTCTTTATTGCCAATCGAATTTACAATCAAGATATAATCGATACGGCTACAAGAGCAGGATGTGATCTAGCATATAAATATGATGTGAATAATGAGAGTACTATTAATTTAACAGAATAGATTTAGCTTGTGAATGCCTATTCTAACATGTATGTTATTAGGATTTGTCAGAAACAGAACATCTCTACTATTATTGTAATTATGTATTCATTGTATTTGTATTTTCTTGGTCTTAGTTTACGGAATACATCTAAAGCATTAGATATATTTGATGATGAGAAACGAAGTCATATTTCTATATGGAATTGGATTCAACGATTTGGTTCTATGCCGATATACAAAAGAAAAAGAGTTTCAGCATTCATAATAGATGAAACTGTTATTCAGATTGGAAATCAACACTTTTGGTTATGGATAGCAATTGAACCAGTTAATAGAACTATACTTGGAGTCTACATTTCTGAAGAAAGAAACATGTTTGTAGCAGAGAATTTTATCAGATCACTGGGTGATAAATATGGAAAACATACAGTTTACACAGATGGTGGAACATGGTATCCTCAAGCATGTCAGTTCTTATATCTAAAACATAGATTGCATTCTCATTTAAAAAAGAGTCTTATCGAAAGAGTAGTGCAGTATTTCAAAGACAGAACTGAATGTTTTGATGATTATTACCCATGTGTTGTTAGGAGGAAGAATAATTGTGATCTACAACATGTACACAATTGGATAAAATTGTTCATTTATTTGTATAATACAACAATTAGAAATAAAATACCATTTCTTATGAATATAGGTGATTTCATCTTAAGTTAACAGTACCATCTAAACCAACACCAGTAAAGTAATTTGTTACTGTTAATAATAATGTTAAAAAGTAGAATATATTTAAACGAGTTAAATTTTAACAATTTCAATTTGCTCTTTTGAAGTCAATTTTAAAGCTTCAATTGCGTATATAAATATAATAATTGAAGATAAAAAAATTTTATGATCTTGGAATAATAAAGAAAGTTTCTAACAATGGTAAAACTAAACATGCATCTATTTATTACAGATTATCTTCTTTCGGAATTTATGTTTTATTTTTGACACTTAAAATCAATTCATTTAAGGTTTTCAAAATTAATTGAGAATTATCCAAATGACTGAATATTCGAATATTTTATGTCAATTTATAGAGAATAAAATGATTAAAGAAATTAAATCCCATATTATTTTGGAAACAATTTTTATATTCTTAAAAGAATGTTGTTCTAGTATAGAAGTTTTTTTGAAAACATCTTCCACAGATCGAAAAAGATAATGATTTTTCAGTATCCGTTATAGTGACTGATAATTTAATTGATCCAGCTATGAAAGATTATTGGTATGGGGGTTAAAAGGAATTTATAGATTATTTAAAAACAAGATTTAAGATCCAATGGCTTAATAAAGATACCTCAAAAATACAATTTAATAAACCTGATAAGTTAATAGAAATTGTTGAAAAAATTATAAGCTTAAATTAAAATTAGATACTAAAATTAACAAAGCTATACTATACGATAAAAAAATAAGTTATTTGAATTCGATATAGAAGATGTAGAAAATAATTTATTTGAAATTTGTGAATTTATACCGAAATCAGTAAAAGAATATGTTATAGAAATCTATTCCAATTATGAAGTATATAAAAGTGGTTCTAATTTATGTATGAATATAATAAACTAAGGAGATTTTGAAGGTAAAGAAGATAAAGAAGAAAATTTTGCCATGATCAATAGTTTAAAATTGTTATCTAAAGATCAAAGATTCAGGAATACTTTACAACAAATAAAAAATAACTTCGATAATAATTTTTATAACTTAGAATTGGTCTTTGACATAATATACTTTTGATTAATCTTTATCATATTTTTGTTAATTAATATAATAATTGTTTTGTGTATCTAATTTAGTTAATATTATTCTTATCTTCTTCTCCTTATTCTTTGATACCATGTAAGGAATACTTTTGTAAAGCTCGTATGACTTTATCAATATCACTATCAGCTCTACAAAGCCTTGCTAGTTTAATAATATCTCGGACATCATTGCTTTTCATCTTATTCCAAACAGCATCAATTACTTTATCAGCTATATGCATTTTTTTAGGAAACTTCTTTTCAAATAGATTTTTACTGACCTCTACAAATTCTTCATATGAGTATTCTTTCAAATGGAATATCAAAAATCTGCTTTTCATCTCTGGCGTTAGCTTGTTTATGTTATTGCTTGTTGCAAATATTCGAAGATCCATATCCACATTATATTGTTTATAATTCGGTGCTTTCAGAGATCTCATTTTTTGGGTTTCCATTACATCCAAGAGGACATTAGCTTCACTATGAGGAATCTTTTCGAATTCATCTATGCAAAGTATTCTGATATTTGGATGAGTTGCTAAATAATTCATAATGCCAGCTCCTGTTGAATTATTAGTAACATAATGGACGTTGCTCAAATTGTCTTTAATTGCTTGCAAGAACAATGACTTTGCAGTACCTCTAGCTCCTGTCAACATTATATGTACTGGTCCACTTTCTTCATTAATTGCATTATAGAATACAAGCTTCAGTTCCTCATGGCCATAGATGATATTAAACATGTCAATCCTTTTTTTAGGTAATTTCTCGCTCTTTCTATTTGATTTATCAACACTGACGCATGAACTTTTTAGAGCTTTATTATCTTGTTTAAAGGTAAAAATTCTATTTATTAGTCCTACCATTTTAGTTAATGATTCTCAACATATTCATACTTCCACTTTTATTTAAGATATTTTATAACATATTTAAAAACTATTATATAATGTTAGTATATCTTCGCTGTTTGATTACTATTATTAAAATATTTTCATAGTAATCAAATAAATTACTATATATTAATATTGTATCTTTTTATTTTATTCTTCACATGGAACTGACATGGATGTAATAAATTCTCTTTTACCTGAGTCTGGATTACCATCAGTATCAGCATCATCAAAGAATTGAATATCATATCTTCCCTCAGCTAATTCGTCTTCAATGTATACTTGTTCAGAAAAACCACCAGTACTATTTGTTGAAAAATAGCCAAATTCCGAAGTTGTTTGTGTTTCTGGATGTACTAATTTCCAACCAACGCTACTATCAGCTTCAAATCCATTTACATTTAAAGTCATGCCATATCCAGTAATATCTCCGCAACCAGGAGAGACTATTGCATTTGGTTTTAATTGTGCATTTGCATTAATAAATACTGAGAAAGACGAGAAAGAAAAAATTATTGCAATAAATAACGGTAAACTAATAAGAATTGATTTAGTTGTTTTCATAATTATTATTAAACAGTTTAATTATTTAATTTTGCTATGAATATTTTCTTAATATAAATATAGAAAAAAAATAGGATTTTCATATATCATTTATTTATAGTATCATTAACTATTTTTTAAATTTAAAAAAGATAGATAAAGTGATATTAACCTTATTGCAGATATAGAATGATGATTTTAAACTGGATATCTAATTAGAAACAAAGTAAAATATTATTTTTAATTAAAAACCATAACACCCTTTGGAAAATGAATCATTAGTTTAGTTTGTGGATATTTTATGAGGCGGCTATGTGTTTGTATGGTAGATTTATATAACTTATAACATTAAAATATTTAAGATTTTAAAAGTCATAGCCTGAAATGAGAAACAATGGATATGGATAGGTGTTCCAGGCCATGACATCTGTGTGTAAGGCTTTTGAATTCCAACCAATCTTGGCACAGAATACGGATGGATGGAATTAAAGGCTATAGAACTAGTAAACTATTTTATTTATTATTTGATTAACCTTGTTAATTAACAAAATTCTTTAATTATTAAAGCCATAGTCCCCCCTGATGAATCCAGTCAAATAGCAAGCAGAAATGCTATATTTTGTGTTTGTATAAGAAGGCTATGGCAGTGCGAAATTTGTCTTTCTTTCTTTGGACTGAAAAACCAGGCTAATGTTAGTAATAAAGAATATTTATTAATTCTTGAAATTCTCATTCTATGTTTTGAATATTTGTAATCAATAAAAAACAAATTCTTAAGTAGAAATAAACTAGTGTCTATCTCCATATAGAAAAAATACTCAATTGTTATTAATAATGGTACCTTAATTTTTTTAATGAAAATAGTTTTACCAACAACAACTTTTCTTTTAGTTGCTGTTTTAGCAATAGGTCTTTTTGGGATAAATAATGCATTTCCACAAGGTGGTGATAGTGCAATGATGGAAGAAAATGAGACTGGATTGGTGAATTCAACTGGAATGATAAATGCAACATTAGCAAGTATTCCAATGAATGCAACATTAGCATATGCACAAGATGGTGGAATGATGGGAACGGATGAAGTAAGAGGCATGATGATGAATATGTCATCAGATCATTCAAAAGATGAAATGAAGTTAAACGGAACAATTAATGTAGAATCCACTATTGCAGAAGCATTCAAATCTAAAGTAACTACGGACATTATAGGAGCAATACAAGCAGCACAAGCAAGTGTTGGAGCGAATTCTGTTGTTAAAGAAGCAGAATTGACTCATGCACATGGATATTTAGTATACAAGATAACTGCAGTTGATGAAAATATGAAAAAATATAAAGTCATTGTAGATCCAGGTAATGGACAAGTGTTAATGCAGAAGGAAGTTACATGGTATGATGAACATAAAAAAATGAAATACGGTGATGAAGAAAGACATGACAAGTATGATAAATATGACAAATATGGCGAGGGTGGTCACGACTACAAAGATAAATATGATAAAATGATGATGAAAGACAAGAAATACTAAATAAATAAAGGTATCTTAACTAACTACTCTAATAAATTAATAATAGATTCCATTTTCTTATTTTTGTTTTTGAACATAATCTAATAATTATATAGATATAATCTGTTTAGGTTTAAGTATTTTAATTTGAGTAATTGTAATTGTCATAGTCTGAACCTCTTTTCATTAAATGCTTGGCCAGGATATAATAAAGTCCAGATTATGACAGATTTATATGTCAAATTCCTTCCTTGAAAGGTACAATCTTTTGAAATATGATTCATATATTTATTACTTGATCTTGATATTTATTTTGAATATCTGTATTTATGAACCTTATAATATAATATCACTAGATTAATAGATTAATTAATTAATTTTTGATTTAAAAATAAATAAATAATAAATTAATTGATATAGTTAATTTATTTATTGATATTGTAGTTTTTCTTCGGTTTCACCAGATTCTTCCTTTGCCAATCGTCTATACGTATTAAACGCTTTATCCAATAGATTGTCTAGTTTGTTGTAAGAAGTTGTCTCTACCTTTATAGTCGAACCTTTCTGTGTCCTAATTTCTATCTCAAATTCTTCTTCGTATTCTTCTACTTCTTCTTCATCTGTTGCAGATCTTGTTGTTGTTGTTTTTGAAACATCTTCATTTTCAATAGACATATTTTTATCAGAATATTGTGTAGAATAAACTATATAACAAGATCAAAATCTTTTATAAATATATAAAAAACAAAATAAAAATGATTAATATCGTTTTTTATTCCGCAGTTACAGTAAGTGGCTTCTCTTCTTGAAAGAATTGTTTTTCTTTTTCATGCTTTTTATTAAGCACTACTTCTTTTTCTGGTATTTCATTTGTTTCACACATAGTATTCTGTATTAGTTTTCATTTATTATAAAGGGTTAAAGTAAATAAAATTATACATCTAAAAAAAGAGAATGATTCACAGATTTTTTCTCTCTAGAATAATGATTTTAAAGGTCACAATATTATTATCAATACTAACCTAGAACAATTAATTATTTATAGAAAAGATAAGATGCAGTATATGAAAAAAATTAAACAGAATTAGTAATTTTTAAAAATAAAGTTGTTTTATCTATTTTCCTAAATCCTGTAATTTTTCGCCAATATTTCCAATCAAATCCTTTGCTCCTTCAGTTACTTGAGATCCAACTTTACTAACATCTTGTCCAGTCTCATTGGCAGATTGAATTGCCTTTTCCATAGTTTGGTTAGCAGATTGTTGAGGATCTTCCTGTTGTTGTTGCATGGTTTGATTTGCTCCTTGTTGTCCTGTAGCACCACCTTCACCTTGTGCTAATACATTTTCAAATTGGATTGTTGGTAGTAATATTTCTGCTAGTGATGAAATTAAAACAAATGCAAGAATGGATAATGAAATAACAACAATTGTTGAATGGATTTTTAATTTCATATCATTTTTAGATAAATGTAACTACTATTAAAAGCCAAAGTCTACTTTCTAAGGATGAATCCCAACAATAGATTTATGACTATGACTTTATGACAACCATTCTATATATTGGTATAATTATGAATATATAATAAAATATTTAACAATAAAGGTAAAATCCATAATTCTACAGAAAAATGGAAGACAAAAATAATATATCATAAAAGGTTGGAGGCCATACCTTTTTTCTGTACACTTATAGAATGATTTCTATTTCTTTATTTTATTTTGTTTTGTTTAGATAAACTATATTGAATCAAATATTTTAATCAGTAATTCCTTTTGATTGGATGAGAGAGATGATGATGATTAACTAGTGCCTAAAATGCTGATGATAATAGTATAATATTTATCTACAATAAAATACGCTTTTCAATAATATGACATCAATAAAATATGAAATAGAAATTAATGCACCAGTTGACAAAGTATTTGATTATTATACCAATCCAGACAATATAAAACAAGCATGGCCTCAGGATATTATTAAAGAATCAGAATCATTATCTGGCTCTAACAAAAATGAGGAAGGTTCCGAAATGAAAGTGAAAGGAGAATATATGGGAAGAGAAGATGAAATGATATTAGAAGTAACTGAAAAAGAACAAAATAAAATTCTTTAACTGGTTTAAGTCTAATAAAGACAAATTATTATTAGTATATGTTATATCATTTGTTACATTTAGTATATTGATTGCTCTTTCTTTAGTATATACTCTTACAGAACTTAGAGCCTTTTCTGAAACTATAACCCCTACAGATCTATACAGAACAATCCATGCAATATCAATTAATCTCTCTGAGATCTATCCTTTTTATAGAATATCCTATTTTATCGCTTTTTGTTCTATTTGGGTCTTGACTGCTTTCCTTTTATATGATTATTATGGTAGAAATAATCTATTAAAATTTTGGATTATTTTATCAATACCTTTGATACTTTTCTTGATTGAATTTTTTCCTATTACCTTAAAACTTTTGATAAGTTTATATCAATTAAATCCATCTTTATTTTTACCTTTTTACACAATACTTTCTACCATTATTGCTTTTATTAGCGCTACAATAGTTAGCATAACATTATGGTTGTTGGTAAGAAAAATACCAAATAGATCATTTAGAAATTATTTGATCTTAGTTGCATTTGGATTATTATTAACTCTCATTTCTACTCATGAAACTCCTTTTCCTCGCTTTCTCTTTCCTCCATTTGGCTTAATTACAATTTTATTTGTAGGATTGGCAATTTATCTTCTTTTTATGGGATTTTATTCAGCATCACTTCATATTAGTAAAGATATGTCTTTAGTTAGAAATTTTGCAAATAGAATTCACCAGTATGAATTTTTTAGAAATATAGCAAAGTCACAACTAGAACAAGATATTAAAGGAATAATTACTCAGATTTTACAAAGTAAGGAGTTTGATATAAGACAAAAAGAAAAAAAAATATCAACAGCAGCAAGAACTTGAAAAGGAAGATATAGATAAACTTTTTCAAATAGTAAAAAAAGAATTAGAATATAAAAGATCAGGCAATAATACCAAGAAATAATTTGAGTAACATAAATTGATTTATAGTTTTACCACTAAATAAAAAGTTAAATTATTTATAAAACTAAGTTCATCATATTCACAAATGCAAAATTCTAATAATAAAATAACAATTAAAATTTCTTTATTAGTTCTTACTCTACTACCTCTAATATTTTTCTCTATTACAAACGTTTTAGCAATAGAGTCAATAAGAGACTATGTTTTTGAACCAAATTCTAATCCTTATGGTCAAACTTATGGGGAATGGGAAGCAAAATTTTGGGAATTACATGTTAATCTTCCTCCAGAAAAATCGCCTGCATCTCCTACTTACAAACCAACTGAATGTCTATTATTAAAAGATGATAATATGACTTTTCTTTCTGATTTTTACAGTGAGATAGAATATCGAAACTATAACTGTGAAATTTCTCAAACTCCAATTGCAATTCCTGCATTAACTGAAGGCTGTAGTTATGGAGAGTTTGAAAATCCAACTGATAAGATCATAGAGGATTGTATTTATTCTCATAATCCTTATGCAGTTGTAAAAGTAACAATTGATGGAAAAGAAATACCTGATATTGATAAATTTAGGATTACTTCAGATTGGTTTATTTTAAATATTACACAGAAAGATAATCCTTATGATGTCAAACTCGGATCTCATAAAGCAAAGATAAATGCCATAATGCCAATTATAAAACCTCTACCGCCAGGTCAACATGAAATAAAAACAGAGGTATTTCAAGATATCCCATCCATAATTATGAGTGATATTCCATTACATCGTGTAATAACCTATAATCTGATTGTTAAATAGAATAAATATAAGAAAATATAAATGTCTACTACTAAAAGCAAAAATATATTGATAGTAGATGATGATAAAGATTTTACCAGTTTATATGAAACATTTTTAGAATATGATGGATACAAAGTAGGTACTTTTACTGATCCTATTGATGCTTTAGACTCTTTTAAAAAAGATGAATATGATCTTGCTTTATTTGATCTGAAAATGCCTCAAATGAATGGGATAGAATTATCTCAAAAATTGCTAAATATAGAGCCTACTCTATTCTTTAGATTTATTACTGCTGCAAATAAAGAATACATAGAGAATCTCAAGATATGCAATCCCGATATAGAAAAAATTGTTATATATAAACCACTTTGGTTAAATGAAATTAGAACTACAATTCATTCACTTTTATCTAGTAATCCTAATCAACAAAAATAAAAAGAAGACAAAGGTAATTAATTATTGATGAAATTAATACGACCAACAACTAGAACCTATAAAAGTAATTATATCAAGTGTTCTAATTTTTTAATTTATATTTAGAATTACCTTGATACAGAAATCATAACTACATAAATATAATTAAGGTATTAGAGAATTAATATGTTTTATAATACATCTTTTGGGACTTCTTTTGAAACATAGCATTCTTCTCCAAATTCAGGATACATCTCTGCTAATACTGGATAATTTATTCTAGATGCCATCATAAAACATACCCGAAAATTATTTGATGGTTTTGTATCTTGTACTTTTTTTTCCATTTCATGTAATTTGTGGTAAAGATCAAAGCCATCCATTATGGACATTCTATAACCAATTAATACAAGATCATAATCTTCAGGTTTAAAAATTTGTTCTGCTAGATTAGGATCATTTATTAAAGTTAAATTAAAACCTTCTTCTTTCAACCATCTTTTATATTTTGTAGATGTTTCTATATCATCATCAATTATCAGTATATTTTTTTTGTTGTTTTTATTATTTTTATTAATAGTAGTTGTATAGGAACTCAATTATTATTTTTCTTATTTTTCTTGAGATTAAGAAATAAATAAAAAAGAGGGACTATTTGCAATTGTTATTATTATGTATATTCTCTCTTATCTATGCTGATTCTAGTTTTTGCTTTACTGTTTGTGCTGCTTGCTGTAAACCTTGCTGTATCTTATTCTTTGCTTGATCTCCTGAAAGGAAGTTAGCAATTTTTCCTGTAGTTGGTAATTCATAATCAATAACGTGTCTTATATGAGTAGTACCTTGTCCATTACTTTGATTAAATTCTTGTCTACTTGTCCAAGATTTAAATGGTCCTTCTTTTTGTTGAGTTACTAGTCTTTTATTTTGTTCTTTTTCAGTTACTTCTAATATCATTTCATCTTCTCTTCCCATATA
>Ga0068631_100869_pt1 | contig 11635 bp, 7 predicted proteins | sample InSIn5gowninarea_2_FD_77434 | JGI IMG/M metagenome (GOLD analysis project Ga0068631, IMG submission 77434) | Clean room microbial communities from NASA Spacecraft Assembly Facility at Jet Propulsion Laboratory, Pasadena, California, USA -... ...
TCGGGAGACATTGACTGCTGTGAGAGGGATAACGAAGATTGTGTAGTAGGCACAGCGCGCGACATCTCACGAAAGCCTGGTGGTTTGGTGTCGTATGCAGATGAAGTACCGTTTGTTCGTGGTGGTTCTGGCATGGGCGCAGGTGGATCTGCATACCAAGCTGGCCTTTGAGGCGGTAGAGGATCGAAAGATCGTAACGGCTGAGGTAGGGACATTGAGGCCTGTGGTTGACTGTTGGGTCTCTGCAGAAGAGCATTGATGCTTGTCCTACGAGCACCCTCACCTCTTTCTTCCCTCATCACCGTTGGGTTATTGAAAGACACCGAGCCCTGGAACTGTGGTGTGGGAGGTTTGCCATATCGATCATAATCGTATGGAGGTTGGGTAGGCCCGCTTGCACTACGTTGACGAGAAGTCGAGAGAGAATGCTCGATTCGATCGGGTGTTTGTGATCTCTTGTAGGGGTATTCGTTTATCCCGGCTCTTGCAGGCTGATGTGGAGGAGACATCATGTTGCCAACCAACATGGGAGGACCCGTGATCGAAGCGGATCTAGAGGGGTTGTGGCTGTGAAAAGGTGACACTTCGAGGGCTGACCTCTCTTGATGGTCTCCGAGCATCGACAATATCGACATACTGCTGTTAGGTCTCTTCTGTGTGATTGGAGGTTGAGGCAGTGGTGGCTGTGGAGGTAAAGCTTTGAGGTCAAAGATTGAACCTGGCATCGACATCTGGGTGTGAGGTGGGGGATGATAGCGTGGAGGGCCGAAGTTTTGAGGTGAAGGAGGAAGCATAGGACGAGGGTGGCCGAACACTGAATGTGAGAAATGAGATTCGGGTTGGCCTACAACATGAATGTCAGTAAAGAGAACAAATTGAGATGATAGCCACGTTTGCGCAAGAAGTTTTGGAGGCGATGAAACGCTATGAGAATAGTACAACAAAGAGCATGTTATGGCTTCGCAGTACATGGCCTGCAGGCATACTACTCAAGACGTGCTTCGAGCATAGACCACAACCATATCTCTGTGCCGCACTTCAACGTTTGACTGGAGATGTAGTTGATCCCTCGACTTACCATTCATTAGCCGGGTGGGACTGCCAGCATTTGTGAATGGCGGTGGTGAATGGCCTGGCAAGGCCATAACGTTGTTCAGCGGCCTCGATCGCCAATATTGTAGACCAAATCGATTAACAGGGACGTATTGGTAGCAACGATGTGGAGGTTGCGCGACTGTAAACTACCTAAGCTCGGAAATCGCATGACATGTAAGGGCGATCAAGTAACATGGATGCGCTGTACAACGAGGGACCGATGGTCAGAGATGTTGGAGTGTGTCGGGATAAGAACAAATAGTGTAGGAGACTTGAAGGCATCAAAAAGCTGAACAGAAGGGAGGTAGCGCAGTTTGCAAAGGACAATCGCAAGAGGGAGAGCACGAGAACGACATGTCAAGGAAAGTGCAAAAGTGGAGTGGATTGTGGATTGTGGATGTGCCAGATGCAAATGCTTCGGTGCCACTGACAGTGACCGTGTTCGCGATTATTCTTGCTACCAGTGAACTGAAGCATGACCTCAAGGACCTGTGGTGCGGCTGACCTTCGGGGAGCAAAACAGTTGTCTGAGTAAACTCCACATCGACTACAATACTGGACTGGACGGCTGCTGCTTGAATGACATGATGAGCAAGGCACAACGGCATGGAGAACAGCGGAAGTGCATCCAAGGCCGACAAAGACGTGGCTAGTTTGAAGCTCCTCTTGAGGCGGGTGTTTTCAAGCACTGACACCTACCACCACAAGACAGCAAGGACGTGCTTGACAGCTTCAACAGCTCCAGTAGTCAAGGAGCACACTCGAGCATGCTTTCAGCGTCCCGGCATGCACAGCTCCAGGAAAACTCGAAGCTTCTTCGAGGTCTTCACGTTTCGACACAACGCGCAGGACCGGGGTTTGACTGCATTGGTGGGGTGGTTGCCATTCGCAGCCAGGGCGTTGACGCTAGCCTGCAAGCTTAATCGGCAATTTTCCACATTTTGAGCTTGTCCCTGGTGGCCGATCTTCACTTATCCGGCGTGTAGCTCGCTAATCATGAAACCATGACGCCATGCGACGAGGTCAGACTTACCTTATAGAATATGGATTTTTGGGCCTGCGCGGTGTGAGATGCTGGAATATATTGAAAGTTTCATAAAGTCTTGAAAGTCTGCATAGAAATGTTTTAAGGTACATACATGACAGTAAAGGTATATAACTACCTACCTCAGGTATGTTCATTGCAAGAAGCTCAAGTGCTGTGTGCTTGCCCTTCGTAAGCATAATTCGGGTGAATAAATTTCACGAACTTCAGATTTGCGCATGTGATTCAACAATGTGAAAATCCAATGTCTTTCGCAGCTGTAAAAAATCGATAAAGATGAAGCACCCACGATAACCAGAATGAGGATCTGACGACGAGCACTTTTACTCAGTTCTTTGGATTCGTCGTTTACTGGACCATCGACATCTTGTTGTGATCTCGAAATTGTCATCGTCTGTCGAATGGTGCGAATACACCAAAATGTCAGTCATATGGTAAGAGTATCACTTCCGAAGGACAAGGCAATATAATTACTCGAAGTCTCGCACGAAGACTGTCACAATAACGGAATTAGGAGTGGCCTCGACCTGGACTGATGTATTTGTATTTCTATCCGGCCGTGGTGGAGAGAACTGGAGAGGACAGACAAGCTCGTGCCTATCCATGGCAACAGAGCAACACTATAAAGACTGTGAACATAATGGCTGACTGATCACAACTCAGCGTCTCGTTCATTTCCATCTCAGCTGACATAAATTATTGTATTTGTACCTTCTGTCGGAGCATACGCTTCACTTGCGCAAAACCGATTGCATGCTGGCCCGGCGTCCAAGGAAGGGCAACAGAATTAACCCGTTTGCTCTTGTCTTCCCTGCTTCACAACTCTTCCTGGCCCTATCGTCCATGATGACACCCATGCGGTAGAATTATGTAGTGTATAGACATAAGAAATCATTAATGAACATGTTGGGTATCATTGAAATCGACACTGCAGCAATAACGATTGCTCCCATCCCCAACGCCTTCTCGGTTACTCTAATGCTGCTAACAGTGTTTAGCTGTATTACTATACCGTTCATAACTCTGTCGCTACGAGCTGACCTATGTCTATAGGTGACTCACGACGCGTCCTCTTGGATGGATGATCGAGGTCCGGGGCGCCTTGCAACTGTGTCTCGAGCTCTTCGACTCGGCGCTTGAGGTTGTCTTGTGTTTGCATGGCATCATCTCTTTCTCTTCGTAGGTTGTTCTCGTTGTCAGAGTACACCATGTTGATAACCTCGAGCTCTGACACTCTTGTCTTCAGCAGGGTGTTTTGTGCGAGCAATTGCTCATAAGTCATGGGAAGATCAAGCTGTTGGTTGTTTAGAGATCCGATCGATCCTGGGGAGGGATGATTCATGAGTGGAGGCAGACCTGTTGTCGAGAATGCATGGTCGGTGACGTTCACGTTGATGTTGTCGAAGACGTGTTGAGGTGCAATGTTAGGGTCGTGGTGCATCAATGGGGTTCCTGTTCTCGAAATGGGTGAATGCGATCGCTCTGGATTCATCTGAGCGGTCATCTGCGACACTCTTCTATGCGCCCCATTTTGGAGCACATCTATCGACTGCGACGCAGGTAGGCTGGGTTGGTTCAACTATCAACAGTTAAATCGCGCTTCGCAGAAAAATGCGCGAGCTACCTTACTGGTCTCTTAGGTCCTTGGTTTGCTGATTTAACTCGATTGCGACTTTTGATCACGTCTGTCTTCAGACTGATGGGTCGCGGGCGCCCGTGTAATTTGAGGAAGAGTCCACACGCATTGCACAGCACTGATCCCGTCTCGTCGCGACGCCACAATGGTGTTGTCGATGTCTCACAGTTTTGGCAGACTGGCTGTGTAAAAGGAACATTGTGGTCAGTCAATGATGCTGCCATGGTTTCTTGCAGATAATCGATAACAGTGATAAGGATAAAGATGTGTTACGAGATCTCCAAGTCGCAAACACTGCCTCCGAGGTGTCTCCGAGCTTGGCATCCTCGAATATTTCTTTTGGATAGTAGGAAGGAAACAACTCACTGGCATATTGTTATTTCCTGATATTCCTGGCGTTGGCACGGCTGGCAACGGGTTGAACGACATGGTTGGCATGGCACTTCCTGAGGAAGACCTGTCGCTATTAGTGTTTGTCCAAGAAAGGAGCTGGGCATAATATCCTACCTCATCTGTTCCTTTGCAGTTGCTAAAGAGGCCAAAGCAGTGAGTCCTGGAAGTGCTGACCTGTTTTGTTGCTGTATCCTGTACTCCTCTGCTCTACCTGCACTCAAACTGGCTGTCCGCGTGTGAAAGTTCGGTTGCGGGAATAACATATTTCCGAAGCCTTGTGTTGACGATGACGACGACCGCGATATATCTCTTAAAAACATCGGTGCTGGTGGCAACAGTGAAGAACTATGTGCATCATGTGTTGTTCCATGGTATCGATCACTTTCTCCTCCGGCCATCATACCTGGCATTGTGTGTATCCCCTGTTCAAGACTCGTCGTTCGAAAGAGCGGATGGGCTAGCACCGATGCCATGGTTGAGGAAGATCTGTTGATGTCTCTGTGCTGATTAATGGTGAGTGTGGACGGTCCTCGTGTGAATGTTGTCCTGCTCTGCAATGGTACAAGAGGTTCAGGGCCTCGATGACGGGCTTGGGATCTTGAAAGACAAAAGATACGGATTGCTATCGATAGATACGCTGATGTGTTTCACGGCTAGCAACCCCATCGGAGCCAATCACCAATGCAGCATAATTTTATCATAGGGGCGCTATGTAACGAGGCATCTAACATCAATAGAAATTATCAATCTCCAGCCAGCGCCTAGTTTGATGTTGATGAATCAGGCATTTGACACGTCTTGCAATTGTGCGTTCAGACTGGATACGATCCAATCTTTGGTGGTACATACATATTATTGACCTTCTAAAGTATTGCCATGACAGGCTTGTGCGACAGAATAACATGAACCTTTGGTTTCGAGAATCCGACTTGCGTGTTTTCCAATCTAATCGATATCTCCTGAAGATGAGAGCGCGGTTGGACTCACAATCTGGGGATTACGAGATTGCCAATTCCACTGGGTGGAGTTCTTGGCGAGGGAAGTTCAACCACCCCTTCACACCATGGAAGTGGCATTCATCTTCTATGATTAAATGCTCCTTGTACAATTGTTTACCTACTGCACATTCATGGAGACGACAAGGCACGAAAATTGGGCAAAACATTGCAAATTGTGCATTTCCGAACCGCCTTGGTGGTGAACCTCAAGACTGTTTCTATAAGTGACGGACAATATCAGTCATCTCTCGTAGCAGAACAACACTTGTGCTAAACGCTCAAGAACATCAGACGGATTGGAACGAGTGTCATCGCTCTCACTTCTCTCATACCAAGGTGGTGAATTACTGCCTCAAGGACTTGCATACGTGAGCAGAACGAACGGCAGTGATTGACCATGCCTCCTACATAAATTGCTTACATCAAGAGCACGCTCGAGACGGGTCCATATAACGTAGGCGCTGATGGGAATTCCTGTATTGATGTTGGTATAGTGTCGGAGCCATCACTCATTCAAGTTTCAAGAGAATGTTGAGTTTTGTGATGGTCTCGAGGCTTGAAAGGTGCTGATCACACGTGGATGGCAAAGCCACCACTGTACAAGCCACGAACGTTGGCGTGTGGCGCTAGGTGCACGGAAGAGTTTAATTCAAGGGCGGACCCGTAACCTTGTCCTATTCTCCTGCCATTACAGTAGTGCCTGCGCTGCTTGATGTCTTGTGCTTATGTGAAGCCACCTTTGGCAATGATCCTTGCTTGAAGAAACCAGCGTCAAAGTTCCTGTGACACCATCCGATAGGCACGCATGCGATCATATAACCATCCATTGCTTTTTTCGGTATTCGATCCCGTAACAACGTTTGATATCCTTAAAATAATGGTACAGAGACATGATGCCTCGACAGAGACCTGCTGCTTCCGGATATGCCAGGTTGGCACAGGCAGATGAAGAAGAAGGTCGCCTATCGTTGGAAGTTTCTGACGATGAATACGATATTACTGCCCCAATCTCCACTCGTTATGAGTCTATTCTACCGCCTGGTCCTCGAGATGCTATGCGGTCCAACCCATCCCGTGGCACACCAGGACACAGAAAGCGGGTACGGCGGAACTCCTCGGGTATCGATATCAAGGCAATAAATGCAAGGTTGGAAAAATGGGCTGATGAAATAGCCTCCAAGTTCAAGATCAACTCCGTGAAAGGAAAATCGGATCAGGAAGAACACCTGGAAATACATCACTCTGTGTTTCAAGCTCCTGATGGCGTCCGACCATTTACTGCGAAACAGCTTGCTGCTCTTCCTCCTTGCGACGAAGGCCCCGACCGATGTACCAAGCAGCACTTTGACGAAGTTGTTGATAGTGTCCGGGTTGCAATGGAGCTGGGTATGCACCCGAAGATGATTACTCAGGGCAGCTCAGGAAGCTATTTTGCCAGAAATTCCGAGGGAAAAGTGGTGGGTGTATTCAAACCCAAGGACGAGGAGCCATATGCTTCAAGAAATCCAAAGTGGACAAAATGGATACATCGCAACCTATTCCCCTGCTTCTTTGGCCGAGCCTGCCTGATTCCGAATCTATCTTATGTGTCTGAAGCTGCAGCATATGTCTTGGATTTGCAATTACGAACAAATCTTGTCCCGCATACCGATATTGTTTGGTTGTCTTCTAAATCATTCTACTACGATTTTTGGGAAAAAGGCGGTTTCTGGCGCAGGAACAAAACGTTGCCTGCGAAGCCTGGTAGCTTTCAGGTCTTTTTAAAGGGTTACAAGGATGCAAATATCTTTTTGAAAGAGCACCCATGGCCAGATCAACAAACAGAGTTTCGGGCAGATATTGTTGACAAACGGAAGCGAAGGCCGCTGGCAAACTGTATGCCTGGAGTGGCACTATCCGAAGACGAGGAGGATGGATCACGAACAGCCACTCCTCCACCCGTGGAAGATATACCGAAGTTCGCCTGGACCTCTACATTGAAGCAGGCCTTCCGAGAACAATTGGAAAAGCTTGTCATCTTGGACTACATAATGAGAAACACAGATCGTGGACTCGACAACTGGATGATCAAAATTGATTGGCAGTCACAAGATGTGTCCATTGTTGCCGAACCACCTGAAGCCAAGCAAGACGATGAGCATGGCAATCTTATGCCTGCACCCCGTCCAGTCTCAATCAGCCCAAGACCCGAATCCAACACATCACGACCATATCGAAGATACGAAGCCATGGATAGCAGATCTGCAACACCTGTCAACGGAAAAGAGACGACAATTCCGAACATCAAACTTGGCGCCATAGACAACAGCCTCTCGTGGCCTTGGAAACATCCGGATGCCTGGCGTTCTTTCCCTTTTGGATGGCTCTTCCTGCCTGTATCCCTCATCGGGCAACCTTTTTCGCAAAAGACGCGAGACCACTTCCTACCTCTCTTGACCTCAACAGCCTGGTGGTCAGAAACACAGCTTGCTTTGCGCCGGGTCTTCATCCAAGACAACGACTTCAAAGAAAGCATGTTCGCCCGACAAATAGCGGTCATGAAAGGTCAAGCTTGGAACGTCGTTGAAACCCTCAAGCAAGCTGATCATGGTCCGTTAGAACTCACTCGTCGGACTCGTGTCTGCGTATGGGATGATCTAGTCGACATTCCTGTTGCTATTCCCATGCGCCAATCTTCAGAGCTCGCGCGCCATGCATCCCGCAAGCAAGTCCGTATAGATACGAACAAACATTCATACCACAGCGCCGATTTTGGTGAAGATGAAATGGACATCGGTGTTAATCACACCTCCGTGTCCGTACCAACGAAACTACGATCCCAAGCCTCCACTTCCGTGCAACCGTTGGATCTCCTCGACTCTCCAACCTCAGAACTTCCGAACCCAAATCGCTTCGACCTAACGCGCGACAACAGCGATCCAGACATCACACGCATAAACACAGAAGACACAGTCACACCTGGCAGCAACGGTGCCCTATCTCCCGTCCTATCCACACACACCTTCGACTTCGGATCCCGCGAACGTGAACCCCTCGAACATGAATACGCCCAACAAGCTCTCTCAAACAGCATCTCTCTTCCCCCACGCCCCTCAAACAACAACAAACGCGACAAAAAAGTCAACCTCGATTTCCAACGCCACCAACTCTCAAGATCAACGCCCACGACCGACCACCACTACCAACAACCATCATCATCCTCGCGCTCTCGACGCAGCAACAGCGTCCGCACAAGCACCGGTAAACAGATCGACCACAATCGCTACTACTACACCGAAGACGACGACGCAGCAGGCGACCTCGGCTACGCCGCTGCAACAGACATGGAGAGCCAGAAGCGCAAAGTCATTGTCGAGCGTATCGAGGCTGTAAAGAGTCGGAATCCGGTGTTTACTTGGTGCTGAATGGAGTATTTATCTGTTCATTGTGGGGGAAGAGGGAGTGTGCGTGGGCACGTGTATAAGGGATCTACGTAGTCAAAGCAAAACATAGGTATTGTAGTTGGCTAGTTGGGTACGTAGATAAGGGTATTCAAAGCACCGACCCTTACTCTGTTTCTTCTTCATGGGAACAGCATAGCATAGCATAGCAAATTGGATTGGATTAGTTTGGGCTTGGTTGAGTTTAGGTAGCACCATGGAGCATGGACGTGTATGAGAAGTTACTGTAGGGCATGCATGCATAAAGCGTTGTCTCATAAGATCAGGTTCATGGTGTACAATCCGAATATACAAGTCGTCGACTTGGTCATATTTCTAGGTACTCTCGTCGTACGATAGTCGTTACTAATACTACCACTACTGATACCGATACTAATACTCCTCCTATCTTGGAGTGTCCCGTCCACGCTTCAACGACAATGACATCCAGCATTAGGTAAAACGAAAACGTCTTGGTATTCATTCCCTCAAGCACTCCGTCGTACTTAATTAAGCAGCGGCCTCCGTTTCGACACCCGGCTCTCGCCCGCTCAAACCACCAGTCAATTTCTGCTTAATCCTATTCAATCCGACCTTAGTCTGATCTTTCGCAAACGCCACGTTTCTCGCTGGTTTCCACTGCATCAGGCCCCGATGTTTCCTCTTTTCCAATCTCTTCTCTGCTTTACTGTCCCACTTGTGGTCCTTTTCTCGCGGACCTAGGACTGAGTCTTCGGTCATTTCTGTGTAGCTCGTTCCACTTGTGCGCATTGTGTCTACTGACCTTCTTGCGTCACCGTTCATGCCGTTCACCCCATGCGCGCCCCGATTATGCTTGTTGAAACCGCCGCTCTTAACGTTTGAGGCATCTGTGATGCCGAGGTCTGATGAGTCAGAGTTATAGTCAACGTCGTCATCGTCGTCAGACGGGTTGACGGGGTCATGTGGTGGAGCGTCTCGGCCAGGCTCAGCGATCTTGTCGTGATTACGGTTCGTGTATGCGCGAGGATCATCACCGAATGCGCCGGACCAGTCAGTGCCATCTTTGCCGAGCCACTTCTCCTTCTCTCTTTCGTCGGCCTGATCGAGGTTGTCACGAGCCTTTCGCAACGATTCGTCGTGGAGTTCTTGGACAGTGTCTGGAACTTCCGGCTCGATAATACGAGCTCGAACACCTTCGGACTGGCAGCATTCCCAGGTTTCGAAGGTTTCACGGGTGTCATTGTCGACAATAAAATCACGGTGAGATTCGTCTGTACCAGCCTTGAAGCGGCCACGGAACTGAAGCCGACCAATAATTGTTAGATCTTCAAGGCCTGGATATTCTTTGGACGAAGAGTTGCGCTCAGTGACATAGTTTTGAACCAATCTATCGCCATTCTTAGTGGTCCAGATTGGAATGTCAATTGGGGTTTCTTCGTTATCAACGAAGTGATGAAGCCAGATAGCTGCATATGCTTGAGCTGATCGATGGCCGGTGCGGTGAAATTCGAACACGACAGGCGATCTGTAACGGTGCTTGACGGGTAGTCGGACTCGGTGATCGGTCGACGGGTCGATATCGAAAAGAACGCCATCGCCTTCATCAGTTTTTGAACAACGTGTCCGGGGGATTGTCCCAACGCTGCCTCCCGTCCTGAGTTTTATCTTGGTATTACCATGATGCCACCCCGTAGCAAGAATCTTCCGGGACAAGAATTCGAATGTTCCTACCTCCCAACCGAGCATGTTAGGTGGGAGTCTGGTCTCAACACTGCGGAACAGGAGTGAGATACGGACACGACCAAAGCCAACACCACCATCTAGGGGATACCATCGGGTAACTTGCGAGCTTGTGCTCAAAATCTCGGAAAGTCGTAAAGGCACAACACCAAGAATAGGGTCGTGCTCTCGATTTCGGGAATCTCGGACTGTGACTGTTACAAATCCCGATCGCCAATCGCGTACGAATCTTTCTGTACCGGCATTGAAGATTGGCTTGCTGCTGACAGCCTTGGTTCGAGTCCGGTAAACCAGCACGTCGTTGAGAAGGATAGTGCAATATGCGGACGGAAGGTTCTTGGACTCCTCTTCTGTTGTCTCACCATAAGGCTTTGCAGGTTCGAATTCTCGACCTCCTTTTCGGTTCCCATCGCTGCCCTTGATGTTTTCTAGTTCTAGGTTGACAATTTGGTGCACAATGATACTGCAAATACCGGACGGCCAAAGTGGGTCTGGTGGGGTATGAGCAACAGCGTCAGCGTCCTCGCTATCGAGTGTGCCTTTTTCATCCTGAAATTCAGGCTTGTCTTGCAGGTGTTTAGGAAGGTTCTTATTCTTCCCGTCAGTTCGTTGAGCAGGTCTGAACTTGGGCTTGCCGAAATAGCCAACCTCCCAATGAAGTTGGCCTGGCATGTCGGAGCCGTCCTGCAATCCACTGAGTTTGGAGACTTGTGGGTACATTTTGCCTGGATGTTGAATCATTTTCTGCATGGATAACTCAACCTTGCCCACTATATCATCGGCAGTGTGTCGATCTGAATCCCAGAGCTCCACGCTCAGCTGTTCGTCAGCCTTGATCAATTCGGGAGTCACTAGCAGAGCGGCTGTCTCCTCCCAGATCGGATTCAAATCGTCTGTAATAACCCGTGTGCAGTACATGGGCTTGCCGTATTTGGAAAAGGACAAATTGATGTATGGATCACTGCCACCACCTTCTTTCCCTCTTCGGTCCTGCTTGCTAAGACCTACAGCTCGATGAATTCGGATCCACATGACACCCAGCGCCTGTGTCTCTTTGGTGATGTCGTCGCCCTGGAGCATTGACTTCAGATCTAACGTCATTGACTTCGGTGCAACATACATACTAGCTGCTGCAGCGACGGCGTAGTTGACAAAATTGGATATGAGAGGCAGATTCAGAATGTTAATACCACCCTTGACCATGGGAATGCATCCTGCTCGAACATGAGGCACTCCCATGAGCGTGAACGTCAAGGCCTTGGCGAATGGTGGATCCGGAGATAACTGAAGTCGGATGCGGACCGTACCAACCAACTCTTGGAGTTCA
>Ga0068631_100874_pt1 | contig 11620 bp, 9 predicted proteins | sample InSIn5gowninarea_2_FD_77434 | JGI IMG/M metagenome (GOLD analysis project Ga0068631, IMG submission 77434) | Clean room microbial communities from NASA Spacecraft Assembly Facility at Jet Propulsion Laboratory, Pasadena, California, USA -... ...
CATGTATTGGATGTGGGCGCGACTGTTTGAACGATAGAGATTGCGGAGGTGTCACGTTTGGACCGTTGGTGTTGGGCAGACTGTGACTCCGAGGCGTAGGGAAGGGCTGAGGCGGTGGTGAGGAGGAGGGTTGCTGCTCCAAGGAAGACAAAGGGTTTCATTTTGGTTGCTTTGTTGGTTGGTCAGTTGAGCAACAAGGTAGGATTCGATGTGGGAAGCACTGGGACCAGTTGAAGGGTTGTGATGATTCCACAGTTGGAGGTTAGAGATTGGTGAAATCAGGATATCAAAGGTAGTTTGGTTGTAAGCAATGCACTGTGTGCTGTTGTAACTTTAAGTCGTTGTAGTTTGTGGACACGGTCCTTTGATGGACTTCAAGTCCCTGAGGATAAGAGAGGAAATGTATGCTTAGAATTGAGTGTCCTACAGGACTTTCGGAAGGATCGTGGCTAGAAGTTTAGCAAAAGAAGTACCGGACTTCAAAATTTGAAAATTGAATCACAATGTTCGGTAAAGAAGGTATGCAGGCGCGTAGAAGACGTAAGAGAGCGACGGCAGGTTGGATGCTAATAAGTGAGGGAGGACAACAAAGAACAAAGAAGATCAGCATACAAGACACGAAGGGACGATCACGTTAATGTTTGTTGTCAAAGAACACACGACTTACATCTCGAACCTGCTGCTTCGAACCTCCATCTTTGGCCCAGGAGGATGGCTTTGTCAGGTGGAACCTGAAGCTAGGAGGTGTGGTCAGCAAGATGATGAAGCGACAAAGGTCGAAGAGTGGTGCTGTTCAGTGTGGAGAAGTGCCAAGGCTGCTTCGCTGAAACATCTCATGCAGCCAATCATCTCGCGTCTTGAAACATATGACACCAATACGTGAAACTGTCACTATTAGCCTGCTGACCACTTACTCTGAACTCAGCTATGCTCACATCCAATGATCCATATCAAACCGCAATTGCCTTTATCGTGGGTTTGCAGCATGCTCGGAGGAGTCCAAGCTGCATAAACGGCAACACAGACCTAGATACGCCACACGATTGGGGAAGACGCCGTTGCCAACGTTAACTCTTGCATGCACCTATCTTACCGAACATGGAGAACAAGGAAGAATTTATATTGGGTATCTCTGCAATGAAAACAGTTCGAACGAGTGCGCAAGTGAGACCATTCTCACGGATAGGGCGTGCTGGTGCTTGGGTTCGTCGCCTCACGTTTTCGGCACAGAAGGCGGTGGCATACCGGTGTTCTGTTTCTTCGGTGGCGGCAGACTTGGGACTTTGAAGCCTCCAGCCGTCTTGCCCGAACCGATTTGCGTGAATGTACCACCAGAGAAATATCCAGCATTCTCAGCTTCTCTTTTGCGCTTTAGCTCAGCCTGCACTTTTGGATCAACCAGTTCCAGGCCTTGAACTTGACCAAAACCTAGAGAACTTGCCGTTCCAGATGAAGCATTGACACCACTCGTCCTCAGTCCCTGAGCCCGCAATGTCGTGGCATTTCCTCCAAACCCAGATCCGAAGCCTTTCAAGGACGTGTTCATGCCAGTATTCAAACTGCTCTGTAGTCCTGACCCTCCCCAGCCAGGATTCTTTTTCGATAATTTGGCCATGGTTCTTCTGTCGATACCTGTGGCTCGGATTCGACCATCATTCTGTTGACCAATCATGCCTAGACCAACGGTTTCACCGGTGCCGTAGCCTACTTCTTTCTCTTCCTTTCCAAACGCCATGCGGTTTTGTTGTTGCCGTAAGTCGGTCATGGCAGTCGCTTCCTTAGCTTTCCGTGCTCGACGTCCACCACGTTTGCGAGCTGGCTTATCGTCTGGTACTGGTAAGGCTTTCGGGCCTCTATTGGGCGGTGGTTCACGTAGCTTGTCCAGTCTCCGTTCACAATCATCCAAAAGTTTCTCTCCTATTGAACCATCTGGCGCTTGGTGGACACTGTCAATTCGGGCTGCGAGAACTGTCTTGGCGCTTATGATTCGCATACCCTGAACTTTTAGGTCAGTCGGAATGTCCTCCATCAGAGGTGAATAATAGAGAAAGCCTTGCTTTCGTAGTCCAACGTTGGTCGCCAAACCTGTCTGCCTTTGTTTTCTTGACCCCATGGCTGGAATGTTTCGATCTGGAGTTTTCGCAAGGCCTTTTAGTCCGCCAGCAAAGTTCAAGAGCTGTGCGGCGGTCAAAGAACCGATGAGCACCGTTAAATTTGGCGCAAACACATTCATGCGAGACTGAACGTAGTCCGTTAGAGTGGCTTTCGCTTTGTCAAGCTGCAATATCAGCTCGCATGCGCGGAGTGTGGTCTGCAATTCTGCTGAACTCATCTCTTGTCCTTTTGTCTGAGTTCCTTCTACCGAGACAACCATAAGTGTCGGTCCGTCCAGTATGGATTGTAGTGGCGCACGCACTAGGTTATCATTCGATCCGGCTAAAGCTTTAATATTATTGAGAGGCCCATTCTTCAGGATGGCCACTGTCCTTGCATAATCGAGCGGATTCGATATCAGCGTTTCGAGCTCGGGGAATCTGGTAGAGTAATGGTCGCGTATGAACTTATGAACGAGGACGATCTCACTGTCAATTTGTGTAGACAGTGAATTGGAGAGGGTGAGAAGCTTATACTCTGGGTTGTCCTCGATAGAGCCTAAGTGGGTTGTTCGCTGATCAGACGGCTGATTCTGATAATATGATATTTGTTCTAGCACAGGCTGTAAGGTCTTCATCAACCCAGCGACGCTTCGAACATCACTTACTCCGCCTAGTTGCATTTTCTCGACCTTTGCTTTGTGCGCTATCTCATCATCCTCATCTGCGTCAAGACCTTCAAACCGTGCTTCTGCCTCCTCATCTGCTGGCTCTGACATAGCATCATCGTTCGCGTCGACTTCAAGTCCTTCATTAACATTTCTGTACACATCCTTGCCATTCTTGAGTTGTTCTTCCTCAGCATAACCATTTTCGTTCTCGCCATTTTCGTCGCCAGAATCCTCAAAGTCATTCAAAAGTTCGTCTGCAAGAGTCGCCATAGTTCTGGGAGCTCACCCCGTAGTCCTTAGTGTTTGAGAAACAATGCTTTGAGACCCAGTAGAGTTGTTAGAGTGATGTAGGGTGGGGGATGCAAACAGTCTTCGAGCTACAGGCTGGAAATCCAGAAGTTTGGGAATTTATTATTACGATTCCTAACGACGTGCATGTGGAGTCGAGGATGAGAGTCCTCCGCAGCGCAATCCATAAATTTATTCTAATACAAACAATTACCCACCTATACGCGGTCTCGCAGCCGGGCGCATCGCTCGCTTTTCATTTTCATACCATTTGCTCAATCCTCCCTTCTGTGACGTTCTAGCAGACAGTAGCTTCGGCATCGTAGTGAAACCAAAACTACCTACAGCAGCCTCATCAGCACCAACCCGCAAGTTGTAGGCAACAATCTCGTTCATCGGTGGTGCCTTCGACAGCAAGATGGACTCCTCTCGTGGCCCTCCGAGGGTGAAAAACAAGGCGGCGGCGCCTCAACAGATATCGGCGGAGCAACTGCTGCGCGAAGCCGTTGACAGACAAGAATCGTCGCTTCAAGCACCAACACAAAGGTTCGCCGACCTTGAGGAACTCCATGAATTCCAAGGCAGGAAGCGGAAAGAGTTTGAGGATTTTGTGCGAAGGAATCGGATGAATATGAACAATTGGATGCGCTATGCACAATGGGAATTAGAACAGAAGGAATATCGCAGGGCGCGATCTGTTTTTGAACGAGGTCTGGATGTAGACAGTACCAGCGTCGTACTTTGGATACGATATATCGAAGCGGAGATGAAAACTCGGAACATCAATCACGCACGGAACCTATTAGACAGGGCGGTCACAATCCTGCCTCGTATAGACAAGCTATGGTACAAATACGTCTACATGGAGGAGACTTTGGGCAATGTGCCAGGCACGAGGCAGGTCTTCGAGCGATGGATGTCTTGGGAGCCGGACGAGACTGCTTGGATGGCATACATCAAAATGGAGAAGCGGTATGGCGAGTATGACCGAGCTCGAGCAATTTTCGAAAGATTTACTGTCGTTCATCCTGAGCCACGCAATTGGATCAAGTGGACTAAATTTGAGGAAGAGAACGGTACGAGCCAGCTTGTTAGAGATGTGTTCGGTGTTGCGGTCGAAACATTAGGAGATGATTTCATGGACGAAAAGCTCTTCATTGCTTATGCACGGTATGAGGCTAAGCTCAAGGAATATGAGAGGGCACGCGCGATCTTCAAATACGCATTGGACCGCCTACCGCGATCACGCTCAGCAATCTTGCACAAATCATACACTCAATTTGAAAAGCAGTTTGGCAATCGTGAAGGAGTGGAAGATGTGGTCCTGGCAAAGCGAAGGGTACAATACGAGGATCAACTCAAATCCGAACCCAACAACTATGATATATGGATTGATTTGGCGAGACTTGAAGAGAGTGGTGGCGATATTGAAAAAATTCGTGATACTTATGAGCGGGCAATTGCACAAGTGCCGGCAAGTCAAGAGAAAAGGAACTGGCGAAGATATATTTATTTGTGGATTTTCTATGCTTTGTGGGAGGAGGTCACGACCAACGATACGGATCGAGTAAGGCAGATCTACCAAGAGTGTCTAAAACTTATACCACACAAGAAGTGGACGTTTGCGAAGATCTGGTTGATGAAAGCTCAATTTGAGGTTCGACAAATGGAGCTGACAGCTGCAAGAAAGACTATGGGACAAGCAATTGGTATGTGTGCTAAGGACAAGCTGTTTAAGGGTTATATAGAGCTTGAGAAACAGCTCTTCGAATTTGTGAGATGTCGAACATTATTTGAGAAATACCTCGAATGGAACTCATCGAATAGTGAGGCATGGATACAGTTCGCCGAGCTGGAACGTGGGCTGGACGATTTGGATCGAGCTCGAGCCATATATGAGCTTGGTATACAGCAGCCGACATTGGATATGCCTGAAATTGTCTGGAAAGCTTACATCGACTTTGAAGATTACGAAGGAGAATACGACCGGGCAAGAGCATTGTACGAACTTCTTTTAACAAAGACCGACCATGTCAAAGTATGGATCAACTATGCCCGGTTTGAGATCAATGTTCCTGATGAAGGGGCGCCGGAAGAAGAAGAGCCGATTGTGAGCGAAACGGCCAAAGCACGAGCTCGAAAGATCTTCAAGCGAGCGCATGAACTGTTTAAAGAGAAGGAGATGAAAGAGGAGCGAGTGGAGTTGCTGAATGCTTGGAAGTCTTTTGAACAAGCACACGGTAGTGCTGAGGACAACGAGAAGATCGAAAAACAGATGCCACGACGAGTCAAGAAGCGAAGGAGAGTGGAAGAAGATACATTTGAAGAGTATGTCGACTACGTCTTCCCGGCAGATGATGAGTCGACAGCCAAGATGGCTAGCCTGCTGCAGAGAGCTCGTGCATGGAAGCAACAACAGCAAGCCACAGATGGTGCTAACGGCACCAACGGCACTGTGCATACAAATGATGCCATTTAAAGTGTTTGAGCGCACGATGTGAGCAGTTGTAGCACGTCTGTGCAAGACGCTGAGAACATTCGAAAGTGGTGGCTACACTTCGCCAGCATTAGCGCGCGTACCGCAGGTGCGAGTGATGAGCAGAAACGAGATTTGCCACAGAGATTGCATTGACATAATCACAGCCTGTCACAGTCAGGAAGATTGACCAATACATTCTGCAGCGTCTAACGCCTTGGAATCGTGATCTTTTGACAGTACGATACTTCGACTTGATGCACTCTTGGGAGTTGACGTCGTCCTACAGTACATGTCTCTGTGACGTGCAACAAATGACCTTTCTTACAAGAAGTACCAGGTAAGTGACAGCACCAGTTACGGTCACGAGGATTGTTAGCTTGTTTCAGGTATCCATGCATGCATTGAAAAGCTTATTGTCACTGGTTCCTGCATTAGCTTTATTTCTAGTTCTGGTAAAGCGCCAAATACACTTTACCCCTGGCAGCTCGTGAAGCCAGCCCTCTGGAGGCGATGCTAGTGTTCTGTGTAGCGGGCCACTTGCATCGAGGAGAAGTCACATCTGATCTCTTTCGCTCGATGTTTCCACTCCCACGTTGCTGACTATGATACTGTAAATCATGCCTGCAAGTAGATTGAACGTGCATGAACAGGTCTCTACATCAATACTAGCAGTGGCAGTACACTGTACGCATCTCTCGCGACCAGACCATAGTCAGATGATACAGGTGTGCTACGGCACCAGGATTGGACCTCGGCTTCATCGATAGACTGTGCTGCAATAGCGAATGATGGTGATGAGTTGACAAAGATGTACTCCGTATTTTCCAATCGGCAGTATGTTGGAGTATCGACGACAATCATGAAGAACTGGAACTCGATCAGTATTATACCTCAACATTTTCGTGAATCTGACGACCTCAGCTTGGCGTCCCCAATTCTCAGAACAAATGCGAGACAAACTGCAAGCTGAAGGGAGCAGGACAAGTATTATCATGGCACCTTGCATTTTCAACCATTAGAATTCACTCCTTTGAGGAAAATCGGTTTCAATGTGGAGCTTTGTTAGTGCAGCTAACGAGACAAGACATCTGCCACTGGGTCGCAAAGATGGTCCACCAGACCAATGCACTGCACACGTTGCTCTCCCTTGCCCATCGTCTGGCGACTCTCTGTGCCTCTGCCGTCTCTCATTTTCGCGCCTACTGCCTCTCAAGCTGAGGCCTCGCCTTTCTAGTCTGCTGTTTCTGATACTTCGACTGCTACCACTACCGCTACCACTCGTGGCATTCACTCCCTCCATTGGTGGTCTGGAAATCATCTGTGTTCCTAAGCCGACCTTCATTCCGAAATCGAAGTCTTGTTAACTGTAGCATCTCCGTGCCGCGCACGAGACACTCCTTTACCGCTAGACGAACCAAATACCGCGTACCACCTATCTACCTCGAAGCCGCCTTGAAGTGCGACCATATCTGCTTCTTCGACGAGACCTAAATTTGTTCAAGTCCAATCTGCCATTGCATCACCGAGATCGTTGTCAAAGGTTGTGTGTTCATCTCTTCCACTCGATTCCCTCATTATCTGCAACAGCTTGAGCCCAACGAAGTAGCTGGGTTCCCAATTGACGGTCGTGCAACAACTACAACAAACACATATAACAACAGTGTTTTCAGTCGAAATTACACTACATTGGCATTCTTCAATCTCTTGTAGCTTCAGTTCATATCTCTAAATCTACACTTTCAATCTCAATTGACACACCCAAATCCACCAACAAGAAAATGAGACGAGAGGAGAAAGAGGAAAGATAACATTCTCTTGTGAAGGAATTGGCCCATGGCTTCACCCGAGCCACCGGTGGCTTTTAGGAACCAGTGTTCTGTCATATACGATAACACGTTATATGTGTATTCACCAGATGCATTCCAATCATTATCATTGACGAAAAATGCGACCTGGGTTCAACAAGACAATGGTGTGTCAGTTACTGGTGCTGTATGTGTCCAAGGTGGAATAGATGGTAACAACGACGATGCTGCTCTGTACATTGTTGGTGGTACAACAAACTCAACAAATTCAAGCTATTCAGGTTTACAGCGATACTCTTTTCAGAACAAGACATGGGAAACCATAACACCTATATCAGCTGTTACTGCGAATCGAGTCAACCACGGAGCCACCTATATCAACGCATCATCAGCGATTTTGACCTACGGCGGTTCGCAGAATGGTAACACTGGGCTTTCGACTGAAACCTTCCTCATGCTGATGTATCCTCCATATCGAGTACAAGCATATTCATCCATTGCTCCTCCTGTTACCAAACCTTTCGTTTTGCCTTGGACTACGGATAAGGCTGTCATGCTTGGTGGTAGTACTACCAATGAGAAAGTCTTTACCTTCCATCCAGATCCTGGCTGGGTCGACTTAGGCGTAACATTACCGAATGCGCTCCCTGACTCATCACTCGCGCAGTGCAATGTTCAAAGTCTTGGTGATGGTAGCAAGATCCTGCAAACTTATTACATGAACCAGTCACCGAACTTGGTTACAAGGAACGTGCTACTTGATGCAGGCATGATCCCTGCGCCAGATGGACAGACTATCGGTGATTCAACAATCAGCAAGAGTAGGAGAAGGCAGCGGCGGCAGCTCTATCAGCAAAACTATCCTAATTACAACAGCACGAATGCGCCATCTGAGCAAAGAACTGGTTTCTCACTTGCTACAGGCGACGGACTTGTCGCGATCGTCGGCGGAGATACCAACAGCTCAGTGGCCATCTTCAACTCATCAGCAAACAGCTGGGTGGACACCAAGGCCTTCTTTGGGGCCACCCAGACCGTTCTAACAGCATCAGCCAGTAGTACATCGTTCACCTCGTCAACGTCAACATCCACCCCACCCCTGACGGCAACTTCACCTGCTGTGTCCTCCCCTATTGCCACTACTGGTGGCAAAGGACAATCCAGTGGACTAGCCATTCTTGGCGGAGTTCTTGGAGGTATTTGCGGCTTAGCAGCCATTTTGATCATCGCCCTGCTGTGGCTACGATCAGTCAAAAGAAGAAAAGCAGCAGAAGTGGCAAAGAAGAACGATGCAGAATCGCCATATTCTGAGGACAAGCTTCGAGGCGGTCGTGGATTCGAAGAAACAGGAACCAAGCCGTTATCGAAACAAGCCCAGCCGATGGGACGCAGTCCTGTACCATCCGCTGTGATATCGGAGAGGGACTCACTGGCAGCGTTTGGCGGAAACAACAATAGTGAGAAAGGTACAGATCCACAATCACAGAGCCATTCTCATGGCGGCTCGAAACTCAATCCAGCACATGTTACCAATAACACCATGGGCGGCATCTTCAAGAGTAACAAGAATACACTGAACATATCGAGGCCGATGCATCCTAATCTGGGTGACTTCACGGATAGACCAAGTATTGACCTTGGCAAGGCAACACCCTCACAGGCGCCAGCTCTTCCTCCAGTAGCCCTCGTGTCGCAACAGAAAGTTGATCAGCGCAAGACCGATGAGGGCTGGGCCAAATACTTTACAACTGACAATGAGAAGGAAAACGATAGGTCGATTCAACCCAGGAATCGGGACACTTATGGCACTGACAGGACATCAATCTCCAGGCCGAGTATAGGCAAAAGTGGTGGTGGAGGCTTTTGGCCTGGCTCAGGAGTCCCATCAAGCTCGAGCAGGTCCACCAAACTACCCATGAGGGACAGCGCTGGTAATGTTTTGAATCAATATACAGTTGCCATGGCAAGCCCAAGTCTCGAACCCGCATCAAATCATGCATTTGCACGCAACATGGTGGCGGCACCAGCAAAAGCCAAGTTCTCGAGTGCGGACTCCATCAGTACCGACCATACCTCTGATGACGGGTACGAAGATGACGAGATAGACGCATATTCGGATTACAGAGGCAGCAAGCACCAGCACGATTCTTGGTCTCCAGTCGGAAATACATGGTCAGGACCCGACCAACAATCTTTACGACCACCAAGTGTCAAGGTCGATGCTCTTGCTCTTTCTCTACCATCAAACACTTCACAGCAGACCTTCAATACATCTACAAGTGGAGGATCATCAATACCTGCCTTCCCTTTGCCAAATGCAAAAATTAACAGAGCTGGGCCAGAGTCCGAGCATCAGTTTACTGGCACAACGACTATTGAACATCCAGCACCAATTCATTTTGCGACCACGATTGCGACCACGATCGGACACAATCGAAAATCTAGTAACACTTTACACCCAGGCCTGCCAGTCCAGGATTACTTCGGACTACCACCTAACGCTGCGTTATCCCGTGTATCAAATGGAAAAATACCAGATAATACCGACATGTCATGGCTCAATTTGGGCACACCAGCACATGTCCACAGCAGCCCCCGAAATGGTGACAAGCATGATGCTGCGTGACAATCAGGCCGATTTTCGAAAGTGCTTTATCAATTCCTTTTGGACGACGTAGCACGCAAACAAATCAAACCAGAGGTTCTCAGGAACCAGGGGATTGAAGCGGAGTATGTCGAGGGTCGGCAAGCTAATAGTAATAATCTAATTAAGAACAAGTCACAAATAATCCGAACATTGAGCTCGAAATCACCAGAGACGAGACATCCAAGCCTAGATCAACATGACAAGGAGTTGAGATCGTCGTTGAAGCCTCGATTCTCGCCAGTGTCTTTTGGGGCCACTGTCGAAAGAAATATCGAGCCATTGTCGGCTACCAGTACCGAAAGCAAGAGACATTCGTTCTAGAAGGACGACCTCTTTTGCCTCAATACTACTACATGATCAATCAATCGTTGCCAATATCAGTCATGGCATCACACATCACGTTATGCGCTCACGTATAATACACTTGCATTTACGACATCGATGATTGCCCAGGAGGGACGGCACGAAGCGAGTGGCAATACGACTGTACATACTAGTTCCTTTGTTGACTGTTTTATTGATTGAGCTGACTGCGAGATGAGACAAATCACTCTATCAGTTATGTGCTTGGATTTGAGCAATACAGTCATTGGCGTTCATGAATGAGCTTTACAACGCGTATACCTATTTATTGGCAATCTTGAAGGCAGCTCATAGGAAGCTGAGCTAGGAAAGCAAGCGGGCAGCCATCTCATGAAGCGTTGGGAAAGCGGCTGACAAGATTTAGTATGTCAAAGACGACATTGCTGTCAACAGAAAGCCAGTCTTTATGAAGACCTGAGATAGAGAATTGTATTTCTTGACAAGTTATTCTTTTCTCTTCTGACTGTTCTTACCATTCTAGAACATCCATGACTACTCGTACGTACTTACCCCGTCTCTCAGTCCTACGGCCGTTACATATGTCCACATTTCAAAGCAGTACGTAGCCTTCGTTAACTCAATTGTATTATTCGTGTATTTGACCCGTTGCGTGAATTCGGAGCAATAGAGCACGAGCTTTCGCACGTAAAAACACCTAGGTAAAGGACCGCCAACGTCAAGTCGACTGAGGACCTACCTACGGATGAATCTACCCGAAACTTGATTAATTGGCCCGCATAGGCATCTCCGTTGTTCTCTATTGGTAGCTAGGTTAGGTAGCTTTTCGGCCCCGAATTCGGGACTTTTAAAGACGCCAGATATGGAGCCGCAGGTACAACACACGGCAGGATGCGTGATTAGGTACTCCATAGGTCTTTAATGGTTGTCCCGTGCGATCGAATGGGTTACCTAGATAGGTGAGCTCTGATCGATGGTGTTGTTATAAGACTTTCTCTGGCTTACTTCTTTGTTTTACTCTGTCTTCACGAAATATAATGGTAAAGGTGTTCAGCTTATCGCTTCTCAAAATCAAAAACACAACAAAAGGTCAAGCAGATTAGTCCAGCAATTTCGATCAATTACAAGAAGCAGTCCGAGTCGCATATCTTATTTCTTAGTCGTTCAGCTCAGTCACACAGCTACAGTAACCTCAACACTACACAGCTCACAATTACAACACAAACCACGAATCTCGCACACACCTCTCTCACACTCACAACAATGAACAACACCCCCTCCCCCCTCCGCCTAGCAAGCGCCCTAGGCCTAACGAC
>Ga0068631_100875_pt1 | contig 11606 bp, 9 predicted proteins | sample InSIn5gowninarea_2_FD_77434 | JGI IMG/M metagenome (GOLD analysis project Ga0068631, IMG submission 77434) | Clean room microbial communities from NASA Spacecraft Assembly Facility at Jet Propulsion Laboratory, Pasadena, California, USA -... ...
CGGACATCACATCTTGGCTTCTTGCTTTCTGCGAAGGTTGCTGAGACGGTTTTGCGCCGGAGCCGCTCTGAGGGTGTGAGTGAGGCTGTGACATAGCTGCCTTACTACTCTCGCTCCGTAGCAGTTTGGGGACTATCCGCGTAATCAAGGGTTTCATGGCAGGAACGCAAGTGATAGCTACCGATAGGTTGACGTCCGCGATTGACCATACAATACTTTTAGTCGCGAAGTCGCCATAGGCGAGGATAGCACCAAGTTTAAGCGCATTGAGTGCTTTCTGTAGGTAGACCACCCGTACTATGTCCACAATAGCAAGAAGACCTCCACAGCCTAGTGTGCCACACACTATCCATTTTGACCGTCGTGGCAAGTTCATCTGACGTTGAATGGTAGGAATGGGGAGTAAAGGAATGAGGAGGTCCGTCAGAATGTTGGAAGGCGATGCTGCCACAAAGATCTTCGTCGATGATGCCCAGTAGGTGACATAGTCGCCTTTTGAGACTGAGATACCAATTGTCACGGCGATAGTCGAAGCTACAACCAGAACCATAGTGGCGATTGTCGAGTTTCTGAATACTGCTGATGTTCTGCTGAGAGTAAGGTACTATGTGAAAACGCTGCGCTTGCTGGCGGCATGACTGAGACTCTAGTTATCTGGTTAGCCGTCCCGCGTCTCACTTACTGTGAAGGTCTACTCACGTATAACGTTGTATACGCACGCAAGCCTGCGAGAATTTTGGCATCACTCAAACCAGTACCTAGACCCTCCTTACTAAGGCTAGCATTCAGCCAGATTGTTGCCGACAAAGTAGTAGCCAGTATCCAAGCTCCAACGATGAGCCAATCATCTGTATTTAGCTTGCCTACAATGCACGCACGGCTCACCAAGCGCAAGGCCCCAAATACTGTCGCGCAGGCGCATGTAACGCTTGTTACTGTGAAGATCGTGACTGACTGACTTAGAGTTGCCATACTAAGAGCAACGGTATCCTGATAGCCCTGTCACAGTGTATGGTAGTCTGATACTTGTGGTACATGCGAATCCCAGCACAACAACGAATGTCGCGATGACTGGTTAAGACCTCGAGACTGTCCAATTCATAGAGTCCCAACCAATTGCTGTAGACTATTCCAAATCAAGGTGTCCAGCAAGAGGTGCTACGTGGGCAGTGCCAAAAGGTAATCAGAGATGTGATAGCCCCTAAAACCCAGCTCAAGACGTGTGATGGAGTAGCATAAAAGTATATGACAAGGATCGGGCAAATTGGAGCGAAACATAGGGATCATGAGAAGCGGAAACTGAATACTGTGACGATGGGCTTGAAAAGCCGGTTGTCGTGTAGCAATTAGCCATATGGGGTCGAAAACGAGACCTTGTATCTCAACCAGGCATACATTATAAGATGCAGCGGCTGTGTTTGCGGGGCAATACGAAGATATTGTAGGCAGAAGACAACTTGGGTTTCGTCCGATATAACGCCGTGAGCTCCGTAATGGCTTTTCTCAAGGGAGGTCGTCTGATCGTCTCGTATTCGAAAGTGCCAAGTCGAGTCACGTGATCTATGTTCTTGGCGAATGTCGCCACATGAGGCAGGAGTCTTTGAATGTTTGGTCGAGCATTCGCGGCAAAGAGACTTGAAAACTCAGTGGTAAACAAAGGTGTAACATTGGTTGTCGTCTACGTCGAGATCGTGCACTCCAAACGCCCATTATTCGTGGCAGATCGGGCACTTGTATTTTCTGCGGCCATGCTCATCGTGTTGATCATGCCGCTGCTCGTGCTCGGCACCTCCTTCTATCTTGTCCAAACAAAGCATGTGGCACGTATGACCACAAGCAAAAACAACCAGTGCATCCGCACTAGGCTCGACTTGCTTCAGCACACTTCGAAGTTCCTCCACTGGACTTGCCTCAGCCACAATATCTGGCGTGGTATCTCTGTTCTTTCCTTTTCCCTTTTCTTGCTTGCTAGGCGTCCTTCTACCGGAGATACTGTCGACTGGACGTCTGCCTACTTCGACTTCCGGCTCCTCAGCATTGTTGCTCAGATCAACGCTCCACTTTTCGCCCCATCTTCTCTCCTTGTCTTGTGCCCTATCTTTCCATGCGTCCCAAACTTCCACGCCTAAGCCTTTTCCCCACGCTTTTCTTGCGCAGATTTCACACAATGTAGTGCGTGGTGTCCAGCCTTTTCGCCGAGCGTTCGCAGCCTCTTCAACGTTGAGGAAGACATCTTTATCGAGAAATCCTGAGGCAATGTCGAGGAGCGACGACTCGAAGGTATAAGCACTGAATATTTGACCAAGTATCGACTGGAGTGAGGATAGAGTAGATGTGTTAGGTGTGGCAGTACTAGACTGATTGGCCAAGCGTGTAAGTAGAGTGCGCAGGATGCGGAGGAAGGCATGCGAGTTAGGTGGTTGCTGAAGTGGTCGGTTTGTGCGGGACTTGGTTGGCGTTGAGACAGTACTTGGTGTATCGTCTGGCACTGTTGAGACTGATGCAGGCTTGGCGTCCTTTCGAGACTGTTGGCTTGTACTGCTGACCGAGCTTGTTGACGCGAGAAGCGCGGTAAAGGCCTGCTGCACGAGCAGGAGAACAGTATTCGAAGCTTTGCCTGCATGACCTGGAGTTATGCTGCGTTCGTCAGAAGACTCATCCTGCTCAGCGTACGTGCTTATGCCTCGAGCGAGGCCGATGACTATATCCAGGAAATCGAGCCAAAGGAGTTCGTCTTGTGACAGATGTTCTTCTGTGAGCTCCTTCGGTGGAGGAGCTTTTCTTTGGGGCTTTTGCGAGGATCTGCTCGAGTGACCTTGACTTTGACAGAGCCAGATGCCCAATTTCACATATTTCTCGATCTGTTCAAGCAAGTCTGATATAGCCTCATCCAAGTTACTACCAGAACCAATGGTGACATCCTCTTTCGCGTTGTTGAGTGAGCCTGTGATTGCAGTCTCGAGTGTGCTCAAATGCTTGATGAGCCGGCTTAGGGCCGTCTGTATTAGGCCATCACGCGCAAGCAGTATGACAGCGGCGTCGATGACTCCACTGACCTCCATTGCTGGAAGTACATGGTTCAGATGTAAGTCGCCACTGTTAAGCAGACTAACATAATCGGCTACATGATTTGGATTATACTGACACATCAATCTGACATAAAGCTCAACATGCTTATCAGCTAGCTGATTACCGACATTGTTGCGCTGTCCGCTTGGTGGCTCAAAGATCGTTTCCAGAAACGAAAACTGGAGCCGTGGTCTATCTTTCAGCTGGTCGAAAACAGGTTTCAAGAGGTCAGGAGCATGAGATTTTAAGCAGACTACCGTTCGTGATGTATCAATCTCTGTGAGATTCTGTGCACGCTGAACAATAATGTCTTTGATGTCCTTCAACTGCTTCTGATTGAGCAGCCCAGGTTTCAGGCACTCCGCTATGGCTGTAAAAGCCGATTCCTTGTTGTCAGGGTCGTCAAAGTGAGCCTCCAGCCATTTTCCATACTGTCGGTCGCCCTTGTATACAGACTTGAGTATGCGGAAATATCGTGCTTCGATAAAGAGATCGACAAGCTCATGTGTGTCTGGAGGATGATATACGGATAGTAGATACTCAACGCTGAGTTGACATTCATCACTCAAGCCATATTCGCCACCTTCACACAGCTCTGTCAGTACTTGCCTGATCACGGAGCCAGGAAGCAATATGAACTGTGCAAACTTCGATAGATTGCGAGCAACAAAAATGTCAAGATACAGCCGCTGCTCCATGTCAAAGTCCGATGACCTCACGACTTCAAGCAGTATATTTGTGATACGTTGTCGATTGATAATCATCCCAAAAGCCTCATTACGGACTTCTGAGACCGAGATGCCATCGACGAGTTGATCGTTACCACCGTTGAGAAAGCTGTCCTCGAATGCCTCATTGAGCATACTCAGAAAATCTTGTGTATCAGACAGTAAAAGGATGTGTAGGTAAGGATATGACAATTCCTCTTCAATGTTAGGATCGATCACGATGAGCTTACCACGCTCTCGTGGCCAGTGCACCGCGCTATAAGAGAACATGAATCCATAAACAGCTGCTTTGGCTTTAGTTGCATCATATTCTGATAGTTGTGCGCCGTCCGGGTATCTCCTTCCAGTCAAAGTGTAAGCGAGAAACGGAAACAGTTTTGCTGCCGCATTTTCTGCTTCATCTGGTTGTGATGCTGGATCGGTTGGAGCATTGTGTATGAGCGTGAGCAACTCGATCAAGGGGGTGATATAGTCGCCCAGAGCTTGCGTCCAAACATAAGCAAGAGCGTCATAAAGCTCAAAGGCTTTGCAAATGGCGGTGACTTGGTCAATGTCCAGTGTGAATGGCTGTAACGAGCAGATGATCTCCTCAAGACGGGGACCAAGATCGTGGGAGGCGTACCAAGTCAGAAGATCCTTCATAACTTCTGGTGGTACCATTTCGATATCGTGGTCGAGTATATACGGCTCCAAGGTGTACAGAAAGATTTCTTGCCGCGACGCATCGCTATAATATTCATACACAGTGTCAAACAGGAAATCCTTTTCATCAATCATTAAGCATGAGCCAAATATTGCTTGTGCCAGATCCTGTATGACTGGCCCGAAGCTTTTCTCATTATCGTCAGAGTCGTCATTGAAAGTGTACTGCAAAGCTGCAGACATAATCTCCAGCAGCTTCTTGCCTACCATACTGTGTCTGGCCGTATCGTCCTCGAGGAGACCTATGGTAACCTTTTCTATTTCTCCAGTATAATACATGTTAGCGAGCTTAATAGCTAACAAGTATTCCCGACGATCTAGAAGTGCTTGTAATCTGTCGGCCCAGTTTGATAGTGCACCCATCTGCACATCACCAATGCCAAGCAGGAACAATCGTCCTTTGTATGCTTTGAAGCTCATATGGAACGCATCTGGTATAACACCATGCATAGCGTTCTCTCCTTCTTCGTGCCCGTCTACAACTGTCTTCAGCCTCTGCGAGTAGAGGTCCTGATGATACATATGCTTAGCGATCAAATCGGAAGAGTCTGCAAGTCGCATGGCTTGGTCTTCCAATATCATGAGCCTTTGCGATACGGTGAGTATAGCAAGCACGGAACGACTCAGCCATTGCACAGCGACAATGGCTTCTTCACTTCTCCAGCTTGATCTTGGCCTGAAGACAAAGGTTGGTCCTTTCTCCGGCGCGTCTTGAGGTGGCTTGATCTCTTCTACATCTAGCACATATAGCATCGTCGACCAGCAGTAGACAAGTTTCGATTTGAACGTACTGACTTTGCGATTGGTGGATGAACTTGCCATCTTCACCGCTGGAAACCAGGCCAAACAACCCGTCATGGCGCTATGTGGATCCACGTCCTTTGCCCTAGGCAGCTTGAACTGTGTTTGTGCGATTGGTGTTGTTGATACGATCACCAGCAGGTAGGGCGTCAGAATTGCTGTTAAGCCTACATTATCAGTCAAGGACTCAATGTTCCCAAGTGGTAAAGAGGCGAATCCGAGTACCGAGCTGGGTTTACGTTGATCAGGTTGACTACTTGACTCCGGATACCTGCCAAGGATACGTGTTGTCTTCACATTACGCGCAACAGACCCTAGACCTCGGGTAGCGAGGTGAGAAAAGGCCATCCCATGGTCATCAGCAGATACAAGAGCAGTGTGACGCTGACCAAGGAAGCCAATATGGAGTACTGCGCATCCCTCCACGTGCCCATCACCTCTTCGATTCGAAAGTGACGACCGAGATATTGGCAGAACTGACAGAAATGGTCGAGCAGGTGCAGTCAGATCCCAGGTGAAGATGGAACCACTAGCATGCCCAGCAGCAATTGTTGTATGATCAGCTGATATTCCGAGAGAAGTAATCGGTCCAGATTCTGCGGCTATAATCTTGTCAGAACTTCTGTTCAACACAGCCAGACGCAGGCTGGGGATCATCTGCTTCTCTGCTCCCCACTGCCGCTCTGTATTATTTCCGTCGCGGACTTACCTGTCGTGCCCTGCCCAATTATACTCTTCAGCGTCTGATGGTAGTCAAATAACAACACTAACCCTTTTGACGTGCCGATTGCAATGAAAGCGCCAACTGCTAAGAAGGATGGACGACCGAATGCTCTCTTCCCAGCCTCTGAGAAAGCTTGCGTAGAGATCTTCTTCAGCTTTGTCCACTTCACCACTTCCCATGGGGCTTGCTCTTCCTCGTCTACATTGTCACTGCCTGTTTGCGTTTCTATCGTAAATTGGCTGAGCATAGATATCCTCCGCGAATCGTTATTAAGAAAAGAAGGACCTCCTAGTACACCAATGCGTGGTATCGAGCTGGCCGAGCTGCTCATACGAGCATGGAAGCGGCGGTCGAACGGTCGAGGCGATGATGTGCCAGATACAGCACGGTTCATGGACATGCGAGAGGGAGGAAGGCTGCTGCTCTGCATTGAGTGGATAGATGGTGTTTCGTCTGGGTCGTCATGATCAACGATTGAGCCGCTTGGTGTAGGACTCTGCACAACACCATTCTCCTCTTGGACCGGTGCCTGCTCTCCGAGCTGTTCACCTGTTCCTTCTCGGCGAGCACTTCTTACTTTCTTGTAATTCAACCCATAATCTATCATCTCCTCCTCCTCGAAATCCTGTCTGCTCTGTTCTTGATGAAGGATGGCCGCCAGCTGCTCCCCGTCGACTTGCCCCATTGGCGCGTCGTTCTCGACTCCATTGGCTCTTTCGTCATCTGTGGGCGCATCGTAACCTCTTGCCATTCATGGACTCATTGATTAGCAGGTGGAAAGACGTTGAGGAGGAAGGTCGTGGGGTGTGAGGAGGACCAAGATGGCTGCTGCGATGAAGATGTGGCAGAATATAGAACAATGTGTGGTTCTGTTGCAAGATGACGAATCACAGAAGCCTTCTCGACCAAGTATGATGTGTTTGGCTTCGTCTAAGGCTAGCCTCCAGGTGGGTACTCCACCGTACACGTTTCAGATCTCCCCGCATTTCAAGTTTCACATTTATTGTACTTTATACTGATTGACCGCTATTCTCTTAAGTGACCCGCGCCACATCTCACCCTTAATCAACAGCAATGTCTACTCAAAGAGCAGGACCCGAACTGCCACCACATCTTCTTGCTATGCGCAAACGAAAAGCCGCAGAAGCAGCAGCGCAGAACAAACCAGAAACATTACCATCAACAACATCACCATCACCCGTAGTCGCTGCTGTATCACCAGAAAGTCCAGGCAAGAGGCGCCGCATAGTAGGTCCCGCGCCACCTCCAGCACCATTAGACGAACGACCCGCGACAGGACCGATAACGAATGCGCAAGATGATGATAGTAGCGACGATGAATTTGGACCCAGTCTGCCAGGGCAAGCAGGGGTCAGCCAAGACGCAGGACGTTCAGCATTCGACGATATACCATCTACAGACGTGGAAGAAGCAAAACCATCACGAAGAGACGATTGGATGACTATGCCGCCTAAGCAGGACGATCTGTCTGCGCGCATGGATCCAACCAAAATACGTGCTCGTGGCTTTAACTCTGGCAAGGGCGCTCAGGGCAGCAAGACCTCAGGACCAGATACTCTGTGGACAGAAACGCCGAAACAGAAACGAAAACGATTGCAAGATGAAGTGCTGGGTATAAGCCAACCAGCTACGAAGGGTGGTGACATAGGACCTTCAGCTGTGGATGCGAAGACCGCAGCAGAAAACGAAGAGAAGGCGAAGAAGATCAGAGAGTACAATGCGAAGCATCGAAGTCAATCACTATATGATCAGCATCAAGGGACAACGAAGAAGGAGAAAGAGGATGATGCAAGCAAGAGGGCGTGGGACTACGAGAAGGATATGGCAGCTGGATCCAAGATAGGACATGCGCAGAAGAGGGAATTGCTGAACAAAGCTTCGGACTTCTCGAGCAGATTTTCGAGTGGGAAGTACCTTTAGATCCGGAGTAGCTGGGCGCTAGGACCAAGCAGCACCTCTAATATACTCTGCTAAAAACAGTTGCTCCAGGACTGCATCAGGTGTAGCATTATTCAGTTGTCTTCCCTCCCGGTAGCAGATGTGGCAGATGTATAATATGTCTTCGAGCTAACCAGCTCAAGCCCGTATACAGATTTCATTAGAAGACTTGTACTTGTAGGTATTAGAAAGCAAAGCAATAGATATACTGTCACGATGACTATAGGCTTTAGTGTTGGCCAAGCTTTTAGCATAGGGCTAAGAGCGGATCCAGACCCAAGATTCAAGGACGACGCGGTGTGACCTCGCCTTCGTTGCCGTCTGTTCCATCATCATCTAGTCATTTAGTCCAACCGACTCTTCCTTGCTTTGTGTTCGTAAGCTCACTCTCCTTTCTTCTCAGCACAACCAACTGTTCGAAGACTCTCTCCGAAGACAACTACAGTTCCTTCCACTCCCTCCTCGAGGAGCAAGACCGACGATACACTATATAACGTCTATCGTTGGCTGCGCCACCTTGAAGCCTCCAGGCACCACCTCAGAGGCTGCCTTCCGAGTCCTCGCGACCTTGTAAGACCCTAATAATATACAATGGCACCTACATCACGTATACTCAGAAGACAATATGGATCTGGAGGATACACAGCAACAGGCGACGGTGACTGCTACCTTTTTTGCGGCGTAAGCACTATCCAGCACATAGCCTACTGTAAGATTGCACGACAGTCTAATACGTTTTATTAGGATGCAACATCACGCTACGCCATAACCGCCGCCGTCATCGTCGGCATTCTCCTCCTCATATTTGGCGCCCGTGCCCACGCTCAACACCGTTTGCGAACTGGTAAACCTCTGCTCCTGTATCATAAGTGGATGGTCCGCACCTCACCTCCGCCGACCACCGAGCTCCAAAACAGAGTCAATGGATTCCCTGCCGCACCGGGTCCATGGGGTGGTCGGCACACGATGCCTCAAGACCACCATGCAACAGATTATCAGTTGGAGGGATGGCAATACCCACCACCACCACCTGCATATGGAGAAGCAAGTGAAGAAGCCAACCATGGCGAACACTATGCGCCACCGATGTATCCTCCCCCGATCTACGAATCCAAGGGCAACGGAGGAAAGACCTCGGCGACTGTGACTCAGACAGATACTACAGTCGAGGGCTCGTCGAGGGCAAGTCAGGTCGAGGACAGGGAAAGACAGCAGGCTGTGGAGGACAGAGAGAGGCAGCAAGCGCAAGAGGATAGGGCAAGGCAAGAAGAATTGGAGTATTCACGAGCGCATGATTCTATGCGGCGATGAGGAGGAAGGGATGGATGATCATCTGTTTGTTCATACCTGGTATCTTGTGTTTTTATATGGATATCATTCTAGTAGCACAAATTGTCGTAAATAGCTTCGTTAATGTCATAATAAGTATATTTCCCCTGGCTCATCAAGGATACTTTCAGCATCAAAGGTCCATATCCATAGCGTCTTCTTCTGACTGTTGTGGATTCTGTGGCACATATTGTGGACGCGTCGCTGGTAACTCCCTACCATTCCTCTCTCTTTCTCTACTACTCTTCTCTCTTGCTCTAGCTCTGCTCTCCATGATTGCTTTTCTGACACCGTCCAGCTCCTCCGGCACAGTCAACGACGTCGGCACATTATACAATACCAGCTGTCCACCACCTTCCAGTAATCCTAAGTCCATATCTTCCTCATCCTTCCTCCCTACCAAAACGTGTCTCGGGATCTTGTTCAACTTCTTCTCGACATCTGGGATAAAAACCACACTCTCCATCGTCCCTTCATCTGCGCCATCACCAAGCGAAGCGAGCTCGGCATCTAAATCATGTATCCACACTTTATGAGCTGTATCCTCAACATCCATATATTCATCTCGTTGAACAGGAAATGTCGTCTCAGATAAAGATATAGGAGCTGTCGCAACCGGGGATGCAGATGAGTTTGTTGGAGGTGTGGATTCGTTGGCTGGAAGCCAAAGATTGTTGCTGCTTCCTGAGAGATCGAGAAGATGGAGACGCTTTGTCATGCGCTGTTCTTGTTCGAGGTCGTCAGTAGCGGACCGCTTTTGGCTCATCATCGTGGTTCGTGATGGTGGAGGCTGGAGTGAGCGGGGAGAGGCAAGCAGCGCCGTGGGAAGGGACATTCTTGCATGGCGACAATGAGATCTACTCGCGGCAGATATGCTAACGAGAGAGGTAATCAAAATATAGGAGAGTCAATGGGAGAGATGAGGAAAGCTCTAGAATTCACGTGCAAAATCCTGAAACGGGCACTCTCTGAGTTTTGAAGGTCGAATCGAAGCAATCCTTCAAAGAGCAAGGAAAACGAGGAGAAGGAACCCAGCTCTTCCAAAGTCACTGCTTGATCTTCGCCCTTCACCTTTGCAATCGTTTATGCTGTTTGGCTTGTGCTACAGCGGCTATCGTGTGACTCATTTTGCATCTCCAAAACTAAACACTCTCCTTACCCCTACTTTGTGTTTCACAATCAGACGACACCACTTTTCGTCTAGGTCCCTTCAATTTCCTTCTTCATCAACGATTTCGAAAAGACACGACCCATATCCACTCAAAATGACTTCGGTAGTGGAACAGCAGCATGAGTGGAATGCTGTTCGCGTTCGTAAGACCTTCTTGGAGTACTTTGAGAAGAATGGGCACACTTTTGGTAACAACATAACAGATGTAGGCCAATACTTGAGTTGGAGCTAACATATTCAAATACAGTCCCTTCGTCATCAGTCGTTCCTCTTTCAGATCCAACACTTCTCTTCACAAACGCTGGTATGAACCAGTTTAAGGCTATCTTCCTTGGCACGGTAGATCCTCAATCAGATGCTGCGAAATGGAAGCGTGCTGTTAACTCACAGAAGGTCAGTTACTGTGAGTAACGGGTTGGCACGACTATATACTAACCATAAGTAGTGTATTCGTGCAGGAGGAAAGCACAACGTCAGTAGCATCAGGGTTGGGAGTTCTGTGCTGTAAAACTGATCTTAAACAGGATCTCGACGATGTCGGCAAGGACAGCTACCATCACGTTAGTTGTCTCAGGCTTATCAAGAATATGCAGATTCTAATAAGGTCAATAGACATTCTTCGAAATGCTCGGCAACTGGAGTTTTGGCGACTACTTTAAGACGGAAGCAATTGGCTATTCATGGGAGCTACTGACAAAGGTCTTTGGACTCAACCCTGACAGATTATATGTCACATACTTCGAAGGTAAGCCCGATGCTGGTCTCGAGCCTGATCTTGAAGCAAAGGAACTATGGCGCAAGGCTGGAGTTCCAGACGATCACATCCTGCCTGGCAATATGAAGGACAATTTTTGGGAGATGGGTGATCAAGGTCCTTGTGGTCCTTGTAGCGAGATTCACTACGACAGAATAGGTGGACGTAATGCTGCACACCTGGTGAATCAGGACGACCCTAACGTGCTTGAGATCTGGAACAACGTCTTCATTCAGTACAATCGCGAACCAGATCGATCATTACGATCACTACCGAACAAGCACGTCGACACGGGAATGGGCTTCGAGCGTCTGGTCTCTATCCTCCAAGATAAGAGCTCAAACTACGACACTGATGTTTTCACGCCTC
>Ga0068631_100876_pt1 | contig 11594 bp, 9 predicted proteins | sample InSIn5gowninarea_2_FD_77434 | JGI IMG/M metagenome (GOLD analysis project Ga0068631, IMG submission 77434) | Clean room microbial communities from NASA Spacecraft Assembly Facility at Jet Propulsion Laboratory, Pasadena, California, USA -... ...
AAGGAAGAGCGTGGATGGCGGTGCAAGCTGTCGTGGTGGGATATGAGAACGTGAGCTTAAGCGAGAGCGCCTAGATATGCCTGTCAGTTGGGGATAGTTGTGCAATGTAGAGAACGGCAAGTCAGTAAGATCTGAAAAACTGCAGGAATACTGGCATATGTGGTCGAGTCATATACTGGGAGCAAGTTTGGTCTGACGATGTTTTGGTGTCTTAGATGGGACCGAAAATTTATGCGCGCACTGGCCTCGCCTCGGTACGGAACACCGTACATAAAACCCCGCGGATTGCACCATCTTCGAGTCAAAAGGTATTCGCAAAGGGCACGGTCAACCTGCTGAGCATCAGAAGAAGCAGACGCCTGTTATGAATAGAGTCAGTAACGCGGAGGATATTGCGAGGGTGGGTAGCTTGGCTGGCGGAGGAGCAGAGTCAGTGGGTTAGTTGGCAGAGTATATCTGGTAGTGGAGGTTTCTGATGAACTGATGGGGGCTAGCTCCCAAGAAAGAAGCATAGGGCTCTTGAACAAACTGTCCCTTCGACAGTCTGTACTCAATCAGCTTTTTACATCTACTCTCTTCCCCCGTGTGCATTGAGAGGCTGATCACGTGACCTTTCGACAAATCTGATCGTGCTCGATTCGAGGACTTGTCGCTCGAGCATAACAACACGGTGTGCACTTCCCAGACGCTCATGAATCCACGGTTCGAGAGATGCTGAACATCCTCGCCGCTACCAACTAGTTTGCACCTGATGGGCACCCTACGAGGAAATGACATGATGCTGTACGACCACACTTAGGAAGAAAGAAAAGCTCCACTCCGGAACGCTAGGGACCCTGGTCAGGTCAACGATAAGCGGCAATCCTTCCGTCCAGAGGATGGAGACTCCCGTCGAATGTGGCTGTCGTTGACGACGTACACAAATTACAAAATGCTACTCGTAAGTGACGAAATGCTGATAGCCAAGCGCTCCGAATGCCTTCAGGCATTCTATCAGACTACACCTAGGTAGCACCAGTGCCCAGAGGTCAAGCAGCTGGTAGCACGGCCAAGAGGCTCAACAGTGAGTTGTGTGACTGGTAAGCCCACGACTGCTGTCAAGCCGTCGCATCCATCACCGCAATGAACTCTGCCAAAATGGAGGTGGAAGGCGACAGAAGCAAGGAAACAACACCCTCGGGACTCGAGCATGACTTCCCTGACATCCCAGCCATCGACCACGCTGCCGAAGCCGCCCTGGTCCGCAAATTAGACCTCTACATCGTCCCCATGGTAATCCTCCTTTACCTGCTGTCCTTCCTCGACCGGGTCAACATTGGCAACGCACGCCTCTACGGCCTCGAAGAAGACCTTGGCTTGCAGCGCAACCAATTTCAAATTGCAGTCAGCATCCTCTTCGTAACCTATCTCCTCAGCGAGCTGCCTTCGAACCTCGTGCTCAAGAAGTTCCGGCCCAGCCGCTGGATAGCGTTCATCACGACTGCCTGGGGCGTCATCGCCACACTCACAGGAATTGTCCAGTCTTATGGTGGGCTGATCGCGTGCCGGCTACTGCTGGGCGCTGTTGAAGGTGGGCTCTTCCCCGGACTTGCGGTGTATCTAACGCTCTTCTACACCAAGAAGGAACTCGCGCTCCGCATTGGCTACCTCTTCGTTTCCGCCGCCCTTGCTGGGGCTTGCGGCGGCCTCCTCGCCTACGGCATTGGGCACATGGATGGGCTCGCGGGACAGCGTGGATGGCGCTGGATCATGATCCTCGAGGGCCTGCCAACCTTTGTCCTCGGCATCGCGACGTGGTTCTTGCTCGCCGACAGCCCAGAAACCGCCTTCTACCTCACTGCCAAGGACAAGGAACTCATGTCAGTTAGACGCGCGCGGCAGATGGGCCAGACGACGAGCGCGCAGGAGTTCCACTGGGAAGATGTAAAGAAGGGCTTGGCAGACTGGAAGGTATGGGTTTTCTGCGTGGGGCAGTTTGGGGTCGATACGATGTTGTACGGGTTTTCTACCTTTCTGCCCACTATCATAAAAGGAATAAATCCGCAGTACAGCTCCGCGATCGTCCAAGTACTGACTATCCCCTGCTACGCATTGGGTGCTATCACCTATTTGACGGTGGCGTGGATGTCGGATTCGCGACAGCAGCGCGGGATTCCCATTGTCGTCTTCTGCGGAATTAGCATTGTGGGGTATGGTATGCTCATCTCAAATGGAGGAGCAGGCGTGCACTATGCAGGCTGCGTTCTGGTCGCTATGGGTCTATACGTCGGCGTTGGCCTACCTCTCGCATGGTTGCCAACGAACCAACCGCGCTACGGAAAGAGAACGACGGCTACGGGACTTCAGCTGACCATTGGCAATTCCGCGGGCATACTGTCTAGCTTCTTGTACCCTGCTGCGGAGGGGCCAAGGTATGTACGAGGTCATGGGGTCACGTTAGCACTCGTGGGGTTTGCAGCGATGTTGTACGGATTCATGAGTGTCTATTTTGTGGGGAGGAATATGAGGAGAGCGGAGGGGAGGGAGGACGGAAAAGTGGCTGGAAAATCCGAGGAGGAGATTGCGGAGATGGGAGACGAGAGTCCTCGCTTCGTTTTCTCCCGGTGAGGAGCTCTGGGCGTGGCAACATCTTGCTTCTTGACACAGCTGCTGTTGTGGAACTCAGGGGTTGTTGTGGGGAGGATTGTGTGGAGTATCTGTGCCAATGCCTCACGATGTCACGCTACCAGGGTACGTCCTTGGGCGCAAGCACAGCCAGTATGTTGAACACCTTAGCGTTTAGGTATCCTCGCACATATGCGAGCGGAAGAATGTATGCGAAGCCTATTCGATAGCCCGATGTGCCAGGAGTTGCCAATGTGCGCAACGTATTGTGGTAGTCTGGAAGCCCCTCGTCACGGCGTAATGCCTATAAAGCTTATGTCCAAATCCAAGAGTTGTGCATATTGCCTGCATGGGGAAGACGAGATATCCATAACGACTATGTTTCACTTTTTCTGTCTAGGGTATTGTCTATAGTGCGAAAAATGAAATGCATGCTCAGGAGGAGGCTGTGTAGGCTCGCGCTCTTGGTGTCATGCTATTGGAGCATGAGTTCTAGTGGTATAACCAAACCACGCCAACGCCCCTCCCGTAACCCTATGAGACCGTGAGAGGCCGTGATCCAACAGTTTGCATCGGTTGTTCTGAAGACGCCGGAGCCTCGCTGCGCAGGTTGGCAGAACGAGGAAAGGGAAAAAATAGCACATAGGAAAATTCGTACGGCGGCAGCTCTTGCCTCGCACGCCTCCGGGGTATCTCTTGACGCAATCGTAATGCGCTTAGAGTCCTTCTCGTTCACAGTAAACGCCAACGCCCCAAGAATACAGAAAAATCATGTTCCAGATCGAATTGTAGGGGGAGTAAGTTACTAGCGCTCGATTGCCTCCGCGCGGTCCTTTTCGATGTTTGCCACGCTGTTATCGCGGTTGTCTCCCGGGCTGCCCTTCTGGCTAGCGTCGTCCTTCTCTAAGGCAACCAGTGTCGAGGTGACGGACCTTGCGGTTGCGGTGCTGGGACTTCGCCTCAACTCCATCTTATGAAGCTCCCAAACTCCAAGAGTCAGGCAGATGGCGGCAATGAAGAGGGAGCAGCCACTCCAGAGCTGGACCGTGACGTAGGTATCGTATTCCGTGATCAAGTGACCGGCTATAACAGGGCCAGTCAGTGCGAAAGGTGCAGCAACAGTGTACATCATGCCGGTCCACTGCCCTAGTTTCGTTTGTCTAGTCTTGTTCTTGCCCAGAATGTTCGCAACAGATGCTGGTGGAAGACCGATCACTGCACCAGACATGATACCGAAGACGACTACGAAGGCAACCGCGGCGCTAACATTTGGAGCGAACGTCCAGAGGAAGATAACGAGCAGGGCTGAAATGTACATGACAGCCGTGTGTACTCTCAGTGCGCCATAGCTGCATAATCTTGTTAACGTCAGTCATGAGATTTTAACAAGGATACATACAAGTCAGAGAGATAAGCAGAGCCGATACGTCCGACGGTGCTGGCTGCGTTCATGATAGACAGGAGGTAAAATGTCCGAAGTGCGTCTCTGTGGACGACGGGAGCTTCGCCCCCACCGCCCAGAGAAACACTATCGACACCGGCGGGCGTTTGGTCTTTATATCCGAAGCCTTTGTAGGCAGCCCACTACACTACGTTAGCTGGTGCAATGTCTACTGCATAGGATTATGTCACCTCTTCCAGATTGAAGAAAATGGCGTAAAAGCCAAAGAACATGAAGGCAATGCCGGCTGTGAGATAAACGAATGCTCGTTCTCGGAAGGCGTCAGTGTCAATCCAAACCCTCACTTTGAACCAGTTGTCGGGCTTGCGATATACGTGTTCGGGGTTCGGGTTTGCTAAGAGGAAAGAGACTAAGGCTGTTATGGCCACGACGATGGCGACGTATCGAACGGCCATGTTGAATCCGACCTTCGCAATCAGCTCCTTGAGCATGACAGGATAAATCAGGCCAGCTGTCTACGGTTAGTACTAGTCTCATGGTGTCTGATAGTAGTCCTAAGTGTACTCACATATGGATGCACCGGATGCGACGACACCTACAGCGAATGATTTGCGGTGGACGAACCAAGTGGCAGCGACTGAACAGAGCATTAGCACTCACATCTGTTAGTCAGAAAGGGCGGGCTTACCTTGAGAACTGGCCACGAAGAAACAGGACATTCCGAGGCCTAGGAGGAAACCCTGAACCAACCAGATGAGGCCATAGTCTCCCGAACCATAAGAGCCATCACCGTTGACGATACTCAGAACGAACATGGAGATCGTCACCAAAACAGCGCCAACTCCCGTGAGGTACCTGTAGTAGCCAGCATCCAAAAAGCGGCCAACCACGAACGAGAGTGCGAGCACCATGAATGACTCCGTCGAGCCCACTAGGTTGAGATACAAGAGATCCTTGCCAGGTAAAAGGTTTTGCAAGTAATAAGACTGGAACGTTCCGTACGCGTTTACGAGACCCCAACTGTTGAACATGAGGAAGAAGCAGCCCAAAAGTGTCGTCCAAGCCTTCCAGCTCTGTGGCCACGCGAAATTCTCTTCCATTGTCGAGCAAGCGTCATCGATATTCAGTGGAGGAGTGCTTGTAGGTCCTCTACCATCTTCAAGAGACGCAGGCGTGATGCTTCCGGAGGTGTCGGGTGAAACGTCGTTGTCATCGGATTTCCGCCGTGGGGAGTTCTTCGACTTCGGGTCGAAGTTGAACGTGTCTAGATCATTGACGTCCTTGTTGTGGGCCATCGTGAAAGGCGGAGAAAGAGTAACTGAGTGAGTGGGTGAGAAGTGAGATGATATGGATGCGGTGAGGATTGAAGGCAGAGAGATGGGAATGAAATAAGGTTATCAAGGACAGATTGCGGAAAGCTAGTGACAATGCGGCTGTGGGGAAAGAAGATATATGGCTGGCCCAGACTGAGGCAGAGACCGTTGTTGAACACACATCGGGGTCCCCTCAACAAGAACAATGACGGAAGACTATACCTTAGTCTGCGTGTCGTACTCCGAAGTTGCTTACCGCTCAAGATCCCGGCGAAGTGCTCCATAAAGGTTGGCATGTGCCGCAGCTCAGCGCCATGCCTAATCTTTGGGCAAATTTGTTGCACACAGATTGAGGAAGAGACATGACCATTGTGATACGCCAAGGGGCAGGCACAATCGCGCGACGGCAGCATTCTCCTTGGCCGCGGCGGCGCCCTCGATGCCAAGTGCGTGGCAGCAATAGGGTCCTGGGTCGGAGCAGATAAGCACGGGTTGCCGGGGACTTGCTTGATCTCGTCGGTGTCCGGGCGGGTTGGTTGAGAGAGACAGAGGTGGTGCTGCAGTGCTGCTGTAGTGGATACCGTACAAATCTGCTCACTACTTCTGGGAGCTCCGCCGTTGAGGCCCAGACGTGTCGGAAAGGGTGGGTACTGGAGCGCCACCTATCGGTACGTTTCAAGCGCCCATTACGCGGAAGTGCACGTTGTCGCTGGCCGTCACCACGATTTTGACTACGATTGCCTGCGAACATGTAAGGGCTACAAGTGTGGTGTGAAGCGTGGGGGGCTTTGCGTGAAGTTGCGTCCGCTAGCTTGGCCGGTGCCGCTTAAGATCTCCACGGCCCGCTGTGCCAAGAAATCCTCTCGAGAACTGTTACGGACGCCTCTTTGCTTCTCCGAAATTTCCCTTCTCGTACACAACTGGCATGACTGCATTATTGTTTGCGCTGCTTGCCCCTGTCCGTCTAGTGGGCGCGTTCTCACCAAGACTTCTGCCAAGGTCTCGCTCGAGGCGGCCAAGCAACGGAGGAGGTTGTTGCTTTCCGCCATCACTGAGCCTCCCTTGTCCGCAGCGGTAGTCGTCATCAGACGAGCTGGATTGCTACAGCGCTGCTGTATCCCAAGACTTCCCGGTTCCACAGGCGGCGATGCTGCATGTGACTCCGCTCCAATCAATTGATCACATCATCTCTACTTGGAATCTCCAATGCCTGCTCGGACAGACACAGCCTCAGCCTCATTCACGCAAAGATAGCCGTCCTTTTAAACTCCCGCTAACGCGCCGGCAAGGGCTCGCTGTAGTAGAACATTTCCGCCGACAATGCAGCAAGCTGGACTGACGCGCCTCGAGGGGCAAGCAGGGCAGAAGAGATATCCTGGAAACCTTGGCCATCACAGTATTTGCCATGCTGACGTACCAACTACGAGGCGCAAAGCAGCTCTCGTACGAGGAATGATGGGGGAGGTAGCACAATCGGTCGGCGCTCGGCAGGTCATCTCCTCGAAGGCTTCGGGTTCTTGTACATCTGTACCATCCCCGCCAGTCCCGAAAGCAAGAATACCGAGACACCTTGAGCGGTCTGAAACCGTCTTGGAATGCTCCAACATCGCCAAGCAGGCTATGGGACGGATCGACAAGCCAAGTGCTTAGAATGACCTCGACGCCTCTCCTATCTGTCCCTTTAACCTCTCCATGTCTTAGTCTGTAAATCGTCGTTTTCCTTTTCGTCCGCCGCTGGCTGGCAATCAATCCTCATTAGTTTGACGCCGTCTTATTACTGCCTGTCGCTGCCATGCTGTGCAAGCATGCCCAGTTCGGTTGACCGCCTAGTATTGGCCCTAGCAAGGAGCCAACGTTGAAGCCCAAGATTATATACTGCACAACCGGGTACTACCAGCTGCATAAATGCGTTTGATCATCAGTGCGACAATATCGCAGGATGAGAACCGCCGGAGCACGTTGGGCTGCCTGGTTGTCGGTTGAGAATGACAACACGTGGTAGGAGCGGCCGTGCAACCCGGGACTCTGCTCCCTAGATATTAATGTTTGCGTCCAGCATTGGCGGTGCCTGATCTCCAAAACGACCTTGCCTATCAGAGGTGCCTGGGGTTGACGTGCTTACGCGCACCCCGAATAGTAGCGGAGTGCATAGATTACGCCCAGCTACCGCGGAACACGCACTGCCAGCGCCATAATGTAGGCACGAAGGAGAGATGCTTTTGCAAGTGGTACTTGGGTCACCCCGGATTGTTTGGACCACTTGGACTGTTGTAAAGAACTCCATGATATCAAAAGCGACTTCGAAATGCTTCTTATTGCAACAGTCCATTGGAGCAAACCCCCGGTCTTGAGTTTCTCGATTACCATCGCTTGCATGCGTGCGTGCATAACAACATGATCCCATCCGTTGCTCCACTTTTGCAATTACGATGTCATCCGCTCGCTGGAAACAAAGAACAGTCCGTTGAGTGGCCGTACAGAAGCGCATTACTGTCAAGATAGGTCTATGCAGTCCTAAAAACAACTCCTCAGGCTTTCCCTCGCATTAGGACGATGGGCCCAGGCAATTAGTTCGGTAAGAAGGCATGGAAGCCATGCGGTCAGTATCGTTATCAACACTATCGAATAAAGGCATGCTGCCGACTAATCCAGAACAGCTGTGTCTGACGGATCACCAGAGAAAGTCCTTACCGCGGCCCGAATATGATTATTTTGTTGCTCGACGAAGGAGTACAGTGCCATACAAAAACAAACCAGAGGAAACGATGCTGTCGGCAACCTGGGGACGAGCCTCAATCTGTAACCATGTGGAGACACAAATCTGTGAGGCGTGTGTTCCACCTCCAAATTCCCAAGAAGTGGGCCGACCCGCAGGTCGAAACCTGTCAAGGATCTTGCTGTCTACGTGCATTTCTGCGGTCACAAGCGACGGCTTGTGCTTCTTTCAGCTCACGATGGTATGTTTTGCTAGACTGTGCGACCAACCACCATGCTGGAGGACCTCTTCTGTACATGGTGACCATTCTCTTTAGCCTTGCAAGTGGCGGCTTCCTTAGGCGTTGCCCTTTTGGAAGACATCTTGGTCGTACATGATTGGATCGGCCGGTAAAGTGCCCGAAACCACAAGCGACGTCACCGTGGAGGAAACTGAGCTCGAGTGGCACTCTGTTGTTCTAGGCCACTGTACAGCTATCTGGGCAAGGCGCTCGGATTCAGATGGTCACCTTTCCCAGACCCAGTCAGATTTCATGCACCATGGTCATTAGTAGGTGCCGGAATTCCTTCATGCATCATGAAGTGTCAGATCTTCATATACATGCTATCTCTCAGCAGCATTTCCAGTACTTCACGATGTTGATGATCATGATTTCGGAAACCACTTTGGGCGATGACCTCCCCTACTTTCCTCGCAATGCCCTTACCAATGGCTCGCTACACCATGCTAACATGCTAGCAGCTCTCACACGCCCTGTATGTGGTTTTTCTGTGAGCATGCGCACTTTTACCCGAACCCAGATACCAAGATCGTTGCAAGGAAGCCAGCATATATCAACATATATTGAGACGCGCCAACAAAGGTATATCAAGGAACGACATGGTACGCATCTGATTCCGAGTTCGCCAGTCCGAGAATTCCCGTCTGATCTTGATCCCTGCGTGCGTGCCTCGTATTCATCGCCGATCACATCGAAAGTCCACCTAGTTGTATCTAATGCGCCCTCACGTCTTACAGATGGCTAACGTAACACATCACATTTCATGCCCTCTTACTGTTTCAATGGAAGCACTTGTGGGTAGCTCAGGGTCCCAGGATCGTACGCATAGAATCGTCGCCTGTCGAATTGCTAAGGCGCTATTAACCATACCTCGTACACACGTTTGTATCTAAACCTGCCACCTGGAAAAGAGTTGCATACGCTCTTGCGGAACGAGGGTTAGATGAAGTCGAAATGCTTGCTCAGCAGCTTTCTCGTTTTGGCTGGGCACTGTTCAGATCTTGCGAGGCCGCGCGTCCGGTCTCTACCGTTTCAATTCTCCCTTCCGCTCTGCGTCCTCAACGCCTCCTACCTTGCCCTCTTCCCACCCATCAACAACCAACCTCGCAATATTCTTCCCCATCAACGCATTGGTCTCCATAGTACTAACAAAACTGTCCATGCCCCCAGTATACCACATATCCTCATCCAATCTGCTCTCCTCAAAGGTAACCCGCGGATACTCATACGGGTAACTTTTCCACACCTTCCTGTATACCCAACTTACACACCCCTCGCCCATCTTCGCCCCAAGCAGCTTCTCCAGATACTCCTCTCCAACCTCTTCGACGGAAAATATCTTATATAAAAATTCTTTAGTGCCCGTTTGTGGGTTGTGGAGGGTCCGGAGCGTGCTGATGCTAAAAAAGCCAGCGCGACCGACAGCGGGTGTGGCGCCGTAGTTTTCGTCCGGCTGGAGGGTTGTGAGGGCTGATGTGGGGACCTTTCCGCCTTGGGGGAGGTTGAAGAAGGAAGGGTTGAGGGGATGTGGAGAGGTGAAGAGTGTGACATGGAGGCTTACGTACGGGACCGCCGCTGGCAAGTGCTGAGGCTCCGGATCTATTCTCATGTCCATGAATTGATAGGGCGCTGCGACGATGACGGTGTCGAAGGTATCTGAGGCTGGACGGGCAACGGCTGGGTGCTCGACCGGTTTGGAACGTAGAGTGAATGTGCCATCCTCTTGCTTGTGTAATGAGATTACGGACGTATTTAAACGAATGTCCTGAGTGGCAGCTTGGGCCATGCCTGAGAAAATCTGCCAGTTGCCATCCTTGATGGCCATAGCACCTTCTATGGCCATGCAGACGATGGCCTCAAGACCATGAATGAGACCGAGGTTTGCAGCATAGTTCACTCGGGTGCTTGCTTGGACAATTTCGTTGGCGAAGGCATCGCCAATCTGGTTCTCCTTGAGATACTGCTCCCCAGTAGCAGCGGTCACTGCAGTCAGGCCTAGCCTGTAGGCGACCTCCGATATCGAATCGAATGGGAAGTGCGGTTCCTTCAAACATGTTAGCCACAGCACAATATATACTGCCTCGGCCGCTTTCTGGCCCCGAACACGGTTCACGTGACACGTCTAACTCCCTTCACCCAATGAGACAACCGACTCACCTCGTACATCATCAGAAACTTCCCCACGATCCTTTTCACCAGACTCTGCATCTTGACAGGCGCCGTCCCGTATCTCCACAGCAGCTTCGCCTTATCCCACCATCCAGCATTATCCTTCATTCTGAAGATGAACTCCTTGCCATTCCAGATACCCAGCTCTTCGCCCTCGACCTTCTCCTCCTCGTTGCCATTACCATGGGGTTCGATGGTCTGGAGACCTAACTCCTTAGCCGTATCAACGAGAATCCGGTTAAGTTCCACAAAGATTGAAGCGCCCAGCTCCACAGGAATAGAGGAGTCATTGTACGCAAAGACGGTAGTTGAGCGGCCGCCAATATAAGAATTACGCTCAAAGATGGTAATGCTTGCTGGTATATCAGCGGCGTTTGAATACTTGCAGAGGTGGTAGGCTGCAGATGTACCCCCTGCACCAGCTCCTGGAAGGGGAGTCAGCAATGCGCTCACGTGACGTGACAGATATCACACCGTGGGGGAGGGTTCACCAATGATCGCTATTCGTTTGGCGCGGAACCTCGACTCTTTCAGCAGAGGTTGTTGATGCTCTAGCTGAGGAGTATTGTGGTGGTGATTTGCATGTATGATGCTTGCACTGAGAATGCAGCCTATGATGAAGCTGGTGAGCTTCATTTTCCTCGGCTTTGCGATTTGTCGTTCCTAAATGTCAATCAGAATGCTCCAATCTAATATGGATTGAGCAGCACAATGCAGCTTACATCTTTGCCAGTGGCGACGTTATGGTGCTGGGTCCCTTGCTTACGACGCGGTCTACGACAACACGTGAGTGGCGTCGAAGCTTCCCCGTTCGGATGTGATGTAGGGAAACAGGACCACTCGGGACAATCGCTATTGCAAGATGGAAACACAATTAAAGCGTAGGTAGCAGTACCTCTGACGTGGATGTACTGTGACGACCGTGCTACGACGAACGCTGTTGTTGTATTGTATTCGCAGGCTAGAGTCCTCACGTCCCCGTGATTCTTTGGCTAGCAAGAAGAAACACCGTGGTACCTATATCTACACGCTTGATCGCGCTTTCAAAAAATGTTCGAGCCACAAGTCCTTATGATGCCCGGCAAGCAACCCTATGCCTGAGACGCCCGG
>Ga0068631_100881_pt1 | contig 11554 bp, 10 predicted proteins | sample InSIn5gowninarea_2_FD_77434 | JGI IMG/M metagenome (GOLD analysis project Ga0068631, IMG submission 77434) | Clean room microbial communities from NASA Spacecraft Assembly Facility at Jet Propulsion Laboratory, Pasadena, California, USA -... ...
AGAATACCATCTGTTACATAGGAGGGAATGGCGGAACCCAGAGCGCTCAACAAAGAGTTCTCATAGCTTTCAACCTTTGATGTGATGCTGTCGATAATATCTCTTCTGTAATAAGCATGGTGGTTGACATGAGAATTGGTGCACGAGATGCACGAAATGGCCTTGATTGTGATAGCAAGAACTTTACGAAATGCAATACATTGACTCATTTTCTATCGTAATCAGACTCGTCCATTGGAAATGAAATCAATGCTGTAACAAACAACAACCGCGACTAACAAAACTCAGCACCACCACCCGAGGCAACACTCCCCGTCTACCTACCACAACGCGTGCACCGTCAAAATCTACCACCATCCGCCTTACACTCCTTGCAATCAGATTCATATGCTCACCACAGCGTCCGAGCAGCCTCAACATTAGACAATAAGAGACTTAGGTCGATCTCACAGAGCCATTGGATACATCACCACCTACTCCATCCAACACGACCCGTCGTTTGGTTGACCGATGTACCCCCGTACTATCGCTTGTCCGGTCGGTTTTATTGCAACAACAACGGGTCTGTATCATTAGAACCGTCGTCCAAGACAGCGCTATGATATCCCGTGGTGTTGGTGAAAATGCCACCAGCGTCCGAACCATGCATATAGCATGCACTGTTAGTACCAGGAGCAGCAGTAGGATTAAAGAACCATGAAAGACTAAGACATTTCACTCCTCCAACCGTCAAGGATCCATCGTACTTTCTGCACGCGTCAATGCAAGCAGTCAGCGAGTTGGTCTGACCATCAGGCTGAATGTTTTGTGCTGGGACGGTGATAGCCCTGTTGCAGAAAATTTTGAATCCTTCGATCATGTTATCACTACATTCTGGAGCATTAGAGGAATTGGGCGCCCCAACAGTCGTCGTGGTGGTGGAGGTTGTCGTCGTGGTATTCATGTAAGGTGGCGCAGCCGTGGTAGTCGTTATGGTTGTTGTGATTGTCGATGAGGTGGTGGACGCAGAAGACGTAGTGGTAGAGGTGGACGTAGACGAGGTGGATGTGCTCGTTGACGACGTACTGGACGAGGTGGATGTAGACGTGATGGATGTGGTAGATGCGGTAGTCGACGTACTTGCCGATAAGGTAGTAGTTGTTGCGTCATCAACAACTCCTGCGCTGCTGCTCGTTGTGGTTATAGTGGTCGTCATAGTCGTAGTCGTAGCGGTAGTGGTAGTATCAGACCCGTCGTCAGAGCCGTCGCCAGAGCCGTCGCCAGAATCGTCGCCATCATCGCCATCATCAGAACCGTCAGAACCATCGTCAGAGCCGTCACCAGATCCATCGCCAGAGCCGTTAGTAGAACCGTCTGATCCGTCGGCGAGTTCAGCACTATCGTAGTTCCCAGAGGTATCCCCGATGTCAGTCTTATAGCTGGAATGAAGGTAGCAATAGTCATCACCGGTGTTGTCGAAGGACACACCAACACACAGATAGGTATTTGAACAAAGATCCAAGCACGCTTGCAATGTATCGGTTATCATAACGTCACCATCACTGTCTGCAGTAAACCCTTCGCCGCAGGTAATAGTATAGCCATCGACTACCTGACCATCATCGTCCGGACACGTAGCAGGGCCGGTGGCGGTGGCAGCTGGGTCGGATGTGGTTGGAGAAGCATCTGAAGATGTGGAAGTGGTGGATGTGACAGAAGCATTGTCTGAGGGGTCTCCCGAGGTGGTACTGGTGGAACCGGACGTGCTTCCAGAAGTGGTACTCAAACTGGCATCCGAGGCGACGACAGCATCTACCACGGTCTTGGAAACAGCACCCACTAAGACTTGGCCGCAACTGCTGGAGGGCGAATCAGGGAAGCCAGCGTAGAGCTGGCCATCACAGGAGTAGAGAGTTGCTTCGCCTCTATCAGGAGAGTCCCAGTGAAGTATACCATCCACGAGAGTGAATTTGGTCGTCACATCGTTCTGGTTGGTTGAAGCTACAATGGTTGCATAGCTGTCGGAAGCATTTCGACCAACAATGCCACCATCGACGCTGCGAAGTTGACCATCTTCGATATACCAAAAGCTCGCATCCGCTGGATCATCGCTTGTTCCGTTGGCGGTGCTGAAGCCTAATTTGACATCGGACGTGGTGTCTCTGGACGCCAGGCTATTGGAAAGATATGCAATAGCAAAAGGTGAACTGCTCGGGATGCTTGTGACTGTGCCGCTTGGAATACCAGCTCCAATAGTTGCCGAAACGACGTTATTACCGCCAGCAGTTACGGTAGCGGTGGTAGTGGCAGTAGTCGTGACAGTGGTTGTTAACATGGTAGACGTGACAACCGTCTGGGGTGGATTATTGATGACTAGGGAGTTTGTCCCTCCCATGAAGTTGAAAATCGTGCCAGCGGATTCATAAACAGTGCTGAAGAAGGCAGGATATTCGTAAACGACATGTAAGGCATTGTCGCATTCAGGATCAATACCAGCTCCAATCACTTGTGGTGCTTGGGCGTAAATGGTGGGCAGAAGTGCCAGTAATACAGTGGTGGACTTCATGGTCAGTATGGTAAAAGAGTGAATGGAAGCCTTGCTCGAGGACGAAAAAAAACACGAAAGCACCCATGAAACGAGGTCTTTAATGACTTTGGAGCTTGTGAGATGTCGTGTTGATCAAAACATATGGGTTGATTAGAATGTAACATTCCATCGCGGTGGTCGGTTCACAAGCATGACGCTCGAGCGAAAATGTCTGTGCTGGCTGCTTGATCGCAATCCTAACAAGTGGTAAGATTGTAACCAATCTGGAGGAAAATGCAACCGTGCTTGACTGCCGCATCAAAGGGGATGTACAGCCCACTCTGGTGTTCTTTGAAGTCGTTCTCTCAATTCTGGGTCATCGCAAGGAGGATGGCTTTTCGGGCCTTGTATGGAGATCCATCACTGCTAGACTCCCGATAGCTGGCTGAAGGTCAACCCGATGGCCTGACAGGTTTTGTATAACCGCCATCGTCTTCATTGATCGAGTACATATCTCGAATTAGAGGTAGTGTTCACTTGATGGAGTCACCACCTGCGATATATCAGCTGAACATCCACGATGCATGCGATGTGGGTAAACATCGGCAGGACAGGCACGAAAGTTATGGTAGTGAGCATTGATATGGCGGTTATATACTGTAAATACCAGTAGAGTAGGTATGTATTATAGCTCGGCTCACAACAAACCCTTCGAGTTATTTGAAATAACACGTTGGATAGCATATCACTGGTATCACCTTCCGACAGCACTCACACTTGCAACAACAGTCGATCGCATATCAAAGACGTTCGTTCAGATATAGAAAGTAGAGCAGGGATGCCAGCATGGCAACATGGATGCTTAGAACAAAGTTTGAATCAAATCCTGGCAGAAGACGCCATGGAAGTCACCCATGGAGCCGGGAAGTACCACAGAAACCAGTGGGAGCGATTCGGCATGACTGAGGCTTTCTGCAGGGAATCTCTAGTGACTAACAAGCCACTTCTGACCCGAGATGGGCGTTCTTCTTGCAGCGATCCTCCCAATTGACTGCTGCTGCTGCACATGGGCAGTTCCTTTTTGTGGCGGTGCCGGGCCTGAGAGATCAGCTTGACGTCAACCACTTGCATTCGATCTGTTCAAACTTTGGCGCGTGCTCCAAGCCGGTTCCATTGTTTACGATACTTGATACAAAAATTCCTCGACTGTCGCATGCCACATATTGATCGTTTTTATTCTTCCCACCTGTACTTGGTATACTCGTATAATTCAAGGCCCTCAGCATGGCTGTACGAATACTGCTGTCAACTGCTATTCTCGCCTTCCACGCTTTTGCCCATCCTACACGGACCGAGTTATCCCTCATCACCCCGGCACCGATTGCTGTACCACGTGAGCATGCTTATTACAGAAGAGATATTATCGACAGCATCACATCAAAGGTTGAAAGCTATGAGAACTCTTTGTTGAGCGCTCTGGGTTCCGCCATTCCCTCCTATGTAACAGATGGTATTCTGCCTGGTGAAGTCAACCTTCCCACCGGTAGTCAGGTGTTGAGCGCGGCCAATGTCAGCAGTACTGACCTCGATGCAAAGCCGACACAAGTTTTGAACATCCCTGGATATGCCAACTGGACTGGCTCCAACTGGAATCTGCGCGTTCACGGCAATGTGTTTAAACAACCAGACATTTCTAATGACACCATCGACAACCTGGCCAATGTCTTCTTGATCGGCACAAGTGTCTCGCAGCTGCAGCCTTCAGAGCAGGACCAGGCGAGAAATCTTACCAGAGAGATATATGTGGTGCAGCAACCTATTGTGAACGTCACAGTCAACATATTACCAGCTCCGCAGGCTGGAGGTGATGGTGAGACAAATGGTGGAGGGGGTGTGACTGCCGGTACTATCAACCAGTTTACACAACTACCGAATCCTACAACTGACGAAGGTGATTTCGATACCTTTATCAAATTGGATAACTCTAGCGGCCTCACTGCAGGTGCAGGCCAGATACCACCGCAGAAAGTGAATGTATACGCTCAAGGAACAAACACCGGCAATGCTACATCATACCTTGTTTCGGATCAAGGATTGACCGTCATTAGCGATATCGATGACATTCTAAGAGTCACCAAGATATACCAACCAAAGGAAGGTCTACTGAATTCTTTCGCTCGGCCGTTCACTCAATGGATGAACATGCCTGACATCTATCGCAACTGGTCGCAAAGTCTACCAAACATGCACTTCCACTACTTGACCACCACTCCCGAGCAAGTCACAAGAAACTATATGGACTTCATCTACAAGACTTATCCAGGTGGAAGTTTCGACACACGACCCCTAAACTTCAGCGACGTTTCCGCCACACTCTCGATCCGAAAATACCTCCTGAACCGAATTTTCGAAACCTTCCCACATCGAAAATTCATCCTCATAGCAGACACAAGCAACTCAGACGTGATGCGTGATTATCCTCAAATGGCCAAAGACTACCCAGGTCAAGTCCAATGCATCTTCCTACGAAACACCACCGCAACAGATTCTTCCGACCATTTTCCCTACAACACAGAAGGATTCCAGAACATCTCTCAATCAATGTACATGTTCTTCCTCGTGCCCGACGATCTCAAGAACCTCGACATCGTTAATGGGCAATGTTACAACACTTCGATTCCGCAGAACGTGACGTTTAGCTATCAGGGGCTGCCTTTGGGATTGTCGACTAGTAATAAGAATACTACGACGAAGAATGCTGCTCCAGTCACGTTTGGTGCTTCGGCTGGGGTCTCGCTCGCGACTCTATTGCCGTTGTTGCTTACTGTTACATTGTTGTTTCAAGCGTTATAACCATGTTGGTGATTGGTACTAGTATACGTGATACGAGTTTAAGGGGGGATAGAGTGTACAGTATCATTCTATATTAGCGAGTTTCCACCTTCAGAATGAAACCCAATTCCACCATGTCTATGTACGTATTCTTCTTTATTGAAAAATGTTTTATGCGTTCTTCGTTACGTAGCGACTATTCTCTAAAACAATCCCCCTATGCTCTGTGAAACTGCCTCCTGACACCGTCCGTCATACAGTACATATACATGTAGGACGATCTAAACATCTATATATATATATATACGTAAGGTAGGCCACCAAGTCCTATTCCCATTCCTGTATGGCCCTAACCAGCAAAAAGTACAACCCTACAATTCTCAGCCCTAGTCTGTCTATTTATCCATCTATGTATCTATCTACACATATACATACATACTCCTCCGTCCAGAAAGTATTCAGACACCTGTTTATTGGCCAATCCGTGGGTTTCCTCGCTCACGTATATCGAAATGGAATAAGAGCAATCAGTATGTATCTTCTCACTCTATTGTCGGAAGAAGGTATACAAATAACCACTGGGAGCTGGGCTATTAAGTAGGATATGTAAAGTCTAGCCAATTTCCGTACGTAAGTGTAGAGAGTGGTGAAAATACAGTCCGTAGGTAAATGTCGTCTTCTCATCAAAGAGTTGTGCTTGGCGAGCGAGCCTTGGCGTCTGAAATACATACTTACTTTTTGTGTCGATGAGTGGTAGCCACCCTCCATCCCTCCAGCTGTCCAAACCCTCACAGTTTCGCCTTCGCCTTCTCCGCCTTCTCCCTCCTCTTCCGCTCCGTCTCCTCCTTAAACCCCCTAATAGCACCCAAACTCTCCTCCCCCCGAACCTGCCCCTTCAGCGCCTCCAACTCCCGCTCATTAACCCTAAGCAACTCCTCCCTCAGTCCCCCCCTCATCATAATCTCTTTATTAAACAGCAAACTCTTTGGCGGCAACTTCACCATCCCCCTCGCTACTTTCATCACCTCCTGCATAAACGCTCCTTCCCCTTGCTGGTCGAAAATTTTCGTAACGAGGCCCGCGGATTCAAGTTCCTGTGCCGACATGCGTGCGCCAGCTAAAATGAGAGCGGAGGCTTTCTGCCGACCGAGCGTCGCGAGGAATGTATAGCTGGAACAGGCTTCGGCGCAGAGACCCCATTGCGCGAAGGGGGTGAAGAATATTGCGGTGGGCGTGGTGTAGACTAGGTCGTGCAGGGCGAGGGAGGATGTGCCCCAGCCGGGGGCCGGGCCGTTTACGGCTGCGATTAGGATTTTGGGGGTTTTGATAAGGAGGTTGTGGATTTGGCTGGATGGATGTGTGTTAGAAGGGGGTTAGGTATTGGTGGTAAGGGATGGTTTTGTGGACGTGTGGGAGTGAGATGTACGGGTGTAGATGTACGTATAGATGTGTGTTGAGGGCATTGTTGGTTTGGCTTCTGGCGGGAGGTGGCTGGCTGGCTGTTTGAATTGCTTACCTTAGTGTGTCGATAAATTCATCTGATATTGTTGATTTGGGACCTTGGTTTATCGGATCTAGGAGGTCGAGGCCTGTTGCGTACATTGTTTGTTAGTGCATCCTTCCTTTATGGATATTGCGTGTTGAGATTTAGTTCACCTGCTGTAGTGCTGCAGCAGTAACCATCTTTAGGTGTTGGTCCAAGGTATACGTAACTTACCACCTGTATAAAATTTCCCTTCTCCAGTCGTGATCACAATCCTCACATTCTCGTTCTGATCCGCCCACTTTAGACCCGTGAGAATATCCTTTATTGTAGGCGTGTTCAATGCGTTTCCATTCTTTGGTCTGTTGTATTTGATTATGGCGATGCCTTCTTCCGTGTCGATAGCTACGTGCTGGAGCTTGGGTGGTGTTGATGTTGATGTTGACATTTTTGCGGATGTTACGAAGCGGAATGTAGGCTGTCGGAATACAAAGGCTGTTGCTTTGGGTAATAGGGATCTGGATCGAAGGATTTGTCGGAGGATCATGATATTGTCGTTGTCATTGTCTTTGTACGTGGGTCGGTACGTATCATGGTGACGAGCTTGAAGTAAGGTACCTATGTAATGCTTGTACTTTTCTGTGCCGAGGTTGATTGGCCCAAACGCCGAAAATTTCCCGCACGGCAATCGCTCATGTCCGGGGGCCACCAGAATGATGTTTTGGACGGCTTTTGTTTAAGTGGTTGTTACATATGTTGCTACTGAAGAACATTGTTCATGCTCGAACATAAACCACTGAATTGTCCACCAGCAACCTTCACCGCATTGTAGAATGACAGCTTCGTTGTCTACTTTCTCACACATATTCGCAGAACTCGAAATACATTGTGTTCGTACGTAGTTGCAATGCCGTTCACATACGTATGTTGGTGCAGTTCTTGTATGGATATGTACCGTAATTGCAACACATCAACTTCGAGTTGGACAATACCTGATTTTTATTCACTTCACTCTGTCTCACAACAGATTACGACCACTAACAACGGAAATGTTAACAGTTCAGTCGCTACGTATTTACAAACATCACAATACACATATACGTGTTATGTACCTACGTACGTACTTAAGTAGGCGTACGATGAACAATGTACTTGTTTGAAACCATGATTCGGTCACATTTGTGCAACTCCTGAACCAAAATCGTGCAATTTGAGTAAATCACGTAAAGTGACCCATAGCTGTGAGCAGGTTGTCAGTGTGGCACGACGACATCAGTACGTACGTATGTGTTAATGATGCTGGAACGCGTGTGTATATCTGGAACATACTCAGTACGTAGTAGACAATAGCATGCATGAATGCAAGACGACCAGGGGAGCCTGTAGAGTGGCAGCAGATACGACTTGATTGAACACGTACGAAGTACGTACTTACCACATACTACGTACTTACATGTAGTTATACTTATTTATGCTTGTCAGAACAATTACAATGTCGGGAGTATTCTGGTAGATTGAGTTATCTTAATTACTACTAAATGATTTTGTAAGAGACGTAGGTATCAGGCTAAGAAGTGGCTACGTACGTAGACAGTAAGTAAGTATAGCACGAGACATTGTCAAGTAAATATCGTTTTCACCCACCAAGCTCGTCCAAAGCTCAAAGCACCATATACTAATACGTAGCTCCTTCCAGCTTTCCGAGAAACCAAGTCAATCGTTCCTGCTCCGTTCCGTTCTGCACCCCAGAAGTACGTATGTACATGGGTACGTGGTACCTAAAAAGCAACTCCTTTGAACCATATTATTTCCCATCAAGCATGTACATACCTACGTGTTACCTCCTGTTCTCTGTAAAGTGACTCTTTCTGCGTCCGGAAGAGTCCCTTGGTGATTCTTCACGCATGAAGCCCCTGAGACGTCCCTGGCCCGGTAACCTCTCAAGTCTGAAAGACCAGATCTGACGTGCTTCTTTCAGGGCAGTCTTGCGAACTACCTTGTAGAGACCATCATATCGATAGCCCTTTCGTGGTTTATTCTTGACGATTTTGCACATTTTGCTTGAGCGAATGACTCGTATAGGAGTACCTGTTTCGAAAGATTTCATCAGAGCACGAGTGCCAGCCGTCGGCTTAGCACCACCACCATCCCAGGAGTCCGGGTTGTTCATATGTGGATCTTCAATATTGGTAGGGCCAAGACCATCACCATCGTCTTTCAAGGCGGTCCCCATATACTCGATTACATCTCCAAAATCGATGTCTGCATAACCTTCATTTTTCTTCTCGTTGAATTCACCAAGGACGACGCTGTAGACCCCTTTCTTAGTGGTTCCACTGATTCCTGCTATAGGTGGTGCGTGAACACCATCTCTTTGTAGCTCGAGTCTCGAGAACCAGAGTTGTCCATTGACTAACTCGCCGGCACCGAAATATGATGCCTTAACACGATGTTCCCATTTCTGATCAAGTTGGTGTCTTGTGTGTTTTAGAATGCCGTTTACATCGAAGGTATCCACCGCAATCAGACCTCGCATGATAGCACCATCAAAGTCGCCCTTGCTCCACTTTCGCATAAGAACTGTTAATTCCTCTTCGATGAATGTAGGTAATCTGTTTCGGCGTCCAACAGCTGCATTCCTAGGAGAGAGGAAGTGTTGGAGGCGTGGCACTACCACACTTCTAGTGACGTCTTGTTGAGGACCCTCTTCGATAGTCACATCCTCCATCTCCAGGATCCAGTCTCTTAATGCTCTTGCTGCATCTTGACGACCACCACCCGTGGTCGCCACCTCAAAATTGTGAATCAAGCCACAGACTTTCCTCAGGTCCGCCTCTGTGGTACGATTGTCCCCAGCTGTCTCAGTCATGCGATGTCTGTCGAAAGCTTCTTGGTCTCTGCGCTCCCACATGCTCATAAACTCCCATACTAGAGGTCTGCAGTCCAACTTATTGCCAGCTCTGCAAGCACAGTAATAACTAATCGGACAGGTACACCTGTTCGAGCTTACCTCCTCGGTGCTCAGATTCGGGGCTGGCGTAGTGGTCAAGGAAAGACTGCCTCCACCACTATCTTCGTTGTGGACTCGAGGCTCGTCCGGAAAGAACATTGAGCTGCTGCTACTGTGATGCCTTGTATCATTTTCGGGTCTTGATCTCACTGGGCTTCGGCTTCGACTGCGATCCCGTAACTGAGATACATACCGAGTTTCTTCTCTAGTGCGTTTTCCGTCCACATTTTGTCTTCTTAAGTTATCACTATGTCGACTCCCGTGACTTCTGTCTCGATTGTGCGTTGCGATGAGCCTCCGAAAATCGTCGATGAAGCCCACCGAGAAGTCAGGCGAGACATCATCGATAGGGTCGGCAGCTAGAGTGTCATCTTGAGTTGGCTCCGTACTTGGTTCCTCTGGCTGAATATCGTACAGACTCTCAATGCTCTCTTCAATCTTCGGGACAACTGAAGAGCGTGGTCCACTAGGCACATACCCAACTCCTTCGACATATGTCATCGGCCTGTAATGGATTGGTGGACTGCTGTTGTCAATGCTCTCCGGCACTAGCGTTGCAGAAGGGCTTGGGCTTGTAATACGATCTGAACGAAAAGGTTCCATTGGTGAAAGCTCGGGTAAAGGGGTCTGAAAGAGGGCTTGGAAGGAGATTTCCTCAATGGACGCCATTTCGCTGTAGAATCAGGGAAAGAAGAAGTTGGTAAGCTGGAGACAGAAGTGTGGTATGAAGATGGAGAAGGATAACGCAGTCATGGTGAGCTGCTTATATACTGTCGACATTGTGGCCCCGCCATGGTGGTGGGAGCTTTCTCACAATATAGTGAGAGTGTATACACACATGTCAGTGTAAGGTGAGGTAACGATGGTGAGGTGAGGTGATAAGCACAACCGAGAAGGAAACTCCAAGTTGTGTGAAATGTATGAAATTGACGTGGGAGTAACCATACACGTAAATTCAACATTACCTCACGTCAAGACAGAGCATTACCTGAGAGTACTTCATCGGAAGACCATGAGCATATATCAATTGATGACCGCGAGACGATGTTCTCGGGAACGACAGCGGTGACACGCTACCGATCAGACGCGCAATCCATCAATGCCGGTGAAAGGTCTTGAAAGGACTCGGGTTGAAGCAGCCGTGGAGTTGCAGATGCGTCGAATTTCAATCTTTTGTACCAGCATCGCATGAGCATTTTCTTGGATGGGACCATTGTGACACTGGGCCGGACTAGGGTTCTCTGTACTCACCCAGTGAAGTCTGTGTATCCTTTGATATGATTAGAAGTGGAAGCGTCGTGTAAGAAAGCGGTGTTCCGGGAGAGTCAAGAAGTGATATGTTTGCACGTGATCGATGTGATTAAATTTGTTCCACCGCCTTTTTATTTATTTTCCGGAGCAGTGTACCCTGTACAGGCATTCCATACATAGTATTTTAGATAAACGGTAGGAGCGCTTATTTTTGCTCAAGCGCGTACACTAGACATAGATTGGCAGAGTCAAGTCGCCAGAGAAACCCGGCATAAATTTGTCTAAGCTCGGGGCAACATTGGCACAGCACTCTACCACCACTTTCCTTGACCTCGATCTCCAGGAGGCATATCGCATTTTCCAGCTCGACGAGTAGAACACTACTACGACCTCGAATAACTAAACCTTCCTCTCAGCTTGGCAAGCTCAGCCTGCGGCAACTGGTGCAGGCACATTACCGCCCTCATACGCG
>Ga0068631_100884_pt1 | contig 11526 bp, 11 predicted proteins | sample InSIn5gowninarea_2_FD_77434 | JGI IMG/M metagenome (GOLD analysis project Ga0068631, IMG submission 77434) | Clean room microbial communities from NASA Spacecraft Assembly Facility at Jet Propulsion Laboratory, Pasadena, California, USA -... ...
GTAGAAGAGCGATAAGTAGTTAGGTACTACATATACAGTTCCTCAGTTAAAAGCAGTAATATCACCTGATTTATGTAAGGATGTTTGTCGAGAAATTGATCTCCAAGTCGTCGTCGGAAATCAATTGTAGAACCAAATGCTTGACCTGCTACCGTTTGGTCTGATGTCGGTTGTTTCGCTTCTTTTAAAACTCGACAAGGTTGGTAGGATTTACGATATCCCCTTGTGATTGTGCTGTAACCTGTAACATTGACGCTGATTTGGTTAAGTACAGGGCTATTTTCCGGAAGGCTACGTAACATTTCGTCAACGACACGAATAGCTACTTTAGCAGTAGAAGAAATAACACTTGGACACAGGAGTCGCGGTGATAGAACAGGTGACAAGATAGTTTTAGTTAATCCGATTGTAGCTAGTCCAGCTCCGATGTATTTTGCAGCTTGTAACATATTTGTTGATGTATTTGCTCCTTACTTGTCTTTAGTGACACTAAGATAACCGGTAAAGTTCAGTTAATCTACTAAGAGTAGAAAACGAAGACAACCATGTAAACAGAATCTAGTAATGGTAAAGCCGAAGGGCGTATGTTTACAAACTAAACAAGAGCAGCATGAATCGAACATACATAAGCTATTTTGAAGATAGCGATTTTACCGTTAAACTATACTCTTATAAGATACTTATATCGAAGAGACAAGAGGGAATCGAACCCTAGTAACGTAAGCTTTGCAGGCCCCGGACACAACCATTCTGCCGACTCGTCTCGTGTCTAAGGAGAGATTCATTCTTCAGGGGGATTATAGGTAATCTCAAGAGAGGGGCGTGAGAGAACTAGATGTTTGCTTTAGCAGAAGGGCCTGAACTCATACATAACACAATAGGTCCTACCATAGCTAGTAAGAAGATAACACCCGCTACGATTAATCATAGTGATGCGTATGTGTATAATCCTTGTCCAATGCTTTCAATTTGTAAGAAGCTTGTAAAGTTATTATCAGCTACTACAGGGTTGAATGCGACGTGAACGTTAGATGTAGATGCTGATGTAGTATCAAGTCCTAACACCATTGAGTTAATGAAGTTAAAGATACCTACAGGTAAGTTGAAGAATCCTTTATCGAATAGACTAGTTGGAAGAATTGATAGTAATTCAAAGAAGAATAGTGATCCAATGATTGCACCTAAAGGTAGGTTTTGTGTGTATTCTTGTCCTGTATCGATTAATTCTACTAATCGTAAGTTTAGCATCATGATAACGAATAGGAATAAAATAGCGATCGCTCCAACGTAGATAATTAGGTAAGCTAACCCTAAGTAAGCTACTCCTAATAGTACTAAGTATCCGGCAACATTGATGAATACGGAGATTAAGAACAATACTGAAATTACAGGGTTTTTAGCTGTGATAACTAGAATACCTGATAGTACAGCAGCAAAAGCTAGAATATCTAATAAGAAGTTGTTCATTTAAGTAATAATGCTCCTCACAATATGCTTGCGACTAGAGCCAATGACACTAGTTAGTTCATGTGAATGAGAACGAGTGTAGGATTAACCAAGAAAAAGGTCTGCTAGTAAGAATTACTATAGCAAAGCGTATCATCACAAATTAACGGATGAAGTCGTTACCTGGAATTGAACCAGGATCTGAAAGTTAACAGCTTTTCGCTCTACCGTTGAGCTATAACAACTTTCATGATGAATAGATCAGGTGACTGCGATTTGAACGCAGAAAGTCCTTCTCCCAAAGAAGGCAGCAAACCAGGCCAGCTTCCCACCTGTGTGAGGTAAAATTCAATATGATATTATCAAGTCTAATGGTAAATTAGTACTACTTAGCTAACATATCTTACGATACTTATACATGTAGCCTATCCAGAGGTAGTCTTCCTCTTACCATAATAGTTAGTATCCAAGAGTGGGCTTCGATCTTAAGATGCTTTCAGATCTTATCCTTTCCATACGTAGCTACTCTGCGGTCCAGTTAAGAACAGATGCACCAGAGGTATGTACCTTCAAGTCCTTTCGTACTGAGAAGATGTCTCCCTTCTACTATTCTTCCCTGCAGAAGATAGGGACTATACTGACTCCAATATATTATTCTAGCTATTGCTAACTAGATTGGACTATACAATCTTTTCTAGAAAAATAGAATATGTAGTCTCTGAAGTAGATATGTTTATCTACCTGCTGATTACCCAAATAAGGTATTTCCAGCAATTACTTTCTTAATGACGCAAGCCAGCGGGTTTCTGATAAACTTGTTTTACGTCGTATTGACTAGATGTTATCCATGTATTGCTACACAGCTCAGACTATGTCTTCAACTTATTACTTGTTGTCGGAATATAGTCGTTGAACGTCACTAAATATATTAGTATTCGCTGCAAATTAACTTAGTGGTCTTTGCAATTAATCCAAATGGGCTCAATCGAACCCAACTCGCGTACTACATTAATCGGCGAACAGCCGAACCCTTCCCACCTACTACAGCGGGAGGATGTAATGAGTCGACATCGCTGTCTATTGTTCCATATCTTTCGTTATGGGTTAGATCATATCTTGCTCCTGCTAGAGAGTTTATCTAGTTTGCCAGGAGTATGGCGTTTGATCGTTGAAGGGTCTTATCAAGACTTCCCTGCTGGTTATTCTTAGAAGAAAATTCCAGCATAATAGCCATTTTTCACTTGTATATTACTATACTAGCTCCCCGATGTATAACCAATGAACGAGCATGATTCGATGATGCTTCATTAATACGTATAATTAAGGTGCCAAACACCGGAGACAATATGAACTCTCGTCCGGTATCAGCCTGTTCAATTATGTTATTATAGGGATATTTAACTCCCTATTTCCCTGTATCGCTACAAGGTTCAGACTATATCATCAACCAATAACAATTTAACTTGGTTGTCGGGCACTCGTGTTAGGATTATGGTTAGTGTTACTCACCTATTAGTCGTTGAACCTTCATACTTCTACTTATGACACTGTTGTATGCTTGGCTGCGGGTTGACTCAGAATTCATTCTTCATATGGAGTGTTTCCCGTCGAGATACTACCAAATAGTAATATTTCGCTCCTACCACACGTTTACATGATAGGACAATTCACCCGATTATTGTATTCTACATTACTGCAGAAGGGGACTACAGATTATATATCTTGTTATCCCCAGCGTAGCTTTTATTCGTTGAGCGATAGCCATTCCATAATGTACTACCGGATCACTATACCCTACTTACGTATCTGTTTGACTTGTCGGTCTTACAGTTAAGCTTGCTTTTGTTATTACACTTACTCTCGTTCTACATAACGAATTGGTTTCATTCCAATTTAAGCAAACCTTTGGACTTCTATGATACTTTATTATAGAACTCCGTCCCAGAGAAACTACCAGGTAGAAACTGTCCCTAACGGTTAGCAGTCATCAAAGGTCAGTCAAGGTCTTTCACTTTTGTCTTGTCGACTACCCTGTTACTACTCCTGACGATCGACATCTACAATATCTACTTATAGTAAAGCTGCATGGGGTCTGTCGAGATAGGTAGAACATCGCTGTTTTTCCCCCTCCAAGAACTGTACGTGCGACTTTCATCGCATACAGCTCAAATCTAACTATTAGTTAAGTTAAACCAGCTAGAAGTCTGCATCCTTTCAGATTAGGTCATAAACCCTATCATTACCATTACAGTAATGCATTTGCTTTTTCTAGCATCCTTTACCCACTAGTCTATACTGGATCTTACGATACAGCTTCCGATAGATTATAATACCGGGAACTATTGGGCTTACTAAGTTCCTATTTGTGCACATTTATCATCTCCTTAGGATCCTACTATACGTTGACAGACAACAGGCTCTTAGACTAAGTACGGAAACACTCAGTCACAGTCTGTAAATAGTTAACAATTACTGTTCCGATTCATTAACTAGCAGATACAACGCTTCGATCGTAGATTCACAATGTTATCCATAGAGATGTAGCTCCTATTCTAGTGGTAGGATTAGCTACATACTAGACATACCTTAGGCTTCACACATCAGGATTACTCCCAATGCATGCTAAGGCGAGCTTAGAGATAGAGCACTCTAGTGGGGTTTCACCACATTGCACAAAGAGACTTCTTATCGCACTCCCGTCTACCTGCAGGCAAACCGCATCTTCACGGCTAATTCAATTTCACTGAGCTGTATGTGGAGACAGCGGGGGCATCGTTACTTCATTCATGCGGGACCATAATTAGTGGCCAAGGAATTTCGCTCATCATAACGTAGTTTATAACAACTAGTTATTTGGACTATATCATAACATACATCTATTGTATGCTTCTCACGTCTAGTCTCTGAAGTAATTATTATTACCTGCTGATCATTTATATTCCAGCAATGAGTGAGATTATCTGCGATAGAAATAAAGCAGAGGCAGCATCTACCTGAGGATCCTTATAGTTAAGACCGCTGTTTACTACCTGTTCAACAGATGACGTTAATCACCCGTTTTATTCACTAGCACTGAGCAGAATTCAAGACTTATACAACCACATTAGTGTTAGCAAATCTCTGTGTTTTTGGTAAACAGTCGCACCCCCCGATTCTGTGACACCCACCATCAATATGATAGCAGGTCACCCTTATCCTCTAAGTTACGGGTGCAATTTGCCGAGTTCCTTCACATACATTAGCTCTTCGCCTTAGTATTCTCTACCTGCGCACCTGTGTCGGTTTAGGGTACGGTAATAGATAGCATCCTTTTCTTGTTCCTATATGATATAGGACGTTCTGCTACACCTCATCAGCTATAGCTTTCGCTAATTACCTTAGAGACCGTATTAACTCTAGGAAGTGAAACTTTTCCAGTGCTACCCTATGTTACAAGTAGCCTCCTAATATATAGGTAGAAACCCTTACGCATTCGGCGAGGAGAATTAAATCTCCTTTTCGTTACTCATGACAGCATTATCACTTCAGTTACGTCCAAGTAATGAAACACTACTCTTCACTCGTACTGAATGTTCCGCTACCCATCACACTATGTATAATATAGTATGAGGTGTGATTTCGGTATAAAGCGTAGATCCGTATATCTTCGGCGCAAGTTTCCATTAGACCACTGTACTGTTACGTACTCATTATAAAATTGCTGTTACCGGGCACATTTCATGGCTGTAATAGGAAACAAACTTCCTTAATTTCACTCAACTTCATTTTGGAACCTTAATTCACACTCTGGGCTGTTTCCCTTTTGTCCACCCACCTTATCATGAGTAGACTGCTTGTATATGGATAATCAATACTATTCTGAGGTTAACTTACAAAGGTAAGCCTTTCACAGCCCCCCATTTAACCGTTAGGTATGCAAATCAGTGCTATACCAGTAAAGATCGCACAATATACACGATACTAAAATATCTTTCGCGGAATGCCAGATATCACAATGTTAGATTCGCATTTCACGCCTTACCACAACTCATCAAAGAACTATGCAACGTTCAATTGTTCGGCCCATTATAGCCTGGTCATGGTAAGATCACATTGTTTCGGGTCTATTATAACATACTAACACCACGCAATAAATTAATATTGATAGTCGCTTTCGCTTAGGTTATTAGCCTTGCATGCTATAATAAGTTGCTGCCCCATTATGCAAAAGGTACGCCATCATCCCAGAAGGACTCTGACTGCTTATATGAGTGCTAATTCAGGTTCTATTTCACCAGTCATCTACTTACTTTTCATCGTTTCCTTTACAGTACTATTCACTATCGCTGAACATGCCATACTTAGCCCAGAAGATGGTTCTCCTTATGTTTCAAACAACTTGTAAGCCGTTCTACTAATTCATACACAATGATTATTATTCTACAGGACTTTCACCTTCTATGGTATAGAATTCATTCTTCATTACCCATTCCAGAGTATTAGTTTAATAATCTATCGTTAAGCTAGTCCTATTTCGCTCGCCGCTACTTTAGGAGTCTCGGTTGATTCCCTTTCCTCTAGTTACTACAATGTTTTGGTTCACTAGGTTATATATATTATGGTTTCCTTTAGGATCGCAGGGTTGCTTTATGCTTCAACTGCCTTTCGTGTTTACACGTCCTTTCAGGCATGTTCGCTAGACATCCTTAACACTCACTTTGATAACTTGATAATACGTTCCATATTGAGATCGATACTTATATTGATCGTTAGGTAAGACCGCATAGCGGGGGGGGTATATTGAAGGTTAGAATTCATTATTCGTATTGTTAACTTTTGTTTGTAGTACCTTTTTGACTTAGTCACACTTTCATAGTGAATGCGTTTAGTTTGTTTTTAGATGCGTATTGACTGAAGTCTAATAAGGTATTTAGTTCTTTGCTTGTAGTGAATGAACCAATGTGTCCATTTTCTACTGTTTTCCGTGGAATACTTCGTTGTGTAGTTAACCGACCTGCTAATTCTAGTTTTACTCCTGTAAGTTGACTAGGTAAAGCATCGGCAGGTAACACAGTATCCATTGGAATTGTAGGTACTTTGCTAAAGATCATTTTCTGCATTCGAGTGAAGTTGTATTTACTTGCATTCAAGGCTAGATATTGCGCTAAAATAGAGCTATCAAGATAAGGGTATTGTAGTCGGATTAATCGTACTTCTACTACAACGGGTGATTGTTGTCGTGAAGAATTTAATAATCGAGTAATAGCAATACCTAATGCATTGATTTTAGCTTCGGTAAGAATCCCTACGGGTAAAAAGTATGGAATTTGTACCACTACTTTACTATTTGAACCAGCAGTTTTATAAGTTGGTTTACCTACAAGTACCCGGAATTGGGCAAAAAACGATCGGATTAGCGAAGTTGCTGCATGATAAGGTACTTTAATCATTAATGTATAGAGGTCCCTAATGGACGGTAAATATGCTCATAACTATAGGTAATAGTTGTTTAACGGGAAAGTGTAGGATAACACTAGATATACAACACAAATAACATTGCAATCTAATGGTCTGCACAAGCCGAGGAAAGGAATTGAACCTTTTTCTTCACTATATGAGAGTGGTGAAATAACCAATATTCGACATCGGCGTGAATGGAAAGAACAAGATCACAATAGGCCAAATCTTGTCTACATATAAGCTTATACGGTACATACCATTACTAATATATTGGTGAGCATAGGGGTTGAGTTCGGAATCGTAGTGCGAGTCTTTATTTACTGTAATATTACCTACTCTTTAGAGCTAATATGCTAAATATCACCTCAGACCTTCCTTAAGAAACAATCTTATAGCTTTAGTAATCCTTGTTCATACTTATAATTAGGGCCCAATACGAGAATCGAACTCGTATAACCCGCACCACAAGCGAGTGTTCTACCTTTGAACTAATTGAACCTAGGGGAAAAGGGGGTTATTAGTGTTTATGAATGCTACGATTGGGATGATGATTGTTGTGATACTACCGCAGATACTAATGCAGCTGCAAATAATAGCACAATTCGGATGTCTCCTACGTTATCTGCTGTTGCTCCTGCTAGTACGGGAACAAATAATAACAATGTTAATGAGATAAATCCTAAGATAATGTACAGTGCGTACGATGTGATAATTCCTGAGTCAAGGGTTGCCATTTGTCGACTACTGTTGTAGAATGAATCGGTTAATCCAAATGGACCTACTTTTTCGATAAGTCCTCGGTCTAGTACTTTTGATGTTACTAGTCCTAAACCTAATGCTTTGTTGATGATGTAGTGGTTGTAGATCACATCAAAGAAGTATTTACCGTTGAAGAATGTGTATAATGCGTATCCTAGTTTACTTTGTGTTAAGCTTACTGTGAATTCAGGAGCTTGGTGGTATAGGAATAATGCTCCTGCTGCACCTAACATACTTCCTACTGCTGGTAATAGTTTGTAGAATAGTGGAATACTGAATTCGGCTTCCACAAGAGTAATGTGGCTAGGGTGAATGAATAATGCTGATGATAAGAAGTCACTTCCCGGTCCTACAAATAGATCTTTTGCTACGTATCCAAAGAAGATAGCTAGTAGTGATAAGATTACGTATGGGATAACCACAATTAGAGGTTGTTCATGTGTACTTTCGTAGTCACCTTTTGGTGCATTAGGGTAGGTTAAGAATGTCATACTAATCAGTCGGAATGAGTAGAATGCTGTGATCATGGCAGTAATTGTACCTAATCAGTATGCTACGTTACCGCTGAATTCGTATTGTCCGTATGCAAGTTCTAGGATTAAATCTTTACTGAAGAACCCTGTTAAGAATGGGAACGCCATTAATGATAATGAACCTACTAGAATTGCCGTGTATGTGAATGGTAAGAAGTTGATTAGACCTCCTAGTTTTCGTAGATCTTGTTGATCTTTCATTGAGTGTAATACTCCACCTGCAGCTAGGAACAGTAATGCTTTGAAGACACCAGCTTGCTGGAATTTTGTTATCCGCATCTTTCGTAACGGTTCAGATCATATCATACATTTGTTTACAATGTCGTGGGTAGTGATCGTTGAAGTAGATAATACTTATTTACCTGCTGATTGTCCCTCACGCCCCTAGTTTGAATGTGATACTAATTTATTACTAAAAGGGTAATGATTATGGATATTTTCAGCAATTGGCCACGTTTTACACACGCTCTTCAAGGGTTAACGCGTGATTTACTAGGTGGAATAATGCAACGTTGTATTGTGATAATCCTACCGCCATAAATAGGTATCCCATTTGTGAACATGTAGAGTAAGCAATAACTCGTTTAATATCGTTCTGTAGTAATCCAGTTGTTGCAGCAAAGAATGCAGTTAATGCACCCACTCATGTAATTACAATAAGTGTTGTTGGTGCGTATTCTAATAGTGGTGAAGATCGTAATAATAGGTACACTCCTGCAGTAACTAGAGTAGCAGCGTGGATTAGTGCAGATACGGGAGTTGGCATAATATTAACAGTAACTTTCATTACTGAGTGGACTATATCATCACATAAGTGCATCACGTGTAGTCTCTGAAGATACTTTATATCCTGCTAATCATGTTAATGTTTAGATTTTAGCAATTTAGTGAGGTTTAAAGAAGGCCCAAGTAGTAGTCGACCTTCCATAGCATCTGGTAATCAGGTGTGTAGTCCTAATTGAGCACTTTTACCCATTGCGGCTAATAGTAATAATAGTCCGATAATAGTTAGCGCTGATTCGTTCATGAATGGTGATAGGCTGAATACAGTACTGTAGTCTAAGTTTCCAAATACTCAGAATAGAGCAAAGAATCCTACACTTAAGAACATATCACCTACCCGGTTAACAGTTAATGCTTTAATAGCAGATTTGTTAGCTTGGATTCGTGTGTATCAGAAGTTAATCAGTAAGTAGGATGATACCCCGATTCCTTCTCACTGTGTATTAGCCTGATTATATTGTACAAGAACATGATACCTAACATAGTATTCACACCCTAAAGAGAAAAGAAGGGTTACTTTTGTTAGAGTTATGTACTTTAAATAGCATTGATGAGTGCATGTAAGGTGAAACAATGCTGTAGAGAGAAGTAGGTTGTACTACGGGAATAGCAATAACTCATTGACCAGGTCGTTTATCGATTAGTCGGGTTCGTAAACCAAAGTTAGCTAGTAAAGCCGCTTGTAACAACTCAACATCTTGTCGAGAGAATGAGTCCGTGTGAAGTAATGAATCCAGAAAGCTAAAGCCACCGGTGTCAACAGCTCCGCAATGTTAGAGGGAACCACCTTTTTACCATTAGGATAAAACAATTCTCGGTAGTAGTTAAGTACCGGTAATGCTCGAGTACTAAAGGCAATACTTAAGTAAACTAATTTTGTTCGTTTATCTGCTTTACGTGTTTTAATTTAAAGATTGGAATACTGTGTATAGGTAAGTTAAGTAGTTAGCATGTGCAGGGTATGATTGTGAAAACCGGATTCGTGTGTTAAAGGTTGGTTTGGCTCGTTCCGCGTAGGCCTCATCAGCTCACAGGAGCAATCAGGCTAAATCGCTTAGTCTTCACTAAGGGCAGGACTATATCATCAAGTAAGGATGGTTACTTGCATCATGTGTAGTCTCTGAAGAACCAATAGTTTGATCCCTGCTAGTTGTAGTCTATGATGATACTGTCATAGTAATGTTCTAGCAATTTAATGATGATACTCTTAGCAAAGAAGCTAGAGGGCCGAGAGGGTTGACCCAAGAACATGATTAAGTAGTTGTCTCCTGCTACCAGTACAAGCATGAAGAATGTGAACATTGATAGGTAGGCAAAGAATCGTTGGTTGTGTGGGTCAGCTGCCATGTAATCCACAGAGAAGATGTGTACTAGTGATGAAACAACTAACACCGGTAGAAGCCAAATATATTAGCTTAGTACTTTTACTAAGATTAGACTATGTCACGGATAACAATTACGCTATCCTTCGGGTTTCGAGGAAGATAATCTTCTAGTCGTTGAACAGATCACGCACCATTCAGGGGAAAAGGGGTTATAATCTGCTGCAAGTTTGTCTTATTCTTGCAATAAATCCGATTTTCATAGAACTGAGTTCTAAGCAACGCTAAATAAAAGCTGTTACATTTTATCCACAGAAGGTTTAACTAGTTTGTACATTGAAAATGCTGTCATGTGTGGAACAACTAATGGTAACAATCGCAGTACATCTAATCGTGAAATGTAAATACGAGGTTTTTTGTTGTAGTAGACTAGGGTACTTTTAATACCTCATTTAAGTAAAATAACGTTCATTAGTGTTACTACTTCTTTAGAATGGAAACCATCGGTACATAGTAGTAATTCTCCTCCTGACGTCCGTGCTCCATCACACATGATTCAGTGAGCAAGAGCAACAGGTGTAAGTAGATCATAGATATTGATTAACTACAAATCATGATCGTACTACTGCTAGAGAAGGATATTGTCGTGTTTTGAGTGGTACTCCTGGATATACTTTTATGATTGACAGTAAGGCGATAAGATTAGTCACACATATCATAAGTAAGGAAAGTTAATTAACGATTGTGTTAATACCAATCGAGCCGTTGAACCGTCTTTTGCTCCTGGTTCGATGTATGAATCCCCTAACAAAGTTCCTACAATTACACTAAGATGGTAACTAGGAATACCGGTAATTTGTCGTACAAAATGACTAGCTCGGTACCCGAAAGTAGAACCCATACTACAATTGCCGTACAGTTAGTAGGAGGAAATGTGTGTTTAGGTTTATAGATATTTGCTCATCGTTTACCAATAGTCACTAATGGAGCAATATACATATAGTTAATTCCGTGTGGATAGTGTAATACTTCTATTTCTTTCATTGATACTGTCAGGCTATCAAATAGGAAACCTCAGTTAACTAGCATTGATTCTGAGTCAATTCAACTAGCTAAGTAGATTGAAACAGGACTTCCAGATAATCCTACTTCGTAGAAGGCTACAATAGATAATAATGCAGACGCTACTAGGAAAGTACATGTGATAATGTGAGCTCCTGTTACGCCGATGTTTCGTCCAAGGA
>Ga0068631_100885_pt1 | contig 11526 bp, 8 predicted proteins | sample InSIn5gowninarea_2_FD_77434 | JGI IMG/M metagenome (GOLD analysis project Ga0068631, IMG submission 77434) | Clean room microbial communities from NASA Spacecraft Assembly Facility at Jet Propulsion Laboratory, Pasadena, California, USA -... ...
TGGGGCGCTCCCAAGTCGTGGGCCGATACCCTTGGACGTGGCGGCCTCAGCGCCAAAGGGCCTATCGGCATTAGCGTCAATGTGGGCAACGAAGCTTCATCGGCTGCTTCTCAAGTCGGCTCTCCCACAATCTCTCGATCTCCGAAGGCAACGAATGGCAAGAAGTCTGCACGCAAGTCTGGCGCCGCCCAAAGCAAACCCACCGTTCAGAGCCTTGAGCGCATGCTCTCGGACGCCCACACTCGCTTCGATGAGGGTAGATGCAGAGAGATCGGGGTGTTCGGAAAGGAGCGTAGACGATGGGTGGGTGGAAATGGACGAAGGTGCTGGTGTGCTTTCCGATGTTCTTGACGCTAGGGTATGAGATTGAGATGGCACATGACGCGATGGTTTGGGTAGCGATTCAAGTAGTGCGGCAAAGCTTGGGAAGTGAGCGGGTTCGGGCCTAGAGCGATATGAAAGAGTGAGCGGAGGAGCTGATGAAGGTGAAGGTGGGTGGAATGCAGCACCAAGACTAAGACCGGCTTCTTGCAAGGTTTGCAAATGCGCGTCGATCTGGTAAGATCTTTGTTGCGGTGCTTGTGGAGCTCGTTGTTGTGATGATGAAGCTGTTGCTGCTCTCATTTGCTTTGCGAGTGGCGAGATCTGGCCTGTCTGACGGACTACTACGCCTTCTGTTCGCAGACTCTCTGATTGTGCTTGTGAAGATGCCGAAGCGTTTGCGCTTGCATCAGCACCGTCGACAGCCGAGTCAGAAACAAAGGAAGGAGCGGAGTTGCTCAAAGATGCCCGCTTTGGGAAGTTGAAGGATCCTGTTTCCGATGCTGATATTGATGTATGTGATTCGCTTGAAATCGCTGTGGTAGATGCTAAAGCGTTTTGAGGTGATTTTAATGTAGAAGCCGATGGAAGTTCGACAGTCGTCATTGTGGAGGAGCCAGCCATTGATATCGGAGGTGCCATTGTCAATATGATGGCCGGGGTAGCCTGTGCATGAGCCGTTACTGTAGCGTGCAGTAGAGTTGCAGCTTACAGACAGGGGTCGATGGCAGCAGCCAGGAACAAGGAATGAACGCCGAGATGCCAGTCAGGAGTTCCGACTGATGAAGGACCGGGGCGCAAATCGTAGAGCAAGGCAACACGACTTTGTGTGTTCGCGATGCTGAGGATATTCAGGGACCCGGTAAGAAGCGATGTGCTGGCTTGAGAAGGCCCGAGTGAGATGTGATGAGCCGAGTGACGGCTTGTCGAGTAGAGACAAAAGAGCCGTGGTTGCTGGACTGTATGCGGCTGAAATCGAGGCGGCGGTGGTCGGTGACTGGACCAGTTAGGAACAAGGTGGTTAGAGAAAGGGAAGGATCGTAGGTGCCGTTGCCAATTCGGTGAGGGTGAGATGGATGAAAGGGAAGGTTATTACCGAGAGATGGGATTCGATGATCTGTGTTGTTGCTGCTGCTCCTCAGACTTCTGACTAACTTAGCAGTGTGGAATTGGTCATCGAACGCCCACACTCACACGAACTTGACTGACGACACAGCCTAGGCTCTGGCTTGAACTGCGCAAATTCTCACTTCTCTGATAGAATGTGAAGAAGTTTTGGTCCCGATAACTGGCGATCGGGGAGAGTCCGAGTACGATGTCACTGCTGTTTTAGACAGAAACATATATACTCAATTGACTAAGTGAACGTGGTGAGAACCTAGTGTTCTCAGCTTGATATATATATACATTTATGAGGCTCATACCGAATGTGGGTGCTTCCTACTTAATGACATGTCTGACAACGAGCGGGACCAGGTTGTACCCGATCTCTTTCGTATCCGCTTACGTCAACTCGCATCATCATATTGGATCGTTTCCTTCAGCATTGCAACCAAGAAGATCATGTGAGGCTGTCAATTTTCGCGGGACTGATCGCTGTTATACTTCACGGCCTAACATAGAAAAGCCAAACCGCACTTTCGAACCCACCCTTCAGACCCAGCACGACTTAGGGCATCGGCTGTTCTTCATGCAAGTTACAGCTTCCAGCCTGGGTTGGTCCACGATCGAGAGAGAGTGTGTGACAATGAAGGCAGATGAGCTCGACTCGGCTGCTCAAAGGACTCAGAGCTTCTTGTTGTCAAAATATTCTTCTTGGATTTGAGTTTTTTTGTGTCGTAATTTTTTGCTTTGCGGTTGACAGATCAGCGTGACAATCAAAGTGCGGAGAAAAAGTTAGTCAGGGCATTGCACAAAACACTACTCACTTCCACACCGAGTTGGATCTCTTCCATCCTTCTCAACCTTATCTTCTGCCTTCACATTTCATCTCACTCTTCCTTCGCTCTTCTTTCCTACAGCGCTTGCTCGCTCACTCTAGCTGTCGACCGCAATCTTGCTGGTGGACTCTCCACGAAAGGATCCGAGCACCTCTGCCAAGTGCCGCCTGTAGCTCCTCGCTTCTGATTGAAAGCCTGAACCAAGCCAGAAGTCCCTCAACGCGCTCGATCACTCCACCAACAATAGCAACGCAGAGATGTGCCAACAACGTTGACATCAACAACTACAGCATCAGCTCCTGGCTCATACCGCTTCTTCGATCACTACGTCAGACGGTGTCGAAACCAGCCCCACCTCGAATCATAACACAGGACGTTTAGCAAATCAGCTCCGTTTCGATCACACCATGACACAGCTTGAACCTCTTGCAGATGTCCTAGCGGCTACCTCGCTCAGAGGCGACAACGCTCCAGATGCTTCCAGCGAGCCAACAACAGCCAACCTTGCAAAGGCGTCCTTTGCATCTGCATTGCGAGCCGGCCAGAATGCCACACCCTCCGTGGTTCCAAAAGTCGTGATACCTTCAACCGCATCACCACCGCCCGAACCACCGCCCGAACCATCGCTCGAGCCTTCCACATCAGCCGCACCGCTGGTCCAGGTGGACGATACTATCTTGCAGGCCATGCGCAAGCGAGACGATCGCATTTTCTTTAGCCAGTACGAGAACCAAATGTCTGCCTTCGTTCGCGAACCCACACGCACCAGCCTCGAACTTGGCTCCATGAACGCTTACCAGCGTCTTCTCATCCATCGATGTGCCGATCAATTCCAGCTCGAGCACCACCTTGACCGGGCAACACATTGCATCACACTCTCGAAGACGCCGGCCACTTTGCACCCCTCTGCACTTCTCTCCATTCGCGCAAGGGAGCAAATAGTCCAGCGAGACGGTATTGACCCTGTCAACGTGCATCCCGCCATCGCTTCCTTAGCCAGTACAGATTCGGCCCAGTCCGGCGCTAGCTCACCAAGTCCCTCCGCTTCAGCCTCTTCACCATCCTCTCCAGCTATGACGCCGGCTTCGTTTGCATCATCAGCTGCCGGTACACCCAAGGGAGCCTTCAAGATAATGCGCAGAGATCCTTCGAATAGTCGCCCCTCACGATTCCGATCGGCAGACAACGACATGAGCGACTCCGAAAAGGCAGCTGCAAAGGCTCGCAAGGACATGACGTTGGAGGAGAGGGAAGCGTCCTACAAAGCTGCACGTGCTCGTATCTTTGGTGATCTTGCTGCTATCAGCGGATCGACCTCACCAACCGACTCTTCGACTCAGCTTGATCAGACCAAGGAGTCTGACTCGGTCAAGGATGTAGCAAAGGCATCACCATCAAGTTCTGCGGCTTCTAGCCCCATCGCATCTATAGCAGGAGGTGGACGCTCAGGCAAAAACAAGAAGGTACCATCGTCTGGCTCCTCGGTAGCGAGTCAGGATGGATCGACACAACGCACGCGAGCAAGTGGGAGCCGCAAAGGAGGAGCCAGTCAGGCTGGTGACGGTCTCAATGATGACCTCGAGTTCTCTCGTGCACTGCCGGTAGCGAATGCATTCGGTGGGGTGCAACAGTCCAGCCCGCTCGCTCTGCCAGGACATATGATGCAAGGTTACTTCCCGGCATCACAATTGCAGCAATCGCATTCCAATCCGAATCTGCGGTCGAGAGCACCAGTTTTCCACCCTCAAGGCAGCACCACAACGTCTTATGCTCAGGGTGGGGCACTCAGGTATCCCGACATGGGCGTTCAGCCAGCACAAGCGGAGATGGATGCCTTCCCAGCGCTGTCCAGCACAACAGCAGGCCCAAATATGAATGGTGTTAATGGCAACCAACAGCAGCGAAACACAAGCGGCGGTGCATGGAACCGATCGCAAACAGGCCAAGAGCACCTCATGAAAGGCGTAAACCTTTGGGCACAACAGACGTCCAACTACGTACAGGGAGGGCGACTTCCACAGCAATCCCAACCACCACCATTCTACCCGCAGCAGCCGTATCAAATGCCCCGTTCATCTCTCACACCGCATTATACCACCCCGCAACAACCCTACGCAGGCCCAAGAAGCGCAAACAGCAGTAGGGCCAGTTCGCAACGCAACACGCATCAAGGCAGAGGGCAGACCAGAGATGACGCAGTAAGCGTAAGCTCTATTTCTTCAGCTGCTTCCAGCAGGTCTGCTAGTTTCAGTGGGAGTGTGGCAGGTTCCTCTACCAATCAAGGGCTGGCGCATGGGAACGGGAGCGGTGGTGGCAAGGTAGGGTCACCAGCACCAGCATTATCACATCCGAGCTTGCCTGCTAGACCAACTTGGCTTGCTCCTCGGTAAAGAGGATTACAAAAAGCATTCATTAGCATTCTCGTAGGTCAACATTAGTACATGGTTTATCAAAAATTTCTTCCCGTTGCGTTGTATTCTGTGCTATAGCAGTGTATAGGTGCAGCGTTGTGATGTAGCATTGTTTGTGTGGTCCAATTCTTGAGATACAGCGATAGAGCAATCCTTCAGTTCAGGGTCATATACTTCTCTACGCATTCTCGCCAATCTTGTTCGCTTAATCTGATCACAAGATGGTCCTTCTTCTTTCCGTTCGTGTGGCCATTCGTGTAACCGTTCGTGTGTCCATTGAGATTGGCACTCACCGCATTGCTGTTCGCGTGCCCGTTGGCTTTCCCATTGAGATGCACAAAAGTCTGTTGAGCCTTGACCCGATCAAACGCACTCCACCACCACGAGTGGATCTCAGCATCTGGATCCATCCCCTCTACATTCTTCTTTCCACCAGGTCTGCCCAGAACCCAAGGCTTGTCTAGGATATAGTGAATATTCATCGCCTCTTCATCTGACCAAATGTTTGGATGAATGATACGGAGTTTCTTGAGTGCGTTGTATTTGTATGGCAAATACCTAATCTTTCGGGGTGAGGAGGAAGAGGTGAAGAAGTCTGCTAGGAAGTCTTGGTCTGGGAAACAGTATTCGGGAATGCGAGGATCCGTGTTGATCACTTGGATCATTTCGTTCATTGTGCTGGAGGAGGGGCTGAGGATTACGAGACCGGAGTTGATTAACCTTTTCGGTCGGGGGCAGGGGTGAGTTGGCTGTGTGACAGTAGAGGACGAGGATGCAGAGGGAAGAGTTTGGTCTGTATATCCGCAATTGGCAGGGATCCATTCAGCAGGATAAGTGGGGACTCGGTTAGGGTTACATGTGCAAGCCCAGCTGGCTCCGATCCATTCTGTTTCCCCCTCCTCCTGTCCCTTATTCCCGAACACGTAGGGGTCAGAGAAGAGTTCGTCCATGTTGCTCCGCACCAACATATCTGAATCCACCAAAGCAACTCGTGAGAACTCGGTGAGTTCGAATGCTCGCAACTTGGTCCAGACTTCGTTGAACCTCGCATAAGCCAAGCCAGTAGCTGTTGAGGCAGGATAGAACGGTTCAACATCCCGAATGATCGCCTTGCCTTCCGGAAGCATGGTCTTGAGGATGGTTCGTGCCCGAACAGAGAGTTTCGAAGTAGCCATAATGACCAATGGATATTCGGAAGCATGTTCTACCAGTAACGAATGAGCGAATACCACCAGACCGGGCAGAAGGTTTTCGGAAGTGAGCAAGGTTGCCCAAGCACACGAAGGTGTGGAAAGGGCGGATTCTTCATCGATCGACATCGTGTATAGTCTTTCGCGTTGTTGCTGCGGATGAAGTTGGTGGTGGTGGTGGAACGACGAGAAGATAGAATCATACAAGCAAAATGGGTGGTTGAAAAAGGCGGGAAAATGTCGGGGGAAGGAAGAGGTGTCTTATGCCTCTCTCTCCGCGGTTAAACAAGGGTTGGCTGAAGTAAGTCGAGGATGCATCATGGTTTCCTTTCGCAGGGTCTCAGGTGAGGATAGCTTGCAGCCACACAGATCGGACACACGCTGTGCTGATCTTCCGCTGCACGAATGCACGTCTATCTCTTGGCTCCTTGCCTGTCAAGTTCCTGTTCATCTTGGATTTCTCAAGAGATTTCCTGAAAGTTGAAGATACGTCGGTATTTCTAGGGGATGACATGTTAGATCGGGAGTATTCAGGGCGCGGTTAGATAAAACAGGGTGCCAACGGAGATGTCACGCCTGAGTACTCTCTCGTGCGAATACTAGCCGTACGAGAATGCTCAATCGATACCTTCTCGGCCGAATACACGTCGCACAAGAAAGTTCGATATCATCTTGCAAAACTTTGCTTGTACGGAAGCTAGTACTTAAACTAGCCTCCATCCAGATTTCCTCCTGATTGCAATCCAACTACTTTACACCGTTACAACGCGCATATAGCCTGCGCATGTAACAGGAGATGAGATAGATGCAAAGCTCGTGGGAGCACATGCAGCCTACTCTCGAGGGTTGATACCAAAATATGCAGGAGTACGTTGACAAGGCAATGGTTACGAGGTGTTGGCAAGGCAACGGTCATGAGATATTTGGCAAGGCAACGGTTATGAAGGGTGGCCCCACTGGACGCACGGTTCGAAGATGTGACTCGAGGAGCGAGCATAGGCACCTGTGAAGGTATATATGATACAATGTAGAGAAGTTTGATCCCGATAACTGGCGATCGGGGACAGTCTAAGTACGATGTCACTGCTAGTTTAAGACAGAAACATATATACTCAATTGACTAAAGGAATGTGGCGAGAGCCTAGTGCTCTCGGCTTGATATATATACATTAGCGTGGCAGTTGCCAAAGGTGGGAGTACTCCTACTTAATGATCTATCATGACAACGAGCGGGACTGTGTTGCACCCGATCCCTTGTCAGATCGGTTCTGCCAAATCTCTGATTAGATCGACCTGTCCCGATCTCTTCACCATCGGCTTACGTCACCTTTCATCATCAAGTTGGATCGATACCTTTGTCAATATATACTTTGCGCTTTGTAGCTCTTCCCTCGAAATGACAAGACCTTTGTTCAGACACGACTGTAAAGAGCGCCTGACAGTGGCCTCTGAAGTGGTGTATCTAATTTCAACTCTGAAATTTGTCCCGAATCTGATCCACGGACTCCGGCACCACTCGCCAAGAATAGCAAAAGTTCAGCCCCGGCACTTCAAACAAGGCTCCGCCGGGAACAGCAACGTGACAGCGAGCATTAGGAAGACTCGTTTTGCTTCCAGCAGTGCTTTGAGCGATGATTGCATAGCAGCTCGAAGGGATAGAAGCGACTATATGAGCATGTGTGACAGTTATGTAGTCTATTGAGGTTGGCAAGGGTTGGGGAAAAAAAGGTGAAATCACATGACCTCCTTTCATCGCTCTAACATGTCCGCCAACCTCGCTCACCGTCGCCACTCATCATCACCCATCAACACTCTTCATTCCACATACAGACCATTTATAACTGGCATTGCTTTGTCATCTCCTAGATTAACGATTGCAATCTACTTAATCGCCTCTCGCTTGTGCATTCCTCAACAAAAAAATGCCTCCTAGCCGACTCGAACGACTGACCTCTTCATTACTAGTGAAGTGCTCTACCGCTGAGCTAAGGAGGCCGTCTACGATAATGATTCGCGTACTACATAAATGAGCCAAGTTTATTCTTAAACCTTCTGCATCCACAAACTCAACCTTCTTTTTTTGCCTCGCTTTTCAACTTGAACGGTATCCATATCATTTCATGCTCCTTGCCACGACAAGACAGATCAGAGCCGTAACAGACATCGAATGTGAACAATAGAAGCAGATCTGTTAAATGGATTCAGGCATAACATGTAGACATCATCGAGCAACAAGTAGACGTGTTGTGCTGATCAGAACTTGCTCTGAGGACCAACGAGCTTGAGCTGCTGTCGAACACCCAAGTCAATCATGACATCTTCACTGCCACCGGGCACAGTGAGAGCTGTTTCAACACAAGCGCGGCAGAAGAAGAGGAGGAAGGAGCTTTGTGAGTATGCCGACACATTCACTTACGAGTCCAAACTTGTGATGTTGATTGCACTTACCCTTGACCTCACGCCAAATCCTCTCGATCCTCTCACCAGTTCCGCCCTTTGTCAGACTCATACCACCCAACAAATGCACTGCCTCCCTCACAACTTTCTCCAACACAATACCGGCATGAGCCTTCAACAACGCACACGTACCACCTGTCAACATGTTCGACTGTGGAATGGTCATGTTGAGTTGCTGGAAAACGATCGATTCGGTCCAAGCCTGCAGTGCTTCCACCTCCCTCGCCATGTGACCAATCTTGTGTCGAACGACGGGTTGTTCGATGAGCTTCTTACCGAACACTTCACGACGACGACAGTGGCCGATGGCGTCTTCCATGCAAACTCGGGCGTAGCGCAGAGCAGTGAAGGCGATCGTCATTCGTTCGTGGTTGAAGTTGAAGAAGACAAGTTTGAGCCCCTCGCCTTCTTTGCCGATAAGATTTTCGACTGGAACTTTGACATCGTCGAACTCGACGATGGTCGTGCCAGATGCTCCGCCGGGAAGCATTTTCATCTGTTTGGTCGTGACACCGGGACCCTTGGGGATGAGAAGGAGGGAGATGCCTGACGAGTCACCTGCGTTGCCTGAAGTGCGGACTGCAGTGGTGAACCAGTCAGAGTAGATACCGTTGGTGATCCACTTCTTGCTACCGTTGACCAGATAGAACTTCTTGCCATTCTCCTCGATGAGCTTGGCTTCAGTGCTAAGATTGGCGACATTGCTACCAGCAAGAGGTTCGGTGATAGCAAGGCAAATCTTTTTACGGCCTGAAAAGATCTCCGGAAGCCATTTCTGCTTCTGTTCATCCGACGCAAAGTGCAAGAGAGGCCCCGTCCCATATGTAAGCCCGCCCACAAGGCCCATCAGGACGGAAGAAGCACATCTGTTGAATTCATCCCAGATAATGTAGTCGTGGATGTTGTTCCACTCCTCCATCTTGATTCCGGCAGGCAATCCTACACGGACGCTCTGAGCGATCTTGGCGATTTCAGGATTGACATGAACACCAGTGGCGAAAGCAAACAGCACACCGTCCTTGGCAGCTCGCTTGTAGGCATCATCGTCGAAGATGACACCAGCTTCTTCGTATTTGGCGCCAAGCTTGATGAGAACTTCGTCACACCAGTTTCGGCACCATTCGCGGAGCTGAACGTAGGAAGGGGAGCCGAAGATGGAGGAGGGAAGACCTTGGATCCATGGTGCCTCGGAGAAAGGGACTGTAGGCTTCGTGAGTTTGGTGGAAGACATGGTGGCGGTGTATGCTGCAACTCTTGTTTGGCTAGGTCAAGCGGTGACTGAAAATCTACGTCTTTTGCTGCGTTAGCCCGCAGTAAGGTTCGGTTGCGACAGTGTTGTCTAGGTGATGGAGGAGAAAACAGTGTCGAGGGACAGGTGGTAGTCGAGATGAAGGATTGTTGGGAAGGGAAGAGCACGGTCAGGTTCGCACAGACGTTTAGGAAGCCACAGCCGCTTGCTGCTTTGCGGGGGCCTGAGCGTGCTGTCAAGCGCGATGTAGCTTGGTTTCAAAGGTGGTTCCGGTCGAGGTATGCAACCGAAAGCCGGTGGTACCCTGATCTCGCTTGCAAAAACAAACCCTCTCCTGTGTAGCTTTTCGGGGCCTAACAATGGGAATGAGGCCTGCGGAAGTCGGATAACTAGATACTTTCTGCAGCAGTTGAAAGTAGAAACACCACTTCGTTGGGGCCACAATCAGGCTTCCTTCGGACAGGTGTGTAGCTGCTACAAGTCTTAGTTATTACAAAAGTATGGAGGCTACAAAACATAAGTATATATACCTTACCACCGCTGCTGACTCTCGCTGTGTTGTTTCAGGTGAGTCAAGTATCCTTTCCCACAAAATTCTAGACCATCTGTCCAGCGGCAACCCCGTTCATAACCGTTGCCGTGTGAACGCACCGCTCGGCATACCTCATATCTCAGTGTCAACCACCGAGAGTAAGCTGCATACTTTCCCACGAACTTGGCCCTTATCTCGGTCGTGCCAACACCGCGCTTAATTTCGGTCCTCTGGTCCCCGATACTCCGACCTAACATGTTAGACCCTGTAAATATCGACGTATCTTCAACTGCAGCTCCACACGCACCCTTGCTTTCATCTTGACACAGGCTGGTCAGCATCCTGAGTCCTCGCAATCATCAACCTGTTTGAGGCCCAGCTGCCATTCTCTCCACGGCACGATGTCGAAGCAACCGCTTTCAGTAGCCGAAATTCTCGAGAAGCAGAAGCACGAGTCAGCACTGAAACCTCGTTTCCTCTCCAAAGCTGAACGCTTGGCCAAAGCACAACGCCAGAAGGAGCAGGAAGAACAACAACAAAAGCTCAAGCTGGAAGAAGAGCGAAAGCGGCGGCTTGAGTTCGAGAAGCAAGCTCGCTCTGTAGCCTCTTCCTCGTCGTCTGCTTCTTCATCAAGACGTCCGACCGGGAGAGGTGCGGATCGGTACCACAATGAAGACAACGGCGAGCTCGATTATGGTAGTGCTTCGGATGACTGCTACAACGGCAGAAGAGCTAGGGATGATGGAGACAGGCGCAACGACTATCGGAGCACGAATGGTAGCGGTACAGCAAATGGACATCATCAAGATGCTACCACATCAAATGGCACAGAAGCGGACAGCAACGTCCCGTTAACAGAATCCGAACAAGCCTCCATCCGACGCCGATACCTTGGTTTCAAAGATGACAAAAAGAAACCGAAACGCAAGCCCATGGACAAAAAGTTCGTCTTCGACTGGGGCGAGGAAGACGACACAGCCACCGAATCTCTCGCTGTCCAGATCCAGTCCGCGATTCCACAACGCAATGGTACCTCATCTGCATCACCCGCACGCTACGACCCACTAGACATACGATTCGACGAGAAGCATTGGAGCGGAAAGTCTCTTTCCGAGATGAAAGAACGTGACTGGCGTATCTTCCGCGAAGACTTCGGTATCTCCGCCCGAGGAGGGAACATTCCTAAACCTCTTCGATCTTGGCGGGAGTCCTTCATCCCTGCTACGATCCTTAGCACTATCGAAGAAATTGGCTACAAAGAGCCATCGCCCATTCAGCGGCAGGCCATTCCTATTGGGTTGCAGAACAGAGACCTGATTGGTATTGCAGAAACTGGTTCGTGGGAAAGTATGCAGCTTACTCTCGATGGTTGACACTGAGATATGAGGTATGCCGAGCGGTGCGTTCACACGGCAACGGTTATGAA
>Ga0068631_100889_pt1 | contig 11496 bp, 10 predicted proteins | sample InSIn5gowninarea_2_FD_77434 | JGI IMG/M metagenome (GOLD analysis project Ga0068631, IMG submission 77434) | Clean room microbial communities from NASA Spacecraft Assembly Facility at Jet Propulsion Laboratory, Pasadena, California, USA -... ...
AATTACAAGCAATTCGTCATTCTTTTATCTTTCCTCATTTTGATTGTTTTTAGTAAGTCTTTTGTCTACCCTTGCCAAACGCGGAGACTTCACTGTCGAGGCTGCCTGTGGTACATCATTGACAAGCGACATTGCGGCAGCTTATACCATGGCTACAAGCGCCAGCTTATGGCTGCTAAGGCAACCGACCCATTCTTCGATCAGTTCTTTGGTGCCGGCAGCGATCGTCAGGCCGTCAGCGAAGTATACGGACAGATCGCCAGTATACTGAGCGATTCTTATTCGGGGCCTGTCCAGATTATGTGCTCCAATTCTCAGGACAAGTGCGCCACAGAAGATGGTACTACGAATGAGTGGGGCTGGGCAGTTCCCTATTTTGAGGAGCCAAGTCAATGGTTTGATACGACTACGCTGTGTGATCTTTATTTCCAGCTGCAGCCACAGACACATCTTGCACACCAGCCATGCAATTCCAGACAAGACCAAATGTCCTTATTCATGAGATGTCTATATACTTCCATGCGGTCGATGACTGTGACAATGGAATTATGTTTAACAACACGAATTCATATCGATACTATGCTCAAGGTAGATGCTCAGTGATGCTCCTGACCAATTGTTCTGATTCAAGACAGCGGTGTACCTGAGTGGTAAGGGCATTACGTGTTCTGGATCACCCTCGTGTTGAATTACGATGACATGAAGGTCTGTGCCTGTCTGCGTTCAAGAGCGTATTTTGCTAGCAATAGGTTCTGGCTGACAATTATGTCGATCTATAGCCAGTCGGGGCGATTCAATTCAATCCTTGTTGTTGCTGGAACCTTTCTTACTTGCGAGGACTACGGGATATGTATACAGGCGCTCTGTACCTGCGTGGACTACTGGATATTTTTATCCAACAACTGTACTAGTATCCTGCAAATGAAAAGTGTACCTCCCGAACCCGCGCGGTATGCGCACTCCAAAGAGCTCATTGTACCACCACATCGTCGTAAGTCTTGGCCTAGCCAATCTCAGACAGATAAGCACCGAACTCTGTTCTCAGGGAGTCTGGTGATACCCATTGAACTCTCAAAGCTGTTCCCGTGTTTAACGACTCTGACGACATCTAGATTAGGTAGCTTAGCGCCTGGCATTCCATTTCATCTTACTGCGCTAATGAAAGTCTAAGGTTTGAAACAATCGTCTACGCCTTTACAAGTACCCTACGAACATCCTAAGTTGTCATAAAAGGCACTCGGGGGGCTGTGAAGCGGCACCTTTTGACAATGAGAGGTCAGAGCCTATCTACTATGCATGACACCCACTCATTACCTCGATCGTGAACCATTCTGACTGTCGTACGCGTCGCTGGTAAACAATTCTGAAATAGGATACTTTCGCCCAGCATCCTAGTCATCTAGATCTTGAAAGTTGACAAGAGCGAGCTTGTATGTGCCCCCCCGAGCAACTGAGGAAGCAAGCGCAGTGTCCACGTGTGCACATCTTGGCGGGAATACAAGCATGACTGGCCACTGTCTTGTATACTACAAGTACAAAAGCGTCAGTAAATATGAAGTCTCTATTATTCGCCACGACAGTCAACACTCTCAATTCCCCACCTCTCTTATCACTGCGATGCTAGAAAGTTCAATTCAACTGTGCTAGACCTTGAGTCTGCAAGTCGAACAACAATGTATCTTCAGTCTTGTTTTAGGGAGGTACGCCATTGCATTTGTGTGATCATCAAGATGAAGAAATAGAGACTGGTCAAAGCTTGAGCAACGCCATTTGTCGCAATGCGGACTATTAGAATAGTCGACCATTGGACTATTGTATTCACGACTAGTAAAACTCAGAAGATTGAAACAGTGCAGTAGGGTAGACAAAAGACTTACTAAAAACAATCAAAATGAGGAAAGATAAAAGAATGACGAATTGCTTGTAATTCAGCATATTAATGACACGCTTCAAGGAAGTGTTCCAGCACTTCTGTCCAGGAAGACGAGTCGCTATGAATAGACTAACATGAGCAGGGGAGACTGCTAGGAAGGGGGGATCAGGATATATACATGCACTCAAAGGGTGTCGAGTCTCCAAGAAGCAGACAGACCCTCAAGCGCAGGCAGACCAGTGAACAAGCAGCAGGTCGTTCAATGTGCGCTAGATGTAGATAGACCATCTCGTGTAGATAGGATAAGTACTTGCGAGCTTGACTTGAGCAACCAACAAAGCGCTGGGCGGCCATTGAAAAGCAAGTAAGACGGGTATCGAATAGCGAGCAAGCCGGATATCCATTGCCAGAAGTAGAGCCACTTCGTGATTGGTCTGTTTGGTCCTGGAATGCCGGCTATTAACAAGCGAGCAATCGGCTAACGAATACCGAGGCGGCCATCGAATATGAATATCGAGCGCTGCCCTGAAAGCATAGACCAGTACGGACTATGCAGACCTGGGCGGATGGATTGGGTCTAGTCCTGAATTTCCTTGGAGGGCACCATCGTAGAGCCGTCAGTGTACCTTCAAACGTTATGGTTGCACTCAGAATAAAAGCGATAATGTACCACGCTCCCAAGATAGCTCTCTAAACATTGCAAATGGTGAGGATTCGAGGTTGGACGCTCTTTGTCAGAAACTATAATATGACTGTCTACTAAATAGGTTCTATACCTCACAGGTCCAGATTAGTACCGCACACCTGCCTACTTCTTGCTGTTCCTAATATAAAATCCTTCCCATACGAACACCCCTTTTTCAATCAGCTGTTATACGCTCGAACAAGCACCCCGCTCAAACAAGCACCAAATCTATGGGAAAAAGCACGAGTACAAAGCTAAAAAGCAGCGCTATTATGAACATACTTGAAAACTTATTCGATAATGTCACCCTGTGTTCTGAGCTGGCTCGAAGTGAAGAGTAGCAGGGACGACTCTATTAAGAAGAGTGGCAAGGATATGCGTATTTAGGATCTACTTTACGTTATGACCTCACAAGTCCAAATTAGTAGCGATGTGTATATCAATTCCCGCCCACCCCCTATATCAATCACAATACACCATTAAAAAGTCTCAGAAAGGAGTGATAGTATAGGGCAAATCCTGGGAGAAAAAGCGACTTAGGGACAGATATTCTACATTCCGATCCCGGGAAGCTAGCTCCGAGCTGTAAAATTGGTACAACGACAGTTTATCAAGCTATCTAATATCTAATATCTGCGATCTCTATATCGATCTCTATCCCGATCTCTATCACCATCTCGCCTCCTATTACCGCTCTCTCCATACCCATTCCTATCCCTCCCATTCCGGTCACGGTCCCAGCGCTCATCACCTCCCTCCCTCCTCTCCCTCCTCCCATCCCTTGCTTTCCTAAACTCCTCCATCTTGCCTCCCTGCCCCCTTTGCCTTTCCCTTTCCTTCCCACCCCTTCCACCCTTAGAATCACTCCTCCCCACCCAAGCCCCCAACTCCCCTCCCTCTTTCACACCCTCCTCCTTCGCCCCCAGCCCCAATAGATTCCCCCTTCTCTTGACCTCCCTCATCTTCCCCCTGACTTGCCCATCCCATCCCATGCCCCTCAGTAATGCAGCGCCGAATTCTTCAACCGGAATCCTTTCGTAATCTTCTAATGTGCTGGGATCTGGGGCGGCGGCGACGGCGGCCCGGTAGGCGTCTGTTTCGGTAAGTGGTTCTTGGTGAGGTGGAGAGGCGGGAGCGATGATGAGATTCTCCTCCGGTTTGGTCGAGTTGCCGAGGAGGGCTTCGAGGGCGAGTTGGTCGGGGGTTTTCTCTTGCTTTTGGTGCTCTGGCTGTGGCTGTTCTTCGTTTTGCAGCCGGTGTCCATTGCCATTACTGGCGCCATTTTCGGAAGAGGGTTTCTGACGTGTAGGAACACTCAAGCCCCATTGCACCTCACCGTTCTCTTCGCCATTTATCACATCCCCTATCTGTTTATTTTCCCCTTTCAATCCCGCCTCAGCAGCCCTCTGAGCCTGCACCTCAGCAGGCAACAAGTTTTTCCTACTCTTTCCCGCTCTTCTCCAATCTCCATTCCCCAACCTAGGAATGATCAACACCTCCTTTTCGACTCCATTCCTCCCAGCCCCATTCACACCTCTTCCCACAGCCCCACCACTTTCAAATCCCTCCACTTCCACCTCCTCAACCTTTCCCCTTCCCCTTCCCCTTCCCCGTCCCCCTCTATCCTCCTCACTATCATCACTATCCCCTCCAAACCCTCCATTTCGTCCTGCACTTCCTTTTCCGTTCCGATCGCGCGATCGCTTTCCAAGTACCGAGTCACCACCAGGGACGGTTCGAAGTTCTTGACGCAGGAGGCCTTTCTCTTTGGTTTTCGAGCTCGATGAGGAGGAGAGGGAAAAGGCTTTGATTGCGGCTATTTTGGGCGCGCCATTCGATGGTGAGGTCGTGGATGATGGTGGCGGTCGTGGGGGGAATGTTGAGGGTGCCATCTTCGGGAGTGCGAGCGGTAGAGGGGCGAGAAGGGGTGTATGTATGTATATGGAGGAAGAATCATGGGTCTTGGTCTGCGGACTTGGGAGGTGTGGTTTGATGAGGCTCAAGTTGGTGGCCGAAGATGTGGCGCAAGTGGATTCTGAGCCTCACGTGGCTGGGTCTCAACTTTCAACGGAGGACCAAGTCATGGCGCTTCTTTATCTTCAATAGTCAATCTGATCACGAATCTAAGTACACGTAGATCCTTATCTCAGGCGCCAAGCACCTCGACCCCGCAAGATACTCATGCATAATATATTGAGATCTGAGCTATACCCAACTATTCGGGCAACCACAAATACTTCAGAAGTACCTGGTTACAAGCACCCATACTCCTCGCTCTTATCGACTCCATGCCATACCAGCCTCTCTTCCACTACATCATAGCACTATCACCAGCTCAGAGGCCGGGTGATGTATAGCCCCCCAACAAGCTGAGTCCATCCATCCCTGTGACTTTCTACTTCGTAGCGCCCCACATGTCCTTCCACCACCATCTGTGTTCACTTCGTTTACTTGCACTGTATGAATTAACATTAGCAAAGATCCCGAGGGCTAAGCGTAGGAATCGAGCATACACAGTATATAGGATCAGGTGGCGTGCCCACAGTACCACAGACGCCTAACGCTGTAGCGAGAGGCACCTCATAACAAAAGATCCAATATTCTCCCATCCAGATTGCGCTCGGCGTGGTACTGTTGCTATCTTTGGCGAAACGAGGAATATAATCCGGATTGAACTTGGCAGCTTGGTCCTCTGTGAAAACTTCGTCCCCCCCCTTGCAGTCCATTGTGTACTTTAGTCACAGGCCAAATAATCTGACATTTCACGCCCGTGCGTCTTCTAGTACCTTCAATAGATCCACTAATGACTTTATAATCTCTGCCACGCCGCTCTATAGCTGTAAATACGATTAATCTATCATTTACAATGTTAGTCCCTACACCTAAAACTCCACGAAAAGTTTACTCTCGCGATGATCGGTTACGAGTACATACTCTTTATTTCGACGCTAGTTTTACACAAGATCAAATTGCTCTTCAATTAAATATGAATCGAGGTCAAGTCTAATACGCTCTTTCACATCGAATAACTCCTTAAAAGCAACGATGTGGACGACGTCCTTACCTTAATACTCCACAAAGGAAACAACTTATTAAATAGGTTACGAGCTCTGTAGAGAATCGACGTGTACTATAGTAAGATATTCCTTTTATTTTAGGCCTAGACTGTAGAGAAAAAGCTATTCGACGAGCTTTCAAAACAGAAGGCTTTTATAGAGGTACTACACGTCGAAAACTACCTCTTACAGAACGGCATCGTCGCGAGCGATTACAATAGGCGTAGGAGCACCTGTGGTGGTCGGACGAGCAATAGGACTCTATATTATGGAGTGACGAGAGCTGGGTACAACCGGGTACACATAAGAGAGTTTAGATTACAAAGAGAAAGGGCGAAGACTATTCTGATACATGTGTCGAAGCTCGATTTCAACGCAAAATCGGATGGATGTTCTAGGGTTTAATAAGTGGAAAATATGGCCGGCATATAAGGCTTTTTTAGGAGAAGGAATAGGGCTCTATTTCTGCTAAGTCGTACAGTGAACATACTGTACCTAAAGTAGCAGAGGTTATTCAACAATACTCAGAGCTCTTATTTCAACAAGATAACGCTTCTTCGTACGCATCGAATTCTGTCTGACGAGTACTAGCCGAAAGTGCGATTTACCCTGTATTTTGGCCTGTGAATTCACCTGATTTAAGTCCTATTAAGACTTTATAGGATGACATAAAGGACTATATTTAAGAGCGCTACCCGCAAGTCCACAGGAATTATAAAAGGCTCAGAGAAGTGGTTATAGAGGCTTAGAATTCAATACTATTTGAAAGAGTTAAAGAGCTCGTACGAACGATGCCAGAGCGATGTATTGACGTTATTTGTGCGAATGGTGGACATACAAAATGGTAGAGAAAAATTCAAAAGCGGCATGCGGCTCTATTTTACGTGCACGGCCTAGAAACGTTAGATTATTACCCCTGTGACGAAGTAAAGCAGGGATTCAAACTGAGGTTCATACTGCCAGCCATATCCAGGACACACAGGGCCCCAGTATTTGTTCGAATTATCGGCGAGCGTGAGCTTTGGTGCTATGAACATGGCTGCAAGGAGGATCGATCGATGAGGGAGTTTGAGCTTTGGAGTATACATGGTCGCGTTGAGGGATCAACCTAGTATGCAAGGTGTTCTGAGAGACTCTTTACTCTTTACCCAGGGGATATACATGAGATATAGATACTCAAACCTCTCAATGATAAGGAGAAGCTCACTTGCGCCATATATAGAAATTCTTATAGAGTTTGGACTGAAACAAGTTTTCAAGGAGACATAGCCTCTTCGGGTTCACGAAAAGAGGCCGATCGCCCGATGAGACCAAGACTGAGACGTTGAAACTTTAATGCTAAAGTCAGTTTTCTTTATATGTATATGAAACAGATATGTTTGATTCGTACTGGCATAACTTACATACTGTTATACTAATATACAGTAAAAATCTATATAATCAGGAATCTCCGAATCTATATATAAGCTTTTAGTATAATAGTTATACACGGGGCGACCGGACTCTTTCTATGAGCCCGAAGAGACAGGCTTAGAATAGCCTTTATAGAGATCGTTGGAAGTCTAAGTAAAGGGTTAAATTTTAAGTGGCACAGGAAAATCCACATCTATGAGTCTCATACCAGAAAGTACCTATTACTTCCTGTATTAGTAGCACAGGAAAACCCACATCCATGAGTCTTATACTAGAAAGTACCTATTACTTCCTGTATTAGTGGCACAGGAAATCCTACATCCAAGAGCCTTTCACCAAGAAGTACAAATTGCTTCCTGTGTTAGTAGCACAGGAAATCCTATATCTGTGAGTGTTCTATCGGCTAAAGATGTAGAGGAAGTGAATCACGTGATATGGCTAGACGCAGGTTTAGGGGCAGAGCAGGTCACCTGCAAAGGTGAAGGCTATTCTGAGCAGGGCATATAAGACCCCAAGGGCGTACGTTTCAGCAAATGATCACTCACTTACCCACTCTTTTATAGCAGACAGACAGACAGGTTAAGTTCTATAGTTCAGATATATATTAGTTTTCACCACTTGCATTCAAAGCATATCAGCCCGTTCTTTTATATATAGGGTTCGCATACCTTTTATTGTTTTGATATAGGCCGTTATCTATATCATCCATGTTCTCTCCCTTTCTCACCGTTAACGATGCTATAACGCAGCTAGATCCAAGAACTGGTAAGAAGCTAGAAAACACATCAGATCAGACATTGGAGAAGAAATCACCAGATAAGGCACAGTACAGAGAAAGGCCAGTGCCAGATTGCGCCACAGGGCCCTAGAGTAGTTGGCAGCTGTCACTTACTCCGTAGGAAAGAGCCGCCGCTGCGGATTGTTTGTCCGAAACGCGCCAACTTCAATTTCAAGCGCGGATGGATGGATGTCTGGTTCGTTTCTAGGCGCGCGGCCGTCAAACGAGATACAGTAGCAGATTCTTTCTAATGATCCGGACTTGATGATGATCCGGCATAGGCTCAAGAACATCTATCTTATTAACAAAGCGCCGATTGAAGTGCATACTCCAAACTCCTCGCTCTTAACTCTGTCCACCTCCACTACTGCCCTGGCTCCCACTTCTAGAATGCGCATGACTTCCTCCCTGATTTCCTTGGTTCGGATTCCCTCCTGCAACCCCATTCCCATTCGCATTCGCATTCCCACCACCATTTCCATTGGCATTCCCAGAAATGGACTCCCTCGCAGCTTGCGCCCTTGCTGCCATAACATGGGCGTATACCTGCTGAGGTGTCTCTCCGTTCGCACCCACAACGCCATTCATCGCATTGCCTCCCATGCCATTGGATAGCATATTAGGTGGTAGCCTGGGTGTGCCTCCACCAGCAGCGGCGTGCATGGCTTGTTGTGCCAAATTTACTTTTCCTTTCAGAGCATTTTGATAGACTTGTAATACTTCTGCGTCGGTCAAATTGGGATTCCGTGTCCGTATCTGGGCTTCGATTGGAGGAGGGATCGGCGAGCCTTGCGACATCATGCGGGGAGGAGAGCCTTGAGGGCCCTGAACAGGGGAATGCGAATTCTGTATTGGATGTTGGAAAGATGGTGGTGGAGTAGAAACTCCACCATTTGCGTTGGGTGGTGTATTCTGGTACATTGGAGGCGGCTGCATCATGCCGTTGGGTAGATAGCTGCCTTGAGAGATGCTATTGCGCGGTGGAGAAGTGTGCATCTGTCCATTAGGATTGTGCTGACCCTGCTGTTGTTGCATTATTTGCTGCCGTTGTTGTGCGGATACTCTTTGAGCTTGGTTGATGAGATCGCCAGGGTTCGGCATCGGTATCTGACCGGCTCCGCGATTCATCATAGGCGCCTGAGGAACGCCATTCATCATCGGAATTTGCACATTGTTGGCGAGTGGATTTGGTGTCATGGACATCGAGTTACGAGGCCTCTGACCTGGAATAGCCAGATTCTGACCGTTCATGGGCTGACCATTGGGAAGCATGCCATTGGCAGGATTGGATCGATTAGGTGTCCCATTCGGCAAGCCGGGCTGTTGCGCATTTCGCTGCTGCATGCTAGACTTTGACTTGTCAATGAAGGGATCTAATAATAACAGAATAGTACCTACCCGTCGAGCTGCTTCCTGCCGCTGCTGCAGTAAGGCCATGCGTTCCCTTGTCTGTTCCTCGCGTTCGTGCTTCAACTTGCTGAAGTCTTGTGGAGTATGCACGGCATTCTTTGCCGTAGGAACTTCCGAGTTTTTCCTCATAGCAGCCAGCTGTGCAGCATGTGCCTGCTTTTGCGCAGCAGTCTCACGCTTCTTGGCTAGTTTCCTCATGGCATCTACCATGGTGAGATGCTTCTGATTCCTCCTCCGCTCGACTCGCACGCTTGTAGTCTGCCGCCGTCGTGGCTGAACTTGGCCATTGGCATTAGGTCCTTGCGGTATTTGCGCATTAGCTAGCATAACAGTTCGATTAGCCGCTTCGAGGCGATTATTGTATGCTCTGAAATAATGCGTCTTCTGCATATCGGCAGGCAGCCCCTCCAGATGTATCCAGCGTTCGAAGCATTCCCATGGCGTACGTCGTTCAGCACCTGACGCGTACATTGAGGTAGTCGAAAGTATATTTGCGATAAGAGACCAATTGTAGGTATATTCCCGAACAAGATTTCTAAGCTCATCATCTTCAGCCCATGTCCATTGCGAAGCGATCCTACATTCGAAGAAACTTTGCATTGGCATTGGGAACTCTGAGGGAGGTCGGAAATGATGAGCAGAGTGTATGCGATCTCGTACGTGCTTGTACTCGGGGTCGAAAAGTGCAACATTGGTCTGCTCGGGTTCCAAACATGGTCGTTTTGTGCCCGGCTCGCCCAATACGGCGTAATCATCATCATCGTCATCCTCTTCATACTCAAATCGACTTCGCTTCCTTGGTGGCTTGACTTCTTTGAGCTCAAGGCGGCCTTCGATAAATTTGCTGAGAGGTAGCGCACGTCGCTTCCATTCTCGATCGGCATCCATTTCAGAGAAGATGTCTGGGTTAGGTACGGATAATGGGTGTCCATACATCGGCAGCTCATTCAGCAGCTTGTCACTCGTTGGCGACCGTCGTAGGCCAAACACAACATCATTGTCTGAAAGACCAAATATTGCGGTTGGGGCAACGCTATCAAGTAGGCGGGGCTCATCCTCTGAATCATCCACTGGAGAATCCACTTCCCCAGCAGCTATAAGATCAGGTGTCGTTTGAGGTATATCAGAGGCTTCAGTCGACTCTACCTCCATAGTAGGTGCCGGTTGTGGAGCAGATGCCCTGACCTGGAGAGATTTGCGTTCCTCTGGTGATGCAGCAAACCAATCTGCACAAGCATATGCCATATTCCGCGCAATTGCCATCTTCCACTTCCTCTCCTCTCTGAAATCAGTCCGCATCCACTTCGCTTCTTGCATCAACAGATCCCAGTGACTTGTAGGTCTGGCTGGTTCTTGTGCTCTCTTTGGTTGCCGCAATGACCATTTGCCATTGTTTTGTAGCGTATATATCCGCTTCAGAACTTTCACCGTCTGAGCCTCGAGGATAGGCACATAGGCATTGGATGTAGAAATAGTTTTGTGAGCAGTGCTCAACAAAGCTTCGAGGGGTTGTTGGCCACGTGCCTTATCGTTCGAAGCAGAAGCAAGGAACAGGGGCATGAAATAGTCCTCCGTGATCTGCTTCGAGAGTCTCAGCTTGCTTGGCACGAGTGCCTTGTCTTCGTTATTTGACTTGAACTGCCTGGCAAACACCACTGTTGAGAGCTTGCTTCTCTCCTTCTCCTTCAATTTCTCGGCCAGACTGTGAGTGCGGCCTCCATGCGCAAGTGAAGGTGATTTAGCGGGATCTGTGGCAGACTCTGGATCACTGGTACCTCTAGAGCTTCGATCAGAGACGGAAGTATTTGGTCGAGGTATCTCCCCCAAAATCTCCGAGACGGACTTATGTCTCATCGCCCCAGAAGATACCCTTGTAGTCATTCGCTCCAAAGGCGGTGTTGGTGCATTTTGAGACGATGGTCGTCGTGGTGTCGATGCGTTTGAAGACTTCTGTGAATCAATCGATGCCTTTGGTTGGCCTTCTACAGACTGTGATGCAGTAGGAGTAAGGGCAGCCTCATCATGCTGAGACATTCTGCTCTCGAAGGAATCTTGTTCGGGAATATACCTACAATTGGTCTCTTATCGCAAATATACTTTCGACTACCTCAATGTACGCGTCAGGTGCTGAACGACGTACGCCATGGGAATGCCTCGAACGCTGGATACATCTGGAGGGGCTGCCTGCCGAGATGCAGAAGACGCATTATTTCAGAGCATACAATAATCGCCTCGAAGCGGCTAATCGAACTGTTATGCTAGCTAATGCGCAAATACCGCA
>Ga0068631_100893_pt1 | contig 11464 bp, 13 predicted proteins | sample InSIn5gowninarea_2_FD_77434 | JGI IMG/M metagenome (GOLD analysis project Ga0068631, IMG submission 77434) | Clean room microbial communities from NASA Spacecraft Assembly Facility at Jet Propulsion Laboratory, Pasadena, California, USA -... ...
AAGAAGCAAGAAAGAAGATTCATGCAAGAATTCTCATAGGTTTACAACAAGCGAAGGAAAAAGGATTAACTTGGAAAGATCTAGATTTAAATACAGTCTCATGGGCAATTTTATCTCAGCAAAATATTCTCCCCCTATCTGTGACGGTTGCCAGTCAAGCGGCCTTTGCGATTACCGCTTTATGGTGGGGTTTATTCACGATTCCGATGCTCAAGAACGTTAAGCAGGTTTATTATAAAGAACCGGTGCCACATCCGATTTCCAATGGCTTTAAGCAACTGTTTGATACCTTCAAAAAAATTAGGTTATACCGCCCGCTGTTTCTGTTTTTAATTGCCTATTTCTTTTACATTGACGGCGTGAATACGATTATTACCATGTCCACAGCCTATGGCTCCGACCTCGGCATTACATCCAATAACTTGTTGATTATCTTGTTTGCGACACAAGTCGTTGCTGCACCATTTGCTATTTTATATGGAAAGCTTGCCGATAAATTCAAAGGGAAAACGATGTTGCTGGTTGGTATTTTTGTATATATTATCATATGTACCTATGCTTATTTCTTAAAGACCACACTTGATTTTTGGATCTTAGCGATGCTCGTGGCCTCCTCACAAGGTGGAATCCAGGCCTTAAGCCGCTCGTACTTTGCCAAACTTGTTCCTAAGGAAAATGCAAATGAATTCTTTGGTTTCTATAGTATTTTTTATAAATTTGCAGCGATCTTAGGCCCCTTCCTAGTAGGTATCACCACACAAATCACCGGCAACACAAACAGCGGTGTATTTAGCTTAATCCTACTCTTTATCATCGGGGGTATTCTTCTCCTTCGTGTACCGGAATCAACCTCTATCTCAAAATCAAATTCTATTTCTCAATAAACATTAATAGACCTCACCAGTGAGGTCTATTTTTTGGTCTATTCAAAAAGTTGTATACTGCAGTTCGCCGATTGAACTCTATAATTCGCTGATTGAACTGGTAAATTCGCCGATTGAACTTGGTAATTCGCCGATAAAACACTGTAATTCGCCGATTGAGTGTAATTTTACACCAAATTATTTTTTTGGAATCAGTCTTTACTTTTTAATAAATGAACAATACCAGCTCCAACAATGGCACCAACTCCAGCTGCACCAAACATCATAAAATAAAGTGTATCGGCTAAATCTCTTATTCCTTCCCCTAGAAAAACTGATGCCTTCAATGCCATAATAATTGATGCAAATAAGAAGATAATTGCTGGACTCCAGATGATCCAGCTAGCATCTATTTTCATTAAAATTAATGGTAAAACCAACCCAATAAGAAAGATCACAAAGAAGAAAAACATTCGCCCCCACCCTTCCTTGTTGCTAATATATTCTTAATTGGACTGTATGTTCTATAAAGAAATGATTTTAAACATTACTTCCTATAAATAAAAAAAGAATATACCCTGAATAGGTACATCCTCTATTCAAAAACCTATTTTATTACTTGCTCTGAACATCAATCGTCACGGTTATTTTTTCATTAATTTTTGGATTGTCACAAGAACCTCATCCAAGACTTCAAAATCGCCTTCCTGAATTCTTTCAACCACACAGCTCTTCATGTGACCTTCAAGCAAGATTTTCGCTACGCTATTTAAGGCGGATTGGGTGGCTGAAATCTGGTTGATCACATCATCACAATACGTATCTTTTTCAATCAAGCCTTTAATGCCGCGGATTTGCCCTTCAATTCGGTTTAGTCTCGTTACTAGATTGGTTTTCACTTTATCGGAATGATGACTTTTCCGATCACTTCCATCATGTGAGCAGCAGGTATCATCCAAAAGCTCCTCTTCCCTCTTTACTTCATTAGACATTACTCCGCCTCCTCTTTGGAATATTATATCATACACCATTTATTTTCAATTCACATATGAATAAAAGATAATTAATAATTGAAGTGCAGACCCCACGACAAAAAATATTTTTAAACTTTTCTGATTATTTATTCTAGCTTTATTTCCGTATCTTCATATATAATATTTTCATAACTACTTTGAAGGGTGTTGGTAAATATGGCAAACCAGTCTGAAGGAAAGAAAATATCAGTGAATTCCACCATTTCATTAAAAGGAATTGTCAAAGCCATTTTCAACGATACCATTCATGTGCAAATTGGCGGGAAAATTATCACGCTTCCCGCATCAGAGCTCCTCCTTGAAAAACCAGTCCAATAAATGAAATAATAGCAATATAGTATATCTCAACTGGCCCTTCACTTAAACGTGAAGGGCTTTAGCAATGGAATTGAAATAATTACATTTCTTGGATAATTGTTTCTTGGATGTTACGAATAACATCCCCTCTGCTGATTACACCGACCACATGATTAGATGCATCAACAACAGGAAGTTTTTTAAAGTGATGCTTAGATAAAAGTGCGACCACCTTCTTCATTTCATCTTCCGGATGGACAGTAACGATTCCGTGCGTTTTGGCAATCCTGATAATCTCTCCATCGGCTAGTTCAGCCAAGCGATTTTCAATGTTTTCCTCTGCAACATAGGTGATCAAAGAGAAATAATCATGAATCCGGCGATCCATTGGACTGATTGCCCGTAAAATATCTCCGTCTGTTACAATTCCACGTAACACGCCATTCTCATCAACAATCGGAACACCACCAATTTTTTTCCCAACGAACACGGACATTACTTCTTTAATGGACGCCTTAGGGCTTGCGGAAATAACATCCTTAACCATAAAATCCTTGACCTGTACATTTTTCATCATCGACACCGCTTTCACTTATTTATCAATCTATTTGATTAGACTGCTTGATTACTTTTACTTCTTTATGAAGCCTTTCCATTTTTCGATCAAGTCCTGCCGCCATTGTGGCAGCTTCTTTTAATTCATTAAGCATATGCACGGGTATTTCCTTGTTATACTTATAATAAATCTTGTGTTCTAAGCTTGCCCAAAAATCCATCGCAATTGTTCGAATTTGAACCTCTACATAGGTTAATTCCTCACGGTCAGACATAAAAATCGGAATTTCTAAAATTAAATGAAGACTCTGGTAGCCGTTGGGCTTTGGTTCTTTTATATAATCCTTATAATCAATTACTGTGATGTCTTTTTGATTTACGAGCATCTTGCTAATTTCGTATATGTCTGAAATAAATGAACATGTAATTCTTATCCCTGCAATATCTCTTATCTTTTCTTTAATAACTGGTAAGGAAATGTCATAGCCTTTCCGATAGACTTTCCGGAAAATACTCTCTGGCGATTTTAACCGTGATTTCACATGTTCGATTGGATTATAGTCATGAATGTAATTGAACTCATCCTTAAGAATATTAATTTTTGTATTCATTTCGTCTAAAGCAAACTTATAAGCCATCATAAATCTCGTCAGTTCTACCTTAATGGCTTTCAATTCCTTCATATCAATCATTTGTTCCAAATTCACGAGCTACTTCCTCTCTTGCTGCTTTTGAATTTTTTAATTATTAATCCATACTTCGCATTTGTTCTAACACTTCCGGTGGGAAAACCATCCGGCAAATCACTTTCGATATTTCCTGATAATCTGTACAACTCCCACACTGATTCTCATTAACTTGGCTATTCTCCACTAAAACTAAAATTGCCCATGAGACTGTATTTAAATCTAGATCTTTCCAAGTTAATCCTTTTTCCTTCGCTTGTTGTAAACCTATGAGAATTCTTGCATGAATCTTCTTTCTTGCTTCTTGCAAAAACTCAGCCAGCTCGGGGTCTTTAAGCATCAATTCAGGCAGTACTCGGTGAAGTTCTAACTCATTCAACCGTTGATAATGGGCTTGTAAAAGGGCCGCTAATAATGATTCTGGGTCACGAGAAACCCAGCTCGGTTCAGGAGGAAGAAGATTGTCTAATTTATCCTCTAATAATGACATTAAAAGTTGACGTTTATCTGAAAAATAACGATAAAAGGTGCCAGTAGCAACCCCTGCATACGCAGCAATTTCCTTAGCAGTAGTTTGCTCGTACCCTTTAGAAATAAACAAAGTTCGTCCACTTTCGAGCAGGGCCATTCTTTTTTGCTGGGCACGTTCTTGTTTTGGGATAAAAGGAAATTCACCAATTAATTGGTCATCACGGTCAGACATTTTATCACCTCTCCCTTATCATACCACTATTTTAAAAATTGAACCATAGTTCATGTTTTCGTTGACAGCATACACCAAAAATGCGATACTTGAACTACGGTTCATGTTAAATCGCTATTATTGTTTATACACCCCTTTGCAAAATAGCCGGATCGAAACATGACCGATTTTTTTAATAAATCCTTACCCTTTGCAGGAGTTTAAAATATTTTTCCGAATAATTTAATGTATCTTTATTTTTTGTTTTATGATCCTTTACTTCTACCAATTTCGAAAGGCGTTGATCTTGTGGCAAATCAATCTGAATCCAAAAAAATCTCTGTTAATTCAACCATCTCTTTAAAGGGAATTGTGAAAGCCATTTTCAACGATACCATCCATGTCCAAATTGGCGGTAAGGTTATTACATTGCCAACTTCAGATTTTGTACTTGATAAACCTAGTCAATAATTAATAAACAGCTAAACAGCTAAACAGCCAGCAAGCCCATCACAATGTTGTGATGGGCTTGCTTCATTTTTTTATTACTCTATTCTGAATGACTTAAGTTTGGATAACAAATACAGGTGACGATATGGTCATTTACCATCCCCGTTGCTTGCATAAACGCATAACAGATGGTCGAACCGATAAATTTGAAGCCACGTTTCTTTAAATCCTTACTTAATTTATCACTAATTTCCGTGACTGCAGGAACATCCTTCATTTCTGTAAAGTGGTTTTGGATCGGCTTACCGTCAACAAACGCCCATATGTATTTACTAAACGAACCAAATTCGTCCACAACCTTCAAATAGGCATGTGCATTGGTAATAACCGCATTGATTTTTAGCTTGTTTCGGACAATCCCTTCATTATGAAGCAATTCCTCAATTTTCTGTTCATCGTAGTCAATAATTTTTTCAGGTTCAAAGTTATCAAAGGCTTGCCGGTAGTTTTCGCGCTTCTTTAGTATCGTATACCAACTAAGCCCTGCCTGGGCCCCTTCAAGATTTAAGTACTCAAATAACAATCGATCATCATAAACTGGAACTCCCCATTCATGATCGTGATAGTCGATATATAATGGATCCTGATTGACCCAACCGCAGCGATTCATTTTAATATGCCTCCATTACTTCCTTTGACAGCACTTTCTGCCATAATATTCTCCTTAAAGTATGACATATTTTTTTCAAATATAAAAACTTAATTTATTTTCAGGTATGCCCTTCTTTCCGCATATTCTGAGCAAGGGATACACACTTTTACTGTCTCCCCCTTATCATTCATATATTTCCGGAGCGGACTTACTTTCCTTTTGCAAATACTGCATTTACTTTTAAAAATACTAAAAATAGACACCGGTCCTCACCTTCATTCTTAGAGTTTTACTATATTTTATTAAACCATTCGATTATTGGTTTCAATTGTTAAAGGTTTTTTTCTTATATTTATAGTAAGATGAGAAAAGAAAAATATAGTAGTGAAAGGACTCATCGAGAATGACATATAAAATGATTGTATTAGATTTAGATGATACGTTATTACAGGATGACCATACGATTTCCCCTCGTACAAAGAAAGCGTTAATGGATGCTCAGGAAATCGGTGTTAAAGTGGTATTAGCTTCAGGGAGACCAACCTATGCGATGCATCACATTGCTGATGAATTGTCATTAAAGGAATATGGTAGTTTTATTCTATCTTTTAATGGGGCAAAAATAACCAATTGCCAAACCGGTGAAGAGGTATTTAGCAGCACGTTATCTCCAGATACAGTTCACCGTTTATATGAATTAAGTCGACGTGAAAATGTGTGGATGCATACGTATGTCGGAGATTTGATTGTCACTGAGGCAGGAAATCAATTTACCAATATCGAAGCTGAAATTACTGGCCTTGAAATCTGTGAGGTTGACAGCTTTGTAGATTCAGTGAAGGAACCTGTTGTTAAGGTATTAATGCTAGAAGACGAGAAAAAACTTATTCATGTTGAAAAAAAACTGCAGCAAGAGTTAGCCGGTGAACTAAGTGTCATGCGTTCTAAACCCTTCTTTTTGGAGTTTACCGAGGAAGGTGTAACGAAAGGAACGAGCCTCAATCATTTAATCGAGCTGCTCGGAATTGACCGCACGGAAGTGATTGCGATGGGAGACAGCTACAATGATTTAGCAATGATTGAGTTTGCAGGGCTTGGTGTCGCAATGGGCAATGCCCCTGCTGACATTAAGGACAAGGCCGATTATGTGACCGACACGAATATGAATGATGGCGTCGCAAAGGTCATCGAAAAGTTTGTTTTGAAGGCACCACAACTCGTGTAAATTTGAATTGATTAAAATGCTTGGGGTCCTATGACACACCCCAGGCATTTTTTTGTTTCTGATGGGTCCTAGCCCAATCCTGTCCCCTCTTTTGTTAATTAAGCATAAACTATCACAATCAAAACAAAAAAGGCGGAGAGAGGTATGGGATTATTCATTAATAATAGTGATCATCCAGAGGTTTACAAAAATAAACACCGGCTAAATACATCGAATCAAATGGTTTCAAGACAGGATTTTCTGACTCATTTAATGAATGAACAACACAAGGCAAATGCTGCACTCGAAAGTGCCTTTTCAGAATTAGGCTTTAAAAATCAGATACAAGAAGAAACACAATTATCTCAATGGAACCATGTTGGAGAACAACTAACTGATTTACGAAAGCGGTTGGAGCGTTCCGAGGATGCTAATCATCAACTGGTCGTACAAATGAATGAACAGCTGGAATTACAAAAAGAGGTTTCCGAAAAAATCACGAAACAAGAAGAATTCCAAGACGGAGTTTTACAGCGTTTAGACAGTCAAGAAGCTCTAATGGAAAAAATCTCCCGTCAAATTAATCATATCCGTTCGATTCTGTTTGAACGTACAAATTACTTGGCCACCAAAATAGATGACGGCTATAAAATCACTTCATCTTATGTGTATAAATTAATGACAGGTTCTGACCAACCATTAACCTTTTTGTTAATGAATCAGCGAAAAGAAGAAAATCAAGAGCATGCCGACTAAACTCACTTGGTCCAAAAATAAAACACCCCCAGTCGAGTTCCACCGACTGGAGGCGTTTTTATTGATTGATTTACTAATTAAGCCACACGCTCATTCGAGTTAGCCGCACCCGTTGATTTTGTCATGAAGCTTACCGCGAAGGTAACCACCAAATTGATAATTAAGGCGATTACACCCACGTTTAAGTCTTTAATAAATTGTGGAAGCGCAGGGAACATAGTCCCAACAGTTGATGCACTGATTGTAATGTAAGCTACCGTAAATACCCCAACTGCGATACCTGCGAAAGCACCTGCTTTTGTAACGACATTCTTTTTTGCTAAGCTGAAAACCAAGGCTGGGAACAATTGTGTTACAAGGCTGTAACCCATTAATAACAAGGTTACTAGGGTGTCCCCACCTTTAAAGGTAAAGTATAATGCAATAAGTGCAACCACTGGTACTAAGTTCTTAGCCAACTTAGCTACTTGCAGGTCAGTCGCTTTTGGTACAAACACCTTATAGACGTTTTTCGATAATAAAGTAGCCGCAGACATCATAATCATCGAACCTGGAACGATGGCTGTTAATAATCCAGCCGCTCCGATTAAACCAACTACCCATGGATCAAAGGTCTGCATAGAAAGTTTTAATAGTGCAAGGTCACCGTCTGCTCCTTCCAACCCTTTCACCTGAAGGATAGCAGCAAAGCCAACAAAGAACACAAATAATAATACGAGCTGATAAAGCGGCATGATGATGGCATTCTTACGGAATACCTTTGAACTTTGTGCTGAATAAATGGAGCCGAACGTGTGTGGCCACATATAGAAACCAAGTGCCGTTAATAATACGGTAGAAATAAACCAAGAGACACTTAATCCTGTATCAGGAAGAGCAAGGAAACCCGGTTTTGCAGCTTCAATCGCTTCAAACATTGGCTGGAAACCGCCGTAATAATGAATTGGTAAATAAATACCTAAAAATAAAACAATACCTAGAATCATGATGTCCTTAATAACAGCTGTCCAAGCAGAACCATGAATTCCGGAAATCATTACGTAGACCGTTACAGCAATAACACCAATCCAGATTGCTGCAGTGGATGAAATCGAACCGCCAGAAGCTTCAGCAACGATAATTCCTAGACCTTTTAATTGCAGGACAAGATATGGAATCAATGCAACAACACCAACGATAGATACAAAAACACCAAGGTATGGGCTCTTATATTTACTAACAAAAAAGTCGGATTGAGACATTAACTTATTATCTTTTGCGTATTTCCAAATGGCTGGAAGCAACCAGTAGGACATGATGTATGCTAAACAGCCGTACCCTAAAATATAATAAGTTGGGCCGCCTTTACCGTAAGCCCAGCCACTTCCGCCTAAGAACGTAAAAGTAGTGTAAATTTCCCCTGCCATTAATAGGAAAACGAAGATGGTACCAAAACCACGACCGCCGACGGACCACTGTTCAAGGCTCATGTCCTTCCCTTTTTGTGCTTGAACACCAAGGAAGATGGAAAAAGCTAAAAATCCGAAAATAATAATTAATGCTGTATTCATTAGATCTCCTCCTCCTGATTTGCTGGGTCCATTTTAAAGACAATCGCCATAATTACTGATGTAATCACAACCCATAGAACAATATAAAAGAGAACAAAAGGCATCCCGAACACGTAGGGAGTGACTTTATTGACGAAAGGTACTCCGCCTAGTAAACCAATAAATGGTATAATTGCAAGAAGTTGATGTAATTTCATGTAAAAAACCCCCAATTTTGTTTAATGATGATGCCTTGTTTCTATCTATATAGAGGAACCTTCGCGATTTCTATTATTTACACGAAGGTCCTGCCATAGTGTGATTTATGCTAGAAATTTAAAGGTAGCATGAAGGAAGGTCTTTACCCCAATTTCTAGTGCATCTTCATCGATCGTGAACCGTTCATGATGATGTGGATAGGTAATTCCTTGTTCTTCATTACCGGCTCCCACATAGAAGTAGCAGCCTGGCGCTTTTTCCATAAATGCTGAGAAATCTTCTCCACCCATATTAGGTCTCATCATATCCAGTGCTTCTTCACCAAATACTTCCCGAACTGTTTCTTCAATAACAGCTGTCACTTCGTTATTATTAATGACAGGGCGGTAGCCATATTCATATTTGAAATCGTAGGTAGCTTCATGCGCTTCCGTAATCCCCTTGACAATCCGTTCCATTTTAGCTGGAACCGATTCACGAAGTGTTGGATCAAAGCTGCGAACCGTACCCCAAATTTTAACAGATCCCGGAATAACATTATGTGTTGTTCCACCAATAAATTGGGTCACAGAAACAACCAAATTATCGAGTGGATCTGTATTCCTAGAAACAATATGCTGGAGGTTGGTGACAACCTGTGCGGCAACCGCGATTGAATCGATGGTTTGATGCGGAAGGGCTGCATGTCCGCCTTTTCCATTGACGGTAATCCAGAAGGTGTCAGGTGAAGCCATCATCGAACCATAGACAACCCCAACTTTACCTTTGGGAATTGGAGACCAAAGATGTGTACCGATGACTAGATCTACCCCATCCATCACTCCTGCTTGGACCATTTCCTCTGCTCCACCTGGGAATAACTCTTCCGCATGCTGGAACAAGAAACGAACTTCCCCTTTAATTTGATCCTTTAAGCCTGAAAGTATTTTTGCCGTACCTAGCAGCATCGCTGTATGACCATCATGCCCACAAGCATGCATCACGCCAGGATTTTGGGAAGCAAATTCAAAGGTATTCTCCTCTTGAATTGGCAAGGCATCCATATCGGCACGAATCGCTAGTGTTTTACCTGGTTCTGGTCCAATCAAACGGGCAACCACACTAGTTTTTGTTGGCCGTGTAATTTCTAAGTTTCCAAATGATTGTAAGGTATCATAAATAAATTGAGATGTTTTTTCCTCATGGAAAGATAGTTCCGGATTTTGATGTAAATGCCTTCTCCAGGCAATGACTTGTTCTTTTGTTTCTTCTGCTAAATGATTAAGATTTACTTGTGTATTAATACTCATGCTTGTCATCTCCTATTAGTTTATTGTTACATTTACTTTTTGAACCGCTAGATTTAAGACTGTTTGATAAAGGACATTTGCTCCATCTGTACAGTCTTCTTTTGAACTCCATTCAGCTGGATCATGACTAATTCCATTCTTAGAGCGGATGAAGATCATGCCCATCGGACATAAATCCAACAATTGCATGCCATCATGACCTGCACCACTTGGAAGGTAATAGGTTTCCAGATCTAATTTTTCAAATGCGTCTTTTGCTGCATTCTTTACGATGACAGAACACGGAGCTGGGGCAACCCGCTGCAATTCTTCAATCGTTAACTTCACACCTTGGGTCTCACATATCTGCTGCGCTTGTACTCTAATACTCTCCTCGACCTGATCGCGGACGACTTCACTAATATCGCGAAGGTCCAATGAGAATTCAACCCGGCCTGGAATGATATTGATGCCACCTGGCTGCACTTGAACTTGTCCCACGGTACCGACGGTGGTTCCAGTCTTAGCCGCTTCCGTTTCAATCACGAGCATCACTCTAGCTGCTGCCGTTAGCGCATCATGTCTGATTGCCATCGGAGTCGCGCCTGCATGGCCTGCTTCGCCTTCCAAGATAAACTTGAGCCATAACGGACCTGCTAACCCTGACACAATCCCGGTGGAGAGGTTTTGTCCTTCAAGGACTTTCCCTTGTTCAATATGAAGCTCAACATACGCCTTAACTTCCTCAGGCTTTCGTGCTGCTTTACCGATTTCTTCCGGCTGAAGACCATTTGAGACAAACGCTTCTGCAATAGAGATCCCTTGGTGATCCTTATTTAGCAATTCCTCATGTGTAAGTGTCCCAGCAATGCCCCGGCTGCCAATCATTCCAAAGCTGAATCTTGCCCCTTCTTCATCCGTAAAAGCAATGACTTCAATCGAGTGTTCAGTCTCTATACCCTGCTCATTTATGACTTGAAGAGCTTCAACAGCAGCTAGTACACCAAGCGGTCCATCAAAATTCCCGCCATTAAAGACAGAATCGACATGTGAACCTGTTAATACCACAGGAGCATCAGGATTTAACCCTTCCTTCCTGCCGATCAAGTTTCCGACTTCATCCTCACGTACTTGTAAACCAGCTTCTTTCATGAACGATGCTACAAGGTCCTTAGCAGCTCTTTCTTCTGGAGTAAATGACAAACGAGTAACACCTTCAGATTCTGTTTTCCCAATTTCACTAAGATGCTGCAAACGACTCCATAATCT
>Ga0068631_100894_pt1 | contig 11459 bp, 7 predicted proteins | sample InSIn5gowninarea_2_FD_77434 | JGI IMG/M metagenome (GOLD analysis project Ga0068631, IMG submission 77434) | Clean room microbial communities from NASA Spacecraft Assembly Facility at Jet Propulsion Laboratory, Pasadena, California, USA -... ...
CATGAAGTTTTAGGTTTTTATCCAGAGGCAACTAATAAACACGGAGTGAAAGTAACGATTTCTGTTCCAGGTGGCGAAGCAATAGCAAAAAAAACTGACAACCCACGGCTGGGTATACTTGGAGGGATATCAATTCTTGGGACTACTGGTATAGTACTCCCTTATTCTACTGCTTCTTTTGCTGCCGCTATACGACAGAGTTTGGATGTTGGAATAGCATTAAAGGCAGATACTTTTATACTTACAACTGGGGGCAGAAGTGAAGACTTTTGCAAGAGTTTGTATGGCGATACATACGCTGATCATTGTTATGTTCAGATGGGTGACTTTGCAGGGTATAGCGTAAAGCAATGCCACGACAAGAGAGTTAAGAAGGTGATTATAGCTGGATTCATTGGAAAGTTAACAAAAATAGCAATGGGTGTCAAACAAACACATGTAAGAGGATCTCATGTCAATATGGAATTTATGGCTAAACTAGCAGAGGAAGCGGGTGCTTCCAAAGACGTGCTGATGCTAATCCGGGAAGCTAATACCGCACGGCATGTTTCCGAGATAATTGACTCACACAATACTAATGGATTTTATGATCTCATATGTAGTAATGCGGCTACCCAGTTGAATATTTATTCCAAAAATCATTTATCTATAGAAGTTATCATGTTCGACTTTAAAGGATACGTCATTGGCGGATTCCCAAAAAATTAACACCGTCGATTAAATGAAATTGTATCTTTTGGTCTGATATTTGATATCCTCGGGATTAGTGTGGGGAAAATTGTTGAATAGTCAAATTTCGTATTTTCACTAAAACTACATTTCTGGAATATATCTCTATAGCTTTCTGTTGAAATAAATATTAAAACCATTATCATCAAATCCCCGGAGGCAAACCTATAATAAAATAGTTATTCTAATAGAATGGTAAAGCAAAGGAGATTTATTCTAAAATTGAATGAGAACATAAACAAGAAGGATATTGCTATTGTCGCTATAACTAAGAAAGGCATTGAAATCGCTAAGAGAATTCAAAAGGCTTTGAGCAAAGCAGAAATCTACGTACCGGAAAAATTTAAGAGCTCGGATTCATCTATAGTTTTCTTTTCGGAGTCTGTAACAAACAAGATAGAACCGCTTTTTCAAGGTTACGCTTCGCTTATTTGCATATTTTCATTAGGAGCAGTTATCCGGCTCATCTCACCTCATCTAAAAGACAAAAAGAATGATCCGGCCGTTATTGTAATAGATGATACCGCAAAATTTGTCATTAGCACGTTGTCTGGGCATTTAGGTGGTGCCAACGAATTAACACTTAAAGTAGCAGACATTCTAAATTCGATTCCAGTGATAACTACCGCAGCTGACGTAAATAAGACTATTGCAATCGATTTGTTGGGAAAAAAATTTAATTGGGTTATTGATAATTTTGAAAATGTAACAAAGGTCAGCGCTATGATGGTTAATGACGAAAGAATCGGATTGTATCAAGATACTGGAGAACAAGATTGGTGGAATATGGATAAACTACCAAAGAATGTCAAAATGGTCAAGACGATTACTGGCTTATTATCTAGTGAATATAGGGGTTCCATTATCATAACCGATAAGCTAGTGACAAATAAATCAATGGCTGAAAAATCAGTAATATATAGACCAAAATCACTTTATGTGGGGATAGGTATGCATTGGAATACATCTAAGGAAACAATCAAACAAGGCATAACAAAAGTTCTTGAAGAAAATAATTTGAGTTCAAAAAGTATAAAGGCAATTACGTCCCTAGACAAAGGCAAACGCGTCGCTGGCTTGGATGAATTTTGTACTGAAAATAAACTACCTCTCCTTCTTTTTTCAAAAACAGAACTAAATGAGATAGACGTCCCAAATCCATCTGATTTGGTAGGGAAATATGAGGGAACATCCAGTGTATCTGAGGCCTCTTCATTGGCAGCTTCAAAGGGTACATTAATAGTTCCTAAACAAAAATTTCCACCAGATTTGACTGTCGCTGTGAGTCGGGTAATTTATCAATGAAAAAAGCACTGCTTATAATAGATCGGGGCAGCAAAATGAAGGAAGTGCAGGAGGAATTGCGAAATACCTGTGACTTTATTGAGAATAAAACAGCCTATTCTTACGTAGACTACTGCTTCCTGGAGGTTATTCCACCTTTTATAGGTGAAGGAATTAGAAAGTGTATTGATAGAGGCGTCGATTCCATAACTATTGTTCCATATTTTCTTTACCCCGGAATGAAACTTAAAGATGCTGTTACTCAAACTGCAACCATTATTAATCAAGAAAATAAGAAAATGGTAATAACAAAACCACTTTCATATCAACCTATTATATCTGAAATAGTAATAAAGCGGGTAAATTCTCTAATTATCGAAAAGGGTCTTGATAAAGAAAACAAGAATTTGTGCTTATTGTTAATCGGCCATGGCAGTAGCGACAAACGTGCTAGAGAAGCTTTCTTATATACTGTCAATAGCTTGAAAAAAATATATAAGAATGTTAAATTTTGTTTCTTGGAATTAGAACCACCAAACATAGAAGAAGGAATAAAGGACTGTTTAACTTCTAATCCCAATACTATAGTGGTAGTTCCATATTTTTTACATAAAGGTATCCATATTCAAAAGGACATCTTGGTTGATTTAGCTAATGCACAAGAGAAATACAATTTTAACAGTCTGTTTATTTCTGGACACATAGGAGTGGATCCTGCGGTAATTGATCTGGTAATCACACTTGCTAAGGAGGCTGAAGTCAAGAGTGGAGTTTTCTGATATTAGCAAGAATGATTACAATATAGGTAATCCTCAATCTCGAGGCATGTCAACGAGAGCCTTTGGAATTGAGAAGCAAAGCTTTGACATAATAGAATCCGAAATCGGAAATCATGGATATATTGACAATGAATGGGCGGTCGTAAGACGAGTTATCCACGCCACAGCTGACTTTGATTTTGCAAAGAAAGATAGAATTATTTTCCATGAAAAAGCGATAGAATCTGCTTTCTTGGCTTTTTCCAAGAAATCTTTTGTCGTTACAGACGTGGAGATGGTGTTACATGGGATAAATAAGAAATCTCTATTGGACCTAAACTTAACTGGGATTTGTCTTATTAATGATCCTCAATTAAAAGAAATATCAGAAAAATCAAACAAGACAAGATCTGAACTTGCGATGCAAAAGGCCGCGGCCATGATAAACGGTGGTATTGTGGTAATTGGAAATGCTCCAACGGCGCTTTATGAATTAATTTCAATGATAAAAGAAAAAAAAACTTTACCATTACTCATAATTGGGATCCCGGTTGGTTTCGTTTCAGCTGTAGAGTCTAAAATTGATTTGTCAAATATGGATGTTCCTTATATTACAAACATAGGAAGGAAGGGTGGTAGTTCCGCAGCATCGTCCATTATTAATTCGCTCATGTTGTTGTATTTGACAAAAAGATTTGAAACCCAAAATTAGACAGGACCATTATACTAGTATTGGTTTTATTTCTTAAAAGCAAAATTTAACTAACTTGTAAATGTTACAATTCTTATTTCTATTATTTTCTCAAGTACTGAACACAGCATTCTAAAAATCTAGTTGAGATTGTGGAATTCACAAAATGTGTATGCATATATGATGCTATGCAGTTATGAGTATAGAAACCGTCTCTCCCATCTCCAATACCTTTTCCCTTTTTTAGATCATAAATCAATTCTAAATCTGTATTGTTAGTAACTACATTTGAATAATGAAATTCATGACCTTTCACTCTCTGTATGTTTCCAAGATAAGTTTGATTACTATTTAATATGGCTTCTGTATATCCCAGGGTAACTTTGTCGGTCATGATAGTATCAGCATCTAATAATCCTACCATTTTATGTTTTTTCCTGTTGTTCTTATAGCCTGAAATTGTCTTTGTTAAGTACATTAAGCCTCCGCACTCAGCATAAATCGGAATGTTATTCTGTGCTGATTTTAGGATTGACTTGCGCATATTAGAATTTTTTTCTAGTCTATCTGCAATTACTTCTGGAAATCCACCGCCTAATATTATGCCTGCTGTATCTTGCGGGATATCAGAGTCATCTAGAGGACTGAAAAACTCTATTTTTGCCCTCTTTTGTAGTATGTCTAAGTTATCCTGATAGTAAAAATTAAATGACTTATCCAATGCGACTAATATTCTTACTTTTGATTCAAGTAATTTTTCAGATTTTTGATATCTGGATTTTCTATTTGCCAAGTCCAATGAAAACTTTTCAATTTTTGATTTATCTAGATATTTTGTTTTTTTAGCTATTTGGATGATCTTTTCAAAATCCAGCTGTTCGGCAACTATCTTGGAATTGTTTATGATAACATTATGAGATTTGGTGTTTAGCTCCAGGCGGGGTATCAAACCCAGATGTCTTTCTTGATAAATTAGATTCTTATCGCTAAATATTTTTCCTACAATAGGTATCTGAATTTTTGATTCAAACGCTTCAACAATATATTTTAAATGTCGTTCACTCGCAATGTTATTTAGTATTACTCCTGAAATCCTTATTTTGGGTTCAAATTCAATAAAACCCAAGGTGATTGCGGCTAGTGATCTGGCTGCTCTTTTTGAATCTACGACCAATAGAATTGGGATGTCTAGTAACTTTGACACATGTGCAGTACTTGCAAAATTGTTCCTTCCAGACATCCCATCATATAACCCCATCACACCTTCCAAAACCGCAAAATCAGAGCCAATAGAATTTTTCAAATATGATTCCTGTAGTCCATTTATTCCCATCAACCACACATCAAGATTTCTTGATCGGCGTTTTGATATCACGTTGTGATAAGATGGATCGATATAATCAGGTCCAATTTTGAATGGTTGAACCATATATCCTCTTTTCAAAAGCCCTTGGATTATAGCAGTAGAAATTGTTGTTTTTCCGACTCCGCTAGTGACTCCTGCTATAACAATTCCAGGGATTTTCATAATAGGACATTGTCAAATACCCTTTAATAATATTATTTCAATTATGATTTTTCTGTTGTTGAGCGTAAGTTAAAGATAATGATCCCCATAAACGATGAGTAACATTACAATTCAAAATATTTTTGACTATGGTCCCATTACTCATTGGTTAACATTTTATTTCTTAAATATTTGTTATATGTCAAACCAAATCTATGTGATTCGTCTCTTATATGTTGTAAAATTCTTAATGATTTTTTATTCCTTGGGATTAGAATTGGTTCAATAGACGACGTTGTGTATACTTCCTCGTTCTCTTTAGCTAAGGAAATACAATCGATCTCGTCTATGCCTAATCTTTTCAATGTGGCAATTGCTGTGTTTAGGTGACCTCTTCCACCATCTATTACAATCAAATCAGGGAATCTATCAATTCGTTTGTCAGCTAGAATATCCTCGCCAAGTTTATCAGGCGAATATCTTCTTCTTATAATCTCTTCCATCATCAAAAAGTCATTCTGATATGAGACTTTTTTTATCTTGAATCTTCTATATCCTTTCTTTTCTGGAATACCATTCATGAATCGGGTACAAGCTCCAACAGCAAAATCATTTCCAAAATTTGAAATATCAAAACAATCTATGATGTAAGGCAATCTTTTCAACCTTAGTAATATCTTTAAATCATCAAGACCCGGTTCATGATTCTTTTCAATATATGTTCGTAAATTGTTTAGGATCAATTGCATAATATTGTACTTGTTCAAATCATTAGAATCATGTTGTTGTTTCTTTAACGAGTAATTAAGATCCATAGGAATTATTTTTACATTCTCGCCGGTCATTTTGTACAAGACTTTCTGTAAATTATTTTCTTCTCCGATACTTTGATTAAGATAAATGATATTTGGTAATTTTGCGCTAGAATGATAGTATTGACAAATGAAATTGTGGATAGAATTATCCCCTAACAAATCAAACTGATATTTTTTCATATCATTGATTACCCCGTTCTTGCTCATTAGTGTCATTACATGCATATTTTTCTGATTCTCATCCTGCAGAAATCCAATGTATTCCTCAGATTTGTAACTTTCATTTGAAGTATTTTCCATTTTTTGATGTTGCAATAGATTTTGGAGTCTTGTCAAAGTATCTCTGATAAAAATAGCTCTTTCATAATCTCGGTTAAAAGAAGCGATCTTCATTTCTGTCTCTAGTTTTTTACAAAAATTCCCTAGAGTTTCATTGTTATCTAGTATTTTTTTTAAGGATGTTACATTTTTTTTGTATTGCTCTTCGTTAATCTTATTAATACAGGGGGCATCACAGTTTCCAATATGATATTCTAAGCATTCTTTTTTAGGAAGTTTGGTACAGATTCTTATCTTGAACATTTTCCTCAATAAACCAACAGATAGATATTTTGAACTGCCTTTCACGAATGGACCAATTATTTCTCCTTTCGTACCCGTGAACTGTCCATTTCGGTTTCTTCTAGTTACTAGTAACCTCGGAAATCTTTCATCTGTAATTTTTAGATAAGTGTATCTCTGCTGATCTTTGAGTTCAATATTAAAAATTGGTCTATGCTTTTTAATTAAATTTGATTCAAGTAGGTAGGCCTCTATTTCGTTATCTGTGATAATGTAATCTATGTTTTTGATTTTGGTCACAAGTACACTTGTTTTCCAATTACTATCTTGCATATTTTGATTTTTTTTGGTAAAATAGCTTTTGATTCTTCTGTCAAGATCCTTTGCTTTTCCTATATAAATGATGTTTTCCTTATTATCCTTCATGATGTATACGCCGGGATTATGCGGGTATGGATATTTCATATAGTTGAACTGACTTGACTTCAATTTGAATAGTTTCCCAATTGAAAATTAACAATCATCTTTTATGAGGCTATGATATTTCATTACTCTATCAAATATCCATTTATCTGTTTTCCTTTATGACTAATTCTTTCTCTTTTAATGATCTCATTTTTTCCTTTAGATATTGTCCGGTGTAACTTGAATTAATCTTTGAAATCTCTTCTGGAGTACCAGCAGCTATGATTTGTCCTCCCTTATTTCCACCCTCAGGCCCTAAATCTATAATCCAGTCAGCAGAGGCGATAATATCAAGATTATGTTCAATTACTATGATAGTATTTCCCAGTTCTCTTAGCCTAAATAATATTTTTAATAATTTCTTCACATCTGCAAAATGTAGTCCAGTAGTTGGCTCATCTAATATGTACAGCGTATTGCCTGAATCCCTTTTTGATAGCTCGGTTGCTAATTTTATCCTTTGTGCTTCCCCTCCTGACAATGTGGTAGCAGATTGGCCCAGATGTAAATATCCCAAACCCACTTCATCTAATAACCTTAGTTTGTTTCGAATAGGTGTATTGTTTTTGAAGAACTCTAGTCCTTCCTCCACAGTCATATTTAAAACATCCGAAATACTTTTACCTTTATATTTGACTGCTAAAGTTTCACTATTATAGCGAGATCCCTTACATTGGTCGCACGTAATATATACATCAGGTAAGAATTGCATTTCTATTTTTCTGACCCCGGCCCCGTCACACATATCACATCTACCTCCAGGGACATTGAATGAAAATCTTCCCATCTTGTATCCTCTTTCCTTTGATAATTGTGCTCTTGAAAATAGATCTCTTATGAAGGTAAAGGCATTTACATAAGTAACAGCATTGGACCTTGGTGTTCTTCCGATTGGAGATTGATCTATCCCTATTACTTTATCAATGCTCTCTATCCCAGCGATCCTCTGATGCTTTCCGACTCGCGATTTGGATTTATAAAAATGATTGGTTAAATAGTTAAATAATATATCGTTTACGAGTGTAGATTTTCCAGACCCGGAAACACCTGTAACTACCGTAATTACACCTAATGGAAAAATAGGATTGATATCTTTAAGGTTATTCTCATTAGCACCATATACTCTGATAAATCTGTCTCCAATACGTTTACGTTGAAGATTTTCATTAACAACAGTTCTTCCATTTAAATAATCGGCGGTTAAGGAATCCTTACTTTTAAGTACCTCCTGTAGTTCTCCTTGTGCAACTATTTGTCCTCCATGTATTCCTGCTCTTGGGCCAATGTCGATAATCCAGTCAGCACTTTTAATGACTTCCTCGTCATGTTCTACAACAATAACCGTATTTCCTATTTCTCTCAATTTGAAGAGAGTGTTTATAAGCAAATTGTTGTCTCTCTGATGCAGTCCAATAGTTGGTTCGTCTAAAACATATAGCACACCTGTAAGATTAGTTCCAATCTGGGTGGCTAATCTGATTCTTTGCGATTCGCCACCTGAAAGTGTTCCCGCATTCCTATTCAAGTTCAGATAATTCAAACCTACATTCGATAAAAACTTCAACCTGCTATTAATCTCCTTTAATATTTGCTTAGAAATAATTAAATCACTACTATTGAGAGTAATGTTACTAAAAAATTCTACTGTTGTTTCTATAGGGAGATTGCAAATATCCATAATGGATTTTCCATCTATTCTTACCGAGAGTACTTCTTTTTTTAATCTTTGACCGCTACATAGTTCACATGCTTTTTCAATCATAAATTTTCTAATTTCCTCGCGCTTTGATTCTGAATCAGTTTCATTGAATATTCTTTGTAGATTGGAAATTACTCCTTCAAATCGACCTGAATACTCCCATGAACTATCGCTCGACCTTGATGTGTAATTATATTTTATCTTTGAATCTGTACCATTTAGTATAACATTGATTTGTTCTGCGCTCATTCTGTCGATCGGAGTGTTTAGATTAAAGCCGAATCTTTTACCAACATCTTTCAACATAGAGGTTCTGAAACCTGCAAAATGGCCGGATGACCAGGGCTTAATTGCACCATCCAAAATAGTTTTGGTCTTGTCGGGTATGATTAAGTCAATATCAAATTCTGTTTCTACGCCTAATCCGTGACAACTTGGGCATGCTCCAAAAGGCGAATTGAATGAGAAAAACCTGGGTTCCATTTCTCCAATACTTATATTACAAATGGGGCAAGAGTTTTTTTGAGAAAATAAATATTCATTGCCATCAATTAAGACCATGACGACGCCGCTACCTTTATCAATTGCATTTTGTACAGCCTCAAAAACTCTGTCCTTTTCATCCAATATTTTGTAATTTGAGATTCTGTCAATAACAATCTCAATAGAATGTCTCAAGTGTTTCTCCTTTGCAGAAATAATATTTGGTTGTTTAATGTCTGCAATATCTATTATTTCCTTATCAACTCTAATCCTAGAATAACCTTGTTCCCTTAGAGATTCAATCGTCTTCTCATATGTCCCTTTTTTTTCTCTAATTACAGGAGCCAAAATTAACAACATTCCCTCATGTATGTTACTATCTAGCAGAGCTAGAATTGAGGTAACTATTGATTCCAGGGACTGGTAGGATATTTCTGTTCCACATTTTGGACAATACGGGATACCAATTTTTGAAAACAATAATCTAAGGTAGTCGTAAATCTCAGTAATTGTTCCTACAGTGGAGCGTGGGTTCTTGTTGGTTGTTTTTTGTTGTATTGCTATTGCTGGTGATAGCCCATCGATCACATCTACATCTGGTTTATCCATGATTTGTAAGAACTGTCTAGCATATGCGGAAAGCGATTCCACGTATCTCCTCTGTCCTTCAGCAAAAATGGTATCAAATGCTAAGGTAGATTTCCCAGAACCAGATAAACCAGTAATAACTACAAATTTATTCTTTGGAATTTCTAGGTTGAGATTTTTTAGATTGTGTTGTTTTGCTCCTTTAATAACTATTTTATTTTCCATTTTCCTTTAACTAGTTGTCAATTTTAACAAAATCTCATTTACCTTTTTGAGATGTTGTCTTTTTTCAATTGCTTTTTCAAACTCCAATTCCTCTGCAAACTTGTTCATCTGAGTCTCTATTTTGGTCGATAACTCTATTAAATCATTCCTAGTCATTGTTTTCAAATTAACTTCTAAATTTGAGATATTTGAATTCTTTTGAGGTATCGGTTTTGAGATACTTTTAGGTTCGATCCTATTTTGTAAGTTAAATTCGATCTGTTTTTTGCGCCTTCGATTAGTTTCTATTACTGCTTCCTTTATGGATTTGGTCACCGCATCTGAGTATAAAATTACCTTCCCGTCAATATTCCTAGCAGCCCTTCCGAAGGTTTGAATAAGACTAGTATAATTTCTTAAGAACCCTTCCTTGTCAGCGTCCAAAATAGCAACAAGCGAAACTTCAGGCAAGTCCAATCCTTCTCTTAATAGATTTATACCAACCAATACATCAAACTCTCCTACCCTAAGCTGCCTTAATAATTCAGTTCGTTCCAAACCACTAATTTCTGAATGTATATATCTTACCTTAATCCCGTTTCTAGACAGATAGTCTGCCATGTCTTCGGCCATCTTTTTTGTCAGGGTAGTTACTAAGGTTCTTTGCTTCTTCGAAACTCTTTCTTGAATCTGACGGATTAAATCTGGAATCTGGCCCTTCGTCTTTTTTATTTCTATTTGAGGATCGACTAATCCTGTTGGTCGTACCAACTGCTCCACAAGATGATCATGGTTATTTATCTCATATTTTCCGGGTGTTGCGGATACAAATATCACATTGTTGAGATATTTTTCAAACTCTTCAAACTTTAAAGGTCGGTTATCAAAGGCACTTGGCAATCGAAACCCATAGTCTATCAATGTCTTTTTCCTAGAATGATCTCCTTTGTACATTCCCATAACCTGAGGTAATGTTACATGTGATTCATCTATAACTAACAGAAAATCTTTATCAAAAAAATCTAAAAGGCAATAGGCTGGTTGACCTCTCTTTCTGTCTTCGAAATGTCTCGAATAATTCTCAATTCCGCTACAATATCCTAGTTCCGAGAGCATTTCGAGATCATAATTTGTTCTAGAAAGTAACCTTTGCCTTTCAAGTTCGGAGGGCAAGTTGGGATACCATTCTTCTAATTCTTTCTTTATTGATACCAGTGCCCTTTTATGACTGCCTTCATCTACGATGTAGTGTTTGGCTGGAAAAATAATTATTGAATTCAGTTCTTTTTTTATTTCTTTAGTTATTTTATCAATGACTGTAATTTTTTCAATATTGTGTCCAAAAAGATTAATCCTTATTATGTCATCAGAATATCCTGGAATTACTTCTATGATATCTCCTCTGGTACTAAAGGACCCACTTGTCAAATTTAAGTCATTTCTTTCATATCTTATTTTTACTAGATTCCGAATGATGGTTCTTCTATCCATCTCCATTTCCTTTTTAAGTAGGAGGGATTGTTCTTTCCATTCATGGGGTGAACCTAAAGAGTAAATACAGGAAACAGTCGCAATGATAATTGTCGGTTCTCCTGACAATAACATTGATGTTGATTCAAGACGCATTTGTTCAATTTTTTCATTTATTTCAGTATCTTTTTCTATATAAGTATCA
>Ga0068631_100896_pt1 | contig 11448 bp, 11 predicted proteins | sample InSIn5gowninarea_2_FD_77434 | JGI IMG/M metagenome (GOLD analysis project Ga0068631, IMG submission 77434) | Clean room microbial communities from NASA Spacecraft Assembly Facility at Jet Propulsion Laboratory, Pasadena, California, USA -... ...
ATCGAGTCTCTCTGTGAAAGCATTCCCGATGAAGATTTCGATACTATCACAAATTCTTGTTTCAATATGTCTAACTACGGCCTGCTAAACACAATTAACAACTTCGAAAAGGATGTACGACGAGTGGAGGAATCTGTACTATCTCACTTTACGAACAACACTAGTAGTGATTGGAACATTGAAGATCCAGAACCTTCGAAAGACTTCCAGAAACCAGAAACCAGTTTCGATCAATGGCTAGGAATGGATGCTGCAGCTTCCACGATGACAGCATCAACCACTTCGGTCAAACACCAATCTAACAAGCAGGCTAGCGAACATACTTTCCAAATGGCCTACGATCTACAAGGTGCGATGCCATTCGAGCTCTATCAACCTCCTTTCAGCGCACAGAAGCCTCCTGGAGAAGATCCTACGGCTGTTTCGTCAGCAAAAGAAAGATCAAGAAAGCGACGCTTGGACAATTCCGACCACGTATGTCCTTTGTTTCCGAGATAGCATAGCAAGCCGTCTGCTAACAACATTCTCAGGTATACAAAGAAACTAGAACGATTGATAGCCAAGGCAATCTGATTGCAACTCTAGCTGTCGGCGGAGGTCCGGTACTAGTTCGTCAACCATTCTCACCCGAGAAGAAACGGTTGACCCTTAAGACGAGACGGCTCGGTGCATGCACTCCTTGCAAGCTAGCAAAGAAGAGAGTCAGTATTATGCCTGTTTGGTCGAAGCTTTATCCTACTGCCTCATGAGATGATAGCTAATGATGAGGACAGTGTGACCGACCCGAATCACCTTATGTATGCTGCAACAACTGCAAACCCAGAATGCTTCAAGTACCGTGCTTCATTGCTCGAATCATTGAAGCTCAACTTTTCCGAGACAGTAAGCCGAGACCAATACGAACTTTTTATCACAGCCGTACTTATCCGTTTTCTAGAGCCGTCGCCGAAGCACCCACGCTCTACGTTGAGGCAGCAGATCTTCGAGTCGCTAGCCGACATCGATCGACAGCAATCGTCTGTGGAGATAACTCTCACTCAAGATCTTGGTGTGGAGTTGAGCATACGTGTTGCAAAATACGAACCGCAAGCCACGGAGAAAACATATCGCCATTGGAAGGACCAAAACGGCGATTCCAGAAGGCATGAGTTGCCTGCATATTGTATTGCCGATATGGAGCATGCCCATACAAGCATGCTTAAGTACATTCGTCGCTTCCGCGGAGCTTTTTTGAGAGGTCTTTTGATGCGGTCGAACGTACTCTGATCTTGATATTGAACCTGTTGTGACCCAGTACCTTGAGCTCCATGAAGACCAAAGCCGATCAATGGTGTTTCCAAGTTGGTCATAGACGCACAGACGCCATATAATTCAAGCCATGTATCGTCTGTCACATTTTGACCTAACTGCGGTGCTTGATGTTGGTTGATACAGTCCCATTGCGAGTTGTAGTTCGTGGATGGTGCGTTCGCGTACTGATTGACATGGCCTTGACTCCCAGTAGAGATGCTGGCACAAGTATCTAGACAGCCTTGAAATATGCTTTGAATCTCTTTCAGTTGTTCCGCGTTCCAGAAAGGGTCTTCCTCTTCGAGTTTCGGGGAGAGAAGGAAAGGATCTGACGGTGTTAGTCTGTGGTTGAACTATGTCTGGATGCTCACTGATCCACTTACCTGAAACCCCCGAAATCTGGAGAGCGACTGCCATCACAAAACACTATGCTGATCTGATTATCACGAACTACACGATACGAACGGTGTCGAATGAATTATGGGTGCTGGATCGGAATGCACTCCACGCATATCGGCCAGGTACTGCAGGAGGGGCATCGGGAAGAATAAAAGCGCGACTTGCGCCGCAGATGACGATGCTTGTGTAGCATGTTGCCTGTGACGTAGGAGCTGTAGAACCATGTCACAATGCTTCTAGATGCTCTGGCCAGCAATGCCGCAGCGGCTCAGCTGGCGTAGTGAAAGGGTCTCATGGCGAGGCTGAGCACTGCCGGACGCGCTAGTCCTCTTTGGTGAGTCGGGGAAGCCATTCCAGGGTCCTGTGCCCCGACGTCATCGTGCATCTCCACAGTGAGTTTGAGCCCCAGCCGAGAAAATCCTCTTTTCCTCGTCGTCCGTTCACGTCCCTCCTTCCCTCTTGCAACTCAGAGCGAAAAGCAGCGGCCGAGAACCTTTGGCTCAGCTGCTGCCTGCTAGACGATCATCGGCCTTTTTGCCTGAACCGTTTCCCCACATGGCAACCACAGCGGCTCTCTCGTCCGGCGTGACGGCTCCCACGCTCGGAAAGGAAAGTCGGCGTATATTCGTCAGACAGGCCTCAGTCGACGATCTCGACGCACTCCTGGAGATAGGTTTGGCTGCCATGCCTCAGGACCCACAGTGGGACTACCGTTTCCCCTACCGCCACCAGTTCCCCAATGACACTCGCCTGCACACGCGCGAACGCTATCGCGAGTTCCTGGAAAACCGGAGCGGAAATTGGTTCGTATCTCTTGCAGAACATTACTCCAATTCCCCATATGCCAAGCCTGTGCCTGTTGCATTCGCAATCTGGAATGTATCCAACGTTACGAATCCGCAGGCGCCTAGTCACTCCAAGGCACAGGCAAACGTACTCGATATATCGAACAAGAACATTCTGAACCAAAGAAGGGACGCCAATAAAGCTCATATGATGGCCTGGAAAGCGACCATGAAAGCGTCAAAGGCGAATCTTTTCGACGCTCCCTACGGCGCCTCCCATTTCCAACTACAAATATTGGCTACGGACCCAGCATTTCAACGTAGAGGCGCAGCAGCTGCGTTATGTCGAGATGGTATCCAACTGGCTCACAGGCTCGGCATGAAAATCACCGTTTTTGCAAGCCCCATGGGCCAGAAGCTGTATTCCACGCTCGGTTTTCGATCCGTCTCCACGATCATCGTGCGAGCAGATGCAGAAGAAGAATTTATTCATGTGGAAGCTATGGTTTACTCATATGCATAAAGCTTTTCAGTTATGGACTACGAGCCGGAGACAACCTTTGATGTTACAGTGTGGAGCTGACGGCGCAATACATGCATGACGATATGCCCTGATCGCGCACTGAAATCTCAGGCACCCTGGGCTTTCATCGCGCTCTTAAAAATGAACGAGTCATCCGCATCAAGTGTCTCCAAAGCAAAGGAAATATAAAGGCGACGGTTGTGCATTTTTTGTCGAATATCGCTTCCCAAACCATTCAGCCATGGAGCCTCAATACAACGCACAACACCAAGCATTCCAAGCAAACCTGAATTCAGCATGTTCAAATGACAACTTTCATGTATTTCGACTCGCAGAACCTGTCAGCGCCCCAGATCACGTTGGGACCTGTTCAAGAGACGCTTCAAACGCAGACGGTCCGCCCGTCTGCTTTTTGCAAAATCCGTTCTCGCGACCCTGGTCTTCGAGTGAAACTCCTCTGCCGCATCGCCAGAGGGAAGGTCGACCAGCCTACCGAACAGTTCATGGATCTTTTCGATCCAGAGCGAACGGTACGACAGAACACGATCAAGCCACAGACCGAATGGTAAGTAGGAAGACCTGTTTTGAACATCGATCAACTTGTGCTAACAATGAGAAAGGTCCAACAGGGATGCCGGCATCAAGTTCTGTCCACCAAAGCAGCTGGCCAACTATGCGAGACGGTAAGTTAGTGTGCTCTCATTTACTTTAACACCTGATAAACTTGTTTGAAGAACATCACGACTTCCGAGCAAAATGCCTCAGGCAAGAGCAATTGTCGAGCGCAAGAAGTCTTTATTTGGCTTACAAGGGGTACATCTAGCTAGCCGTCGAACCACCTTGATGTTCTTGAGAGAGATCGAGAAGCGTAGAGCTGCCAAATGCCCGTCGGAGCCAACCGCATTTCCAGAAATTATGAGGTGGCTGCACGCCATAACATAGCACTGTGGTGTCCGTTCCTAGGCTAGCTCATCGATATCTCCTGAAACGTTTATGCGAGAGGCATGAAGCGTATGGTTTTTAGAAGCGGTTGTTGGAGCTTTTCTGGACGAGGAAACAGCATTATAATGATGGAATTGTGACTCACGACTTCCATGATACATTTTTAATCTTTTTCTTGATCGTATAGAGGAAATACTTCTCTACCGGTGTGTTTAAAAGAGCCTAGAGAATAAATAATCATTTTACCCACCCCTTTCTCATGGAACTGAAAAATTTGTCCAAATCAGCGCTCCGAGAATCCTGGTTGCACCAGAACCCACCAGTCTCTACCGCCTTATAAGAGACGATGATGCGATGATGAAGGACGATTTCTCATGATCTGGAATACCATAGAGACAGCTGCAGCATAATACATGGATCAACACTTCAGTCTGTGTCGATACTTAGAAATGAAACCACCGCCCGCATCTCCCAACTAAACAAAGAAAAAATCACGAGCAGCTATCACTCCGATATAGCACCCTCTCCCTACTAGCTCCAGGTTCAAAGTTCCACTTCGCAATTCGTCTCCGCTCCGAAACATCAGGACCCCCATACTTCTCCGTCCAAGTCCTCTTCAGACCATCCGGCGTTTCCCAAGCCAACTCATCGTTCCTCAACCACAACCTCAGAACATGCCTCCTACTCTCAGCACTGTCCCGAAACCCATTCCGTGCGTGCTGGATCGCGAGGTTGTTCACGAGCTGGATATCCCCACGTTCAAGACGCATCGTCAGTTGATGTTTGACTCCGACGAAGTGCACCATATCGATGGCTTCCGCCTGCGTTTCGGTAAGATGTGGAACGTCAGGGCTCCTTGGGGATGTAGGAGAACCTGTTATCGGACGGCGGGAAAAGCAGAATCCAGGGCCTTTGTCTGCAAAATTGAAGAGTAGCGCACGGGTGTTCCAGTATGCAGGCGTTTGATGTCTACAGACGGGTCAGCTACGGATATTTTCTGACAGAGGGGCATTTTAGAGTGAAAGTTGTCTTACTTGTCGAATACCCAGTCGTCCTTGGCGAGTGTTCTGATGACGTCGGGTCTCGTTGCGGCGATTTCGTTGTACACTTTTGCTGCTGATGCTAGGTGGCTCTCGCCGCCTTGGGCAGCGGCTTCTTGCACGTACATTGCCAGAATGTCGCACACGTCGTTGTGGAACGGTTGAGAATTACGCGCATAAGGCGACTGGCGTAGTTCTGAATCCGGGATGACGAGTCCAAGATCCTTCACGTGGACTTCATTATGCATCAGTTGCGATCTACGCTGGGAGATGATACTCTAGAATATCGGGCGAAGGAGGGCACACATACTGATCATACTTCCTCCAGAATCCTGAACGCCTCTCTGTTCGGCAATGTAACTGGTGATTCCAAGATAGATAAGAGTATTATCCAGCGGCGAATAACGTCTTGGTTCTAGTCCTCTGATGATGTTGAAGCCGTAACCAGAGTGAATGTTAACTGCCACATCATGTAATTTGTTCGCCAAATGATTTGGGAGGGGGAAAGTGAATTTTGTGACTAGATCGGGTACGTCGCCATGGTTCCCTAAGTATTATTAGCCTAACTGTACTTGTCATTCGAGAGTCGAACATGATGCAAGCCCTACGTTTGAAGTCCTCCAGCCCATTTTCAATTGCATCGACGTCTTTCTCGTCTAACTGAACTACATACTCATCGCCGCAAAAATCCTCCCCGGTCCAACACCATTTCGCATCCACTTTCTCCGGAAACCCCGTCGGCAAACCACCTAGGTCCTCTCGACCTTGTTCCGCTCTTTCCGCAGCGAGCTTCATGACGCGCTCCTGATAGGTCTTGAAGCTGGGGTTCCATTGAATATCTGGACCTGGAAGGGTGACTGCAGCGTTCACGTTACTGTCAATGGTAGATGGTACTTCGAGTTTGCGCCGCGGGATCCTGGGGATACCATCTCGACGAGGAGCTGCGATTGCTGAATCAATGAATTTTTTGCGAAGACCTGTGGGCGCAACAGGTGAGGCAGAGGGATAAGATGCAGAACGAATCGCGGGAGGTCTGGCTGGTTGAGGGGAGGCTGAACGAGAGAGAGACGACATTCTGTCTACCAAAGTTCAATGTCACTGCAATCGTATTGGAAATGCGTTGCGCACTGTCGAGAATAATCTGGGAGGCTGGGAAGGGTGAATTTCTCATGCGATTGAGAAGACCTCGAGGACAATGTTCAGCTCGAACCGTGAGGGGCAGTGAAGTTGGTGTCGAAGGCCCCAGGGTGGGGGAGGGTCAGAAGATAACCTGGCCAATCCAGCGGCCTCGAGCAAGGCATGCAGGGACCTGCTGTTCAGGGAACACCAATGTATTGAAGTACGTCTTCACCTATTCATTGGATAGAAGTTGTCTAATTATGCTCCCAACCGTGCAATTGTGATGGCTCACGAGAACCTTTGAGGCATCATAGATATGCTTCTATTCGCCCACTGGACCAAATCACTAACAGCAGCAAGAATAGCTTCTGATATTATCGTTGATCGTAGGTGCTACAGCTGCCAGGTAGCGGCCAGTAGGTCCACCAGTGAAAACCGCATAGTCACGAAAGTTGTTCGTGATGCACCAATCATTCCTAGACGAAATTAGAAATGGCTTCATTGTAATCTTGACGTTGAGAACACTTGCTGATAGAATTTGCAGGTAACTCCGGCGTATAGCCAAAAGGATGAAAATGTATTGGCGCTTATGTCTTATTAGCATGATATAAGATGATCAAACAGAATCGACGTTGGTGAATTAGAAGTTGAAAGCTTACAATTTACCCATGTTGAAACATGCATCCTCAACATAGAGGTCGTGACAGTCCCTGAAGTTAAGTTCACTGCAGTACATGCCCTCCGGTCCCTTCAGCAAAAGAAATTCAAATAGCCCATGTGTACGAACTTACAGCATAGAGCTCAATAGATGTATCTCGCTTAGCTGACATAGGACGCGAGGAGTCTAGCGCGCCGGTACTGTCGCTTGATGAACTACCTGTCCCTAGATGAGTGTGTACTGATGAAGCAATTCTATTTGTGGTTGCATCGACAGGCCATAATTGAGTGGTGGGCTTCGCGGATACCATAGTGCTTGAGAGACTTTGGTTATCTGGCCTCACTGCATGGCCCGAGTCTGGATGCTCGTCCATGTCAATGCAGTTATAGGCTTGCACTTTCTGGCCGAAACCTTTCTTGAAATCAATCTCCTGGTACGAGACAGAACTTTTATTGTCAATGTTGCGAATGGCAAAAGCCGGGCGATCAGTGCAGGAGGAGTACCTATCAATGTTAGACGACTACATCTTCGACGTATATGAAAGCTCGTAGATCTGGGCCAAAGACTTCCGAGGCTAGAACTTACTGGAAAAAGATGCATTTTGTACGCGGGCGCACGTTTACGGAAGAAAGATTGCGGACGCTATTCAAATCAGTACTGACATTGATGGACGACATCTGCCAAAGCATAGGAAACACACAACGGTGCCTTCAGGACAGTACATCCGTTAGGCTCGGCATATCCGAACATTAAGCATTCGCCCTCCCAGTCGATGACGGTGCAAGCGTAGCCCTTTGGCTGCATCAGCGCGATGCCTGGCATTCGATATCCACGGAGGAACTCACAGCTTGTCTGAATCCAGGCTCCTTTGCACCGAGGGCGACCGAGATAGCAAGAGCCATCAAGGCAAAGTAGGTAGGAAACGCCCTCATGTTGAGAGTGTTGCGAAGTACTGGGGCAGCAGGAATAAAGTTAGTGGGCGACGCGAGGGCACTGTCGCTGCCACTCGGTAGACTGTAACAACGACGCAGCCGAACGCGGTGAGGAATAGGTGATTGTCGAGTTGTAGTAGTTAAAGGAACCGGCTCTGGTGAAGTCTAAAGGAATGAATATTAAGGGCCGGAAAGGACCTTCTTGTGCCGATTTGATGTGCGTGCTCTCCTGTTCTCCTGCCGACCCGGTGAAGGACGGGCAGCCGCTTTCACTTCTGCCTGACTCCGGCCAGGCATCAACGTTCATCTACCACCACAATGCAGCCTCTGCCCATCCACATCTTCTACATCGTCTTATGGTTGATCAGCTCATGAGAGGCTGAATATCGTAACCTCAATCACGCATTGCCTCTCCGTCCATCATCATCAGTTGGTGGGGTTGCCATCTCCTAGTTCATGGAAGCCACAGAAGAACCCTGATGGTTCCTTCTCGAGAGCCTCGCCGATGAACCTTCAATTCGTACCCTGCCTGTAAATCGGTATCATCCCCGCTGCCATGGCCTAGTGGAAAGAAGAAACAGCATGTGCGACGAATCGGGGAAGCGTTGTTAAAGCAATGTTGACAGAAAGTGCTTGAAGTTCCGAAATTAAATCTACAAAATGAAAACACTGACTCCAATTTAGTCGGAAACGATCTATATCGAGACCTTGACTATTTTCCTTAGGCAACAGGTCGACGGAGTTTCGCAAGTCCGCAATTGCATCCTGCCTCTGAATCGCGAATCCCACCGCCCTATCGCGCGATGATGCCAACCCGGGAAGCGTGCCGATCCTGGCGTCCATCCACCAAAACGGGGATAACTTTCTCCACTATTCCCGACGCCTTCCATTGACGACATCAAGATCAGAAAACTTTGCCTGTCTCTTTCACATCGCCTGGCATGTTTGAACTGACATCGTGTGTCTAAAACCGCTCACCAGACATCGCGATGTCTGAAGCATCACCCAAAGTCGATGCGCAGTCGCCGTCGCCTGAGAGATCAACCAAACAAACGGTACTGGAAAAGGAGCCTGTGGCGAACGACCATGATGACTCGAAAGCGGCTTCGGAGGTATCCAGCGCTACAGAGGTCGTTTCTCCCAACGACAAGCGCAATGCGCCGCAAAACAACACAGCCTTGAAAACAACTCTATCCTACTTCAAGGAGCAATGGTTCTTGATCGCTCTTGGAGGTCTCATTGCACTCTCGTCACAGGTTCAAGTCCCAGAGTCTGGTCAACAGACAAAAAAGACAATCGTCACATATCTTTGCGTCTCAATCATCTTACTTCGTTTTCCGATACCACGTACCTACATACGAAGCGAAGACCCATTCAAATCCGCACTTCGAAAGCTCAAGATCACTCACCAACCACACGAAAACATCACCATCCTCATCGTGCCTCCACAACAAAGCTACACGAAAAACCCAACACAAAACCCGCAAGAAAACACGCGTCATCTCGAACTGGTCGCCCTGCCCTTCATGCTAGACCCGGAGGCAGAAATGCTCATGTGGGCGACGGTTGCGAAGTGCAAATGGTACAAGATATACGTACCGAGGGCATCCGAGGTGGAGATGCTCTATTGGACGCACGGTCAAGGCGTCTTGAAGTTTGGAGCGAGGTCTGTGGTGTGGCCTACTGCCATGTATTCGTTTGAATTTCCCGAACCGTTGGCGAAGTGATGGGTGCATACGTTATCATGACTGGCTTTTGGAAGGATTGTGTTGGTAGCTGGGATTAAGGATGAAAGGGCAGAGGAGGAGCATGAGAGGCAAACGTCGTTTCAGGCATGTCATTTTGCACTTTGGACGAACACTCATTCTCTGGTATAGCTTGAGAAAGTTGGATATACGCCGAAAAAGAAGTTTTTGTTCTATTAGCCGTTTGTGCGTTGTCGCACTCCCGAAAAAGATACTCCATGAATCTTCTCCAAACCCAAAAGCTCCATCCATTCGTCCATCTTACTCATACAAATACAGTCCTTCAATCCGAGAGTCGACCATAAAATCCTCTACCCAGCTCACTGGTTTCCTCCAATCGAATGCATCTCTGGCAGCCTGTCCCTATATGAATGCGACGGCTGCTTCTGGCCCGACAACGCCCTTCTGATGGCAATGAAGAAGATGATGAATGGGAAGGTGATGATGTAGATGAGGACGTCGGAGAGCTTGTCCAGTAGGGACTTTGTCTTTTGGGGTTGGGTAGTTGTTGGTGGAGCCATCTTCACTTAGTTGGGTGTCTTGTGGTTCTTTGTTAGGTTTGTGATTTGAGATGATGAAAATGGATGTTGAGGTGAAGTGAGGTCGAGTTGATCGATTGTGTCGCGTGCTCGGGATATGTATCCTTGTATTTCGCAATGCTTGATACACGGTCTCGATGCGTTCTCAGATGATGGATTCGGACGGCAGCAAAGGAAAGAGGGAATCTCTTTAGTGACCGAAGTTGTTCTTCGTTGTGGTCGTTTCACTAGTGGTTGATGCGCGGTATCTTGACGTCATGCGATGCTCACTTCGCGATGCTAGCTGCGCCACAGTTCTTTGTACGAAACAGCTCAAGAAGTCTATAAATTATTCGCTATGGGGTAACAATCTATATCTATAAAACTCTATAAAAGCAACAGGTTATCCAAAAAGATGTGTCGTAGATGCCGGTCAAATTAATCCTTGTTGGTGTGCTCGTCGGCGCTGGCTGCCTCGGTCGCGTGCTCTTCGTCCACGCTTCGCTTTTCGCCCGCAGTCACCCATGCTCTGAAAGCAGGTATCAGCAAGCTTCCTCCGAGGATCTGCAGCCCCTGGTACAAGACCATTGGAATCTGCAGCTTGCTCTCGAGCTGGCCGCCCAGACCGATGAACATGACGTTGGCAAGCGGCACTCCCATCGCCGGAGTTTTCGCCGGCACGCAGTAACATACGGCAATGGTATCCTCCTTTGAGAGCCACAGGATCGAAGACGTGAAGCTGATTGCGAGAAACAAGAAGAAGAGTCCCACGCTGACGAAGATGATGAAGATGATGTTGGAGGATTTGACGGACGTGAAGGCACCAGTCGCAAAGGCCTGGTCGTACGTCTGCCATATGATGATGAGAAGCATGAAGGAGCCGATTTTATTGAGCTTGTATTTGGTGAAGATGTGCTTGGTGGCCGCTGGGAACGTGTTCTGCACGACCTGACCGACAGCCAAGGGGAGGAAGATGGACAATCCAAGCTGTTTGAAGACGCGCCGGTAGAGCTCGCCGTAGTCCTCGTTGTTGGCCGGCAGGACTTGCGTATACCATGCGCCTGAAGATGTGTACATCTTGATGAGCAAGGGCGTGAAGAACGGTCCAAGAAAGTTTCCCAAGGTCGATTGAACGACGGTCAGAGCTTGGTTCCCGTGAGCCTGCCGAGTCATGACCACGTTGCTTGAGATGGTGGTTGCAATGCATCCAGTGAATATCAGGCCGATGAGCAGCCCGGGATCCATGAAGTCGGGGTTACTAGCGCTGGCACTAACAATGCCGTATATGGCAGCGCTGGTCATGAGAAAGGATTGGATTTGCACGAAAAGGTGTAGCTTCCATCGGGAGTAGTTTTCAATTAAGGTTCGTGTCGAGAGGGTGCAGCCGGTAATGAAGAAGATGATTGAGACGCAAAGATATGTGACGATTGTCTTTTTTGTCTGTTGACCAGACTCTGGGACTTGAACCTGTGACGAGAGTGCAATGAGACCTCCAAG
>Ga0068631_100900_pt1 | contig 11413 bp, 10 predicted proteins | sample InSIn5gowninarea_2_FD_77434 | JGI IMG/M metagenome (GOLD analysis project Ga0068631, IMG submission 77434) | Clean room microbial communities from NASA Spacecraft Assembly Facility at Jet Propulsion Laboratory, Pasadena, California, USA -... ...
AGGACCAGGATCTTCTCCGTAGGTTCCTGATGGGGGGCAAATACGTGGCATTGTCGGAGCAGGAGATCCTCGCTCAGGTGGACTATGCTTGTGATCCCAGCGCGGAATTCGCAAACAAGAGATCTCACGTCGTTAGTGGATTCGAGATCCCGGCTAAGATCGTCGCGAAGGGTTTCGAGATGCCGGAGGCGATGCGTCAGCCCTTGTGGCGGTATATGCATCAGGTGAAAGCTTCTGCGGTGGATAACTCTGGTAGCTCTCCTGCTGTGGCGGAGCAGAGTAAGAGTCTTGAAACGATGCTCGACACTGTGGACTCGATGGAGGAAGGTGGAAGGCTTATTGCACTAGCATTGGCGGAGCGTGTGGCTAAGACGGTATCATTGACTGAGGAGATGGATCTGAATCGTCCGATGGCGACGTATGGTGTTGACTCGTTGACGGCGGTCGATTTGAGAAATTGGTTTGCGAAGACTACGGGGGTGGATGTTGCGGTTTTTGAGATCTTGGGAGATGCTTCGTGTGCCAAGATTGGGGTGCTGGTTGCGAGCAAGTATAGGGACAAAAAAATAAAGGGGAAGGAGGTGTAGACCAGATGGGGTTCTCTGGCTTGTATATATTTCTGCCTTTTTTTCTTTGTTATACGTTTCCATCTATGTTGTATATGGTTGGCTCTATCATGTACATGTCTCTGTCCCTATTAATCTGTTCATAGCTATATCATACACATGTTTGTCTATACTGTACATATTTCCACTTCCAATGTATATAATCAACAATCAAGTTCTCTCTGCAATAAAAAGACACGCTCTAATCATGGAATGCACAAGACATTCCGTCCCCCCATCCGCGCTTGCTCTCAACATAGAGTCCATATTCAAGCAATTCCCATCTTTTTCCCTCCCCAACTCCTCATCTCACCAAATTCTCTTATCTCTTTACTACTATAATATCTTATACTCAATCTATCGGACCGGATTTTACTTCAATTCAGATTTCAGATCATACGAGCATTTGTCGTTGTGTTTATTTCGCGGCTTTCGTTTACAAAAATTGTACTAAGCGAGATACAAAAGGGGTATGCCACCAGGGCGTTATAAGAGCTGAATGTCAAGGGAGGGATGTACGGAGACAGTGTAAGTGTTAGGACATTGAATGGTGGAATTAGAAAGCAGAAAGATCATTTATTGGTGTTGAAGGGGAGGCTTGTGGTGGAAGCTTAGTCAGGATATATCAAGCCACCAAAAATAGGTTGGAAGGGATTTCGGACTCTGGTTTTGGAATTGTGTTTGTGAAGGCGCAAGTCAATGTTAATGTTTCGGATGGAGTTCACAGGATATTCCGGGGTTATGAGTCGAATTTGAGACTGGATTTGAAGTCTAGAGTCACATTCCGAGAGATATGATCGTACTTCGGACTCGGTTGATACGTGGGTTCACTATGATTGAGCTGCATCGCGAGGGAGTGTAGGTAGAGCATTTGAGGGTAGTCTTTCTGTGCAGATGATTTCTGCACCTATCTGGCAATTATGCTAGCACAAACAACATCATCGCCGTAGCCCGAATCCTTTCCAAGATCGCCCCTCTGACTAGAATGACGATTGGTCACATAAGATTGCTCAAAACATCTCCCCCACCAATAACCTATGCTCCCTTTCCAACTTCCCCCTATCATACCCCTCAAACCAATACGCCCAAACCAACTCATCCTCCTTCCTTCTATTTTCATTTCCCCTCTCATTACCCCTACCCACATGCTGCACAACCTGTCTCCCCAAAGCCCACCTATCAAGTCCCATCTCATTAGCATAAACCTCCACCCAAGTCGCTTCATCCCCTTCTTTCTTCCACTTCAACCAATCTATCAAATCCCCTACTTCGTGTCTCGGATATAGTAGTGCTTGTCCACAACAGCCGTACGCGTTCATTTTGAACACTTCGTGTGAGGTGGACGGGGAGAGGGATATGGAGTATTTGCCTATCATGAAGATGAGCGCGATGAAGGCGGGCACTGTTATGGTGGATAGGGTGAGGATGTTGGGATTGGGGAGGTGTGGGCGGAGGGGTGGAAATTTGCTGCGTAGGAGGAGGAGAATGATGACAGAGAGGAGGGAAAACAGGAGAAATGTGAGGAACATGTGATTGTACCAGAAATCGGTGGAGCGAAACTTGAAGGTGCTTTCGGTGAAGAAGAGCCTGAGGTAGAGCCAGCCGCCGCGGGTGGTCGTCTTTAATGTTTGTAAGGCGTGTAGGGTTCGGGAGAGCCAGACGGGTGTTGCTATTAGGTCGTCGGAGAGGATGAGGATGTAGGGTGTATTTCTGGTGAGGCAGGTGGTGAGTACATAGGTGTAGTCGCTGTAATTGTTAACTTCTAGCAGGAAGCATCGTGCTAAGCAAAGCGGAGACAACGTACAAGATGGCTTTCTTCATCCAATCTCTAGATTGCTCTCTCTCTTTTAGGTCTTCCATTACTTCAGCGCTGAGATTGAAAGTCGCCATCTCATCCACCGCACTTCTTATCCATGGCTCATGATATGCGGGATGAATTTTGGGGTCTGTATCTGCAAAGAAAATAGTCATCCAAATCTTCGCCCTCTCTGCGTCGGTTAACCCCGCCAGTAAACTTCCAATCATATCCTCCAAGTACTGATCGCCCTCGCGGTTTAACGTTGTGATAGCCACGCATATCGTAGGCTTCTGATCCGCTTTCTCGAACCCTATATCGGTCTGGATTGCAGCACCTCTGAATGCCCTTACTTCTTCCAGTCTATGTGCTGAATAATGCAGCTCGTATGCACGTTTGCTGTCGAAGAAGGCGGAGTTCGGATCTCGCCAGTACCGGAACTTGCAGTAAGTGAAGGCTAAGAGCCACAGAGCTAGGCTAGCACCAAGGGCGCGAAAGGAGGGCGATTGTAGTAGCGTCCGACATCGTCCTAAGGGTTCATCGTAATGGTTTCTTGGGTGCGGTCGCAGCATCGTGGCTCCGGATCGTTATGTAACATAGTTTCGAGGAGGGTTTGGGGTCGTCGCGGGGAAGACATAAACGGCCTGAAGAGGGTGGACGTCCATTGTGGAGATTGCTGTGATTTTTGTTTTGCGGCGTCGATCGCGGCGCATCATCACATATGCTTACTCGCTTTTTATTCTGGATAAAATGTAGAGATAACAGGAAGCGTGATTCATGCCAGCATTCAGGTATTAGCTCGTACTGTTAGCCAGCACTTCGACGATTGGTAACTCCAGGTGATTGCTGCAGTCAGCATCACGTGAGCATTTTTCGTATCACGTGATGACACATAGCAATTAATCCATCCATCCTTGCACAGTTTGGTGAGGTCCCTCAAAGTTTGGAAAAAACATAAGCACTTTGAGTATGAGAGCATACATCGTGTGCAACAGACACTGTATCTCCGAGGATCAATCGAGGTACTTTCACTGGGAGAACGAGGAGCACCTAACAACCGCAGTGCAATGCAAGGGAATGATTGAAGTAACCAACGTTCGCCCGAGCAAATATTGGCGTTTTATATCAGATATGCCTCACTTGAAGGTCTTGAAGCAAATTGATGGAAGAAGCACGCGTAACTTACGCACAACGCTGATGCGGTGATGCCGAGAAGTAGTCCTCTTTGACATCGAGTTCCGTTCTAAGTCTATTGTAGTTTGAAAGGAGACCACCTTGGTAGAAGAGATTCAAGAGAGTGGCTGAGGAAATTGAAGCATCGCTGCATATGATGTAGCGAAGGACTGAAGCTTGGAATTAATTGAGTTGTGGAAGCAGACGTTGTGGGGGACGGACCAGAAAACTTGGTTTTCCTGCCACTGCATTTCGTGTACCATGAACCCACACCCAGCCTCTTGGATATTGGGTGGAATTTGGGACTTTTGATAATCTCCAAGTCTTCTGTCGTCCTCATCGCGCTCGGTGCCGTATTACTTTGACATACAATTCAAGAAATATCATCATTAAGATACAACAATAATCGAGCTTGACTTCGCCCACTTCCACTCCAGGACCAGCACCAGCTATTGCAACCCGCTGCCTCGGCGACTAACGATAAAGGGTTAGCAGTGCTTATCGCCCACCTCCGCCGTTGCTCCGATAAGCTGCAGCTCATCGGAAGCCACGAGGCACTCACTGTCTGACACTTTGGTCCTGCGCTGAGAGGGACCACAAAGCGTGCGAAACTTCTCACGAGTCTTATTCTAGAGACGTATTATCGTCTGTATCTATCCGAACACTGCTCACACATGTGCGACTAGTCAACACATCCATCGACCTGAGCTCCGTCCCCTCGTCAGGGGATTGCATGAAAGACGGAGGAGCCTCGTGCCAAAGAGATCAATTGCAACGAGCAGGAGAGAAACATCCGACATCAAAGTTCATGCAAATCACATTTCTACTGGTACCACTTGCATAACTTTATCCTGGAGAAGCTATGTCTAGCGTCCAAGGAACAGTGTCCACTCCCGAGGCACATGCGGCAACGACAATAGTCCCCCCAAAACCTTACAACGCAAGACGTCCCAATTCATCTTTCGCATCACTATCGCCTTCTCCCCGGAATTCCTCATTGCAAAAAGTATGGGCAGACGATTATTTAGACAATGATTATGCAGATGAGAAGGAGCAGAGCATCGACTTCATAGCACCACCTCCTGCAGCGACATTGACATCTGCACGACTAGTGAAGAAGAACAACCTTTACCTATTCGAAAACGAGCCTTCATCAACACATCAAAGACAGAATCATAGATCGCTCGCCTCATTGTTACCGTTTCGCAGTCGATCCACTCCACAAAGCCCAGAGAGGTCTCCCACCAAGGAGGTCGCAGAGGCAGACTTCATGCCGAGCTTTACAGGCGACAAAGATGGTCAGATAAGGGTGGCTGATAGGACGAAGGGGATCAGTAGCTGGTTCTCAGGTTCTTCCGCTCCAATGCCTGTTGGAATACCAGTTACGGAGCAGGAGGTGTCTTCAAGCACCGTGGTTGCTTCATTTGCGAAGGACGATACCAACATACTACGAAAGCAGCAGCCGATGCCGATTCTTGATTCACAAAAGCCTGCTGAAACTTCTTCGCTGTTCACAATGTTCGGGAGTCCCAAGTCTTTCAAGCAGAAGGACACTGTTCAATTGCCAGCGAAGCTAGTTGAGGATGATTACTTCCTGACGCTGGAGATCCCCTCGGCATTATACCCACAAGGTGTGCCCTCAGAGAAGGATCCATTCTCACCGGCAGCTTTCAAGAACTTGATGCAAAATGCCGAGGGGTTATTGAGCAAACTGCAGTCTGCATACAAGCATCAAACAGTATCTCTGTATGAATTGACGGCTGAGAAGGATGCCCAGAAAGAGGAATTGGAGGAAGCAGAGACAAGAGCCTCACACTTGAAGCTGCAGCTTGAAGATATGGCGAAGACAGTGGCGGAGCATGACAAGGTGGTAGAGGATTTGAGACATGAGCTAGCAAAGGAACGTGAAGCTCGAAGACTTGAGAACGAAGCAAGGGAAAAGTCGATTGCTCTAATCAAGGCTCGACGACTAGCCTCTGAGCAACGAGACTCTCCCATCGTCTTGACTGATCAGGAAATCGACATTGAAGAGGATCTCGGCATCGCGAATGCAGGCTCGGGTCATCGACGAGATTCGATATGGCGCCATTCAAATGGTTCCAATGCCATCATGGAGTCAGATGATGATGCGGATACACATGACTCGGTGTTCTCAAGAAGCAGGAGTCCAACACTATTGGACTCATCGGCTATTTCTATCATCACAGCAGACACTGCTTCTATTGATGTTCCAGCCACGAATGGATCGACAGAGATTCTGCAAGCTTCTCAAGCTCGAGTCATGGCCGCGCCTTCCCTGACATCCACTACTCACCAGCAGAGAATAATCCCTTCAAGCCGCCCGAAGACTATCCAGCGAACCTCGACCTTCTCCAAGATACTTAGAGGAGGCACAACTTCGAAATCGGTTGATGAAGCCAAGGAAGATGATGCCAATGAACGCTGTCGGAATTGTCAAGGTGGTGATGTCAGCCTAGCATGGGACACCGTTGGTCTCTTGAAGATGGAGAACAAGAGTTTGAAGAGCAAGATGGAGGCGCTTGAGAGTGGTATGGACGGTGCTCTGGGTCTAATCACTGGATGGGGCTATTAACCTCCTTCAATACGAATCTGCATACCTTCAACACAGCCTTCTTTTGCAGATTAAATAAGCCTTTAATATCCATTAGCAGGCGTTCTGGGATTTCGGGAACAACAGGTCTTGCATTCTCGGCGTAGCTCTAGCGGTGCTTTTCGGTCTAGATACCATTCAACCCCTCGGACCTGGGCGTTCTCCTGTACAAACAGTGTTTAGGGGCATTAAGGATGGTCTTGAATAAAGACTTGTACATAGCGAATTCAAAGTATTCAACCAGCCCCCTCTGCTCAAGTGAGATTGCCTTTCGGGATATTGTTCTGAATATGTGAAATTTTGAGTCGCATGAGTCGCAATGGAGGTAATAGTGCTGCAGATGACCCTGATTGAAATAATCCAACGGACGTCTCTATGTTTGTTGTTGTTCCATAACGACTGAGGAGAACGAGCAAGATGATCGTGAAGGTAGAGACTTAGGAGCCAACCCTGGATGCTAGTGCAATGCTTGTCGCGAACGGATCTGGATGTTATCGTTGTCTTGTCGTTGTCTCAAAGCATAGTGGGATATTAGCACGGATCTTTGAGCGTGCAGTGTAGTCCAAAGAAAGGAGCGATTCTGGTCGCAAGTGCTGAAAATGTTTTCGAAGTGTCACTAGATTGCACGTTATACTCTTATTAGGATCCTGAAAGAGTGAGCTACTATCCCAATGTATATAGCAGAAGCTTGCTTTGACCACGACCATAATTCTGACGCTAAAACGGCTGTGTTGTCAAGTGCTGCACTTGCATTGAATGTTTTAGTGTCTACTAGTATAAATCAGATAGCAGACTGCTGTTCAGATGCACATGGCAGTAGCTTGCTCCGACCCATTATTACTTCAATACTATGCTTGCTTTACATCAACGTTCATTGTCCCATTATACAGTAAACGATCATATCAAGTTTAGAGTGCAATAGACAGAAGCTCAACCTGGGCAGGCCCAGATGAGTATGAGTCAAGTGCTGCAAATGTATAGCATCGACGCTTCACTTCCTTTTGTCGTCTTATATGATAGTGAAGCAATGATGTACTGGTTAGCTGCATATATCAGCTTCCTCCGACCTAGAGAAGCACGGTCATTGTGAGTGAGGTCCAGCGGTTGTCATCAAACGACCATTTCCTCTCTTTCTTGTCTTATAGGATAGTGAAAGACCAAACCACAGATGACATGCACAATGGCAGGAAACTTGCTCCGACAGTGTCATATCCCCAAAGGTGAATCTTCAATGTATAAACACCCGCGCTCATTGTCATTCCACCCCCGCAAGGCCAGCGCAAAACCCACGACACGCTTTGCAATTTCCCAATAACAAAACAAAACAAAACATTTCCAACCTTCATCTTTTCTTTTTCATCGGCACTCGCAACATCATGGCTTCCGAAGACTCGAAGCTGCAGCAGCTGCCTCATCATTCGGCTCTGAGCTTCGAGTACACAGATCAATTCACCGTTCCGCAGCAATGGCACACCGTTTCCGCTTCCATGCTTCGTGCTCCCTTGTCGCAATTCGGTACTGGCTTCAAGGAGGGTCGTCTCTCGGGCGCGAGGGCTGTGGAAGAGGATATCAGGGATGATATGAGTATTGAGGAGTTGAAGGCGCTGGAGCATAAATGCATGTTGATTGATAAGAAGAATGCTGAGAACCCTGAGTATCGTAAGTTCTCTGCGCTTTTCCCGTCACTCATTCATTTCACCTTTTTGGACCAGTGTTTGGCCTGGGGTACAGAATGGAGATCGGATTGAGATTTGTAGACATAAGGAGGGGAGATTATGAGAGAAAAAGCTGACACCATCGATCGAAAGGCACGCGTTATCATCACGATCCCAAGGAGAAATACATCACGACGAATGAAGCATATCTGAATGTCTTTGGAGATGTCGAAGAGGAGGAGTTGCCCATCGCCCCGCCTGGTCTCCCCTACACCGATCTCAAATATGCTTTTGCTGAGCCCAAGCTGGTTTATCCTTATCAAGAGTCCATCTTGCAACCTCCGCCCCTTGAGCATTGCATTGTTAACCCGACTCCGGCTATGTATGAGGCTGCTGAGAAGGCGGTTAGAGATGCCGAGGCCGAGAAGGAGAAGCTTGATGCTGAGAAAAAGGTTGCTGCTGCTAAGAAGGATACTGCTGCTGAGGAGCTTGGTGCTGCTGAGAAAGAGGTTGCTTCTGAGAAAGAGGTTGCTGCTGCTAAGAAGGATATTGCTGCTGAAAAGCACCACGCTGAGCATGAAATCGCTACTGTCAACGAGTGCGCTACCAAAAATGTCGCTGCAGCCAACGACTCCATATCGGTCACCCACTCAATCTCATCCGACGATTCCGCCATCACCGAAGCCTCCACAACCCCTCACCCAACTCCCAAGACCAGCACTGCAGCTGCCCCTGTCCCAGTCCCAATCTACGAACTCCCCAAGGCAACACCCCACTACATCCCACCCCACTTCATCTTCGCTCCTGCCCTCCCCAAGCTGAACGCCGATGGCACACCCTGGAAAGGCTTCACGGACACGACGGAAGAAGGTCAGAATAAGTTTGTGGACGTCAGTGAGGAGGATCAGTGTCGTCAGTATTATGTCTTTCGCATGAGGAAGGATGAGGAGGATGGGAAGGCGAGGGAGGGGGAGGGGAAGTGGTGGGAGAAATTGATGACTAAGGCGAGGATTCCGAAGGAGGGTGAGAGGGTCGTGGAGAAGGTCGAGGTTGAGATTGAGATTGGTGTTGGGGAGGTTGAGCGTGAGCGTGAGCGTCTTGAGCGTGAGCGTCTTGAACGTGAGCGTCTTGAGCGTGAGCGTGAGCTTCTTGAGCGTAGGTTTCAGCATTTACGTGAGCATGAGCGTAAGCGTAAGCGTGAGGAGAAGGGGAACGGGAAGGGGAAGGGGAAAGGGAAGGCAAAGGGGTTGATGGGCTAGCGGTCTATGAACAGGGAGTGGGGCGAGATGCGATGCGGAAGGGGGAATTAAACGACGATGAGCGTGGGATGGGAGCAGATGATGTATAGAACAGTCGTTGATTATGCGTCGGCAGATGACCTCGAAAGTTAATGAAGTCATAGCATAGCATGAAGTGTCTGTGTCTGAGAGCTTGTCCCCAATTCGTGAAACAGCTTCCGTGCCTTCTCGATCCGGACTGATGTTTTCTGGACAACATCACATACAACTACAACCAAGGTCTCATCCTCCTTCCCTCCCCCTGTACTGTGGGTCCTTCTCTCATTCAATCCCCTCCACACCCTTCAAGTTCTTCAATAAGTTTTTGCGCATCTTCCTTCCACCCGCTCCCTCACTAATCATCCCCTTCCCCCAAATCCACGACGACACAACTCCTGAAATTCTTCGAGCATTTGTTTCACTAATTTATTCTTTATTTTCCCCATCTCTTGCCTTGCTCCTTTGACTTCAGCACCTTCCGTTTCAACTGTTCTTCTCTCGCCTTACTTACGTCGAGATCGTTGGTCTTTGTGGTCAATTGGTCGACGGTATCTCGCGCGCTCCACTATGCCGTTCATTGGCGATGTTCCCTGTTCGGCTGTCATGGCAGGTACATGTTGCACTACTTTTCTGAAGGGCTTGATATCTGTGGCGAAGATATGATGAGTGACCGGTGAGGAAGTAGTTGGGAGGAAGTTGTGATGCTTCAGGAAGATGCATTAGGTGTTGAGCAGGCAATTGGGTATATCTGCAAATAAGTAGAGGGGTTAATTGCTTGCTCCAGTGTCAATACATTGCCTTGGCCTTTGCAGCTTACGTGATTTCCTCTTGCTTGCTGCGCAGATTAGGGCCATGATAAATTTGCTCGTGAGCTCTACTCGTGTTCGCAGGAACTTGTCTCAAACGCAGAAGCATGCAATGAGCACGCTACTGGCAAAGATCGTAGTACAGCACATAAGAATGTCAGCCCATATACAGCGTGGAATCTTAGCATATGCCCTCTTGGGAGTCGTGATTGTTACCAAGCTACGGTCGGTCTACAAACTCCCTCTACTCCTGCTTTCGGACTTTGCATGCAGCAAGGTTGACTTCCATCAATCCTGCTCCCCCTTCATTTGGCTTCTCAAGTCCTTCGCAATACCCTCCAACAGCCTCAACTTCTCTCTGCCCAGCCTGAGAATGTCTCCCTGCAATCTCATCCTTTCAACACTATGCTTATCCTTTCTCTGCTCTTCCTTCAACGCTTCCTGTTCCACATCTAAAGCATCTGTGATCTTCTTCCACTCCTGATCAAGCTTTTGCAGATACTCCATCATTACTTCGGATTCTTTTTCTGTATGGTAGTGATACTTTTTGTAATCATCCTGTCTTCTGATCAAACCATCCCATGCCTTATTCTCCTTCCCCATGGATGCCACCTCCACCATGTTCACCATAACCTCAGATAGTGTTCTAGACAGAGCTTGCCCATGCTCCAATATCTCTGCCAACAGTGCCGTGAGTGCCGTCTTCTTTACATCTCCTGCACGGGTAAAAGTAAGCTAAACGTTTCAGAAGATCCAGGGAATAATCTAGTACATGCCTTCCTGTTTCTCTTCACCCTGGCTCAGATTTTCGTTCTTGCGGACATCTTGTGTTCCTGCCATACTAGAAAGCTATTCACCTAGAGGCTGATGGACCTGCCGTTCTGTCTAGATGGCGGGTAGTCAGGCAGGCGTTAAGTAAGGTGGAAGATAGATCAGGAACTGGACCATGGATCAAGCAAGATTATATATGGAAGGAAAAATGCTGTGGCTGTCTTGATTGTGTAACCAAAGTTTGATTTGAATTGATTGTACAAGTATTTTGTTTTGCTTGCTTTGGAAAGCTGTGTGCATACATTTACTGCTTTGTGGGCTTTGGTTATGTTTCCCAAACTTTTGATGCAAGCCAGAGAACATACGACAAGTATCTAAAATGGCAATCTTCCAATTATGGATGAGACTGCCATGGGTCAGGTTGGATTGATTGCTCATGAACTCCCGTCCAGTATTATGACTATCGCTTGCCTACTCCCCAGTCTACAGCTCTCTTTCCTGAAGCCGCTACTTAATCGTCCAAGAACTGCAGGAAATCTGTATCCAGCTCCTCCTTCTCACGCACCACTTTTTCAACCTCTCCTCCCAAGCCTACTTTTGCTAGCGTCTTGCTCACCATCGATTTGCTTTTCAAGCGAAGCCTTTTCCGTCGCAGGCCTATTGTCGCTCCCAGCCAATCAACGCGTCTTCCCTTCAGCTCCTCCAATTTAAATATCGACA
>Ga0068631_100901_pt1 | contig 11409 bp, 9 predicted proteins | sample InSIn5gowninarea_2_FD_77434 | JGI IMG/M metagenome (GOLD analysis project Ga0068631, IMG submission 77434) | Clean room microbial communities from NASA Spacecraft Assembly Facility at Jet Propulsion Laboratory, Pasadena, California, USA -... ...
AACACCGTCAACTCTCTCCGAATCCTCGGACGCTGGATGCGCATGTTCGCCATTCCTAACCAGTCTTCGGTACCCATGGCTTATACCCAATTCACTGACGCACAAGATCCAACAGACCAGGACGCTTTTTGCCAAGCAGAAGGAGGCAGCAGACTTAAGCCCTCCGGCAATCGGGATCGAGTAGTAGACGTCATGGAAGAGCTCTTCAAGTACACTCTCGTCATGAGGCAACACTTTGATCTATTCGGTGATAGACATAGTGAGCGCAAGGAGAGAGAGACAAAACGATTGAGGGAGATTGAAGTCACAAAGAAAGAGGAGAAAGCCGGACAAGAAGGCAGTGCGACAAGTATGATCACCGCAAATACCGTCAACGGCATTGATGTCAATGGAATATAGAAACAAGAAACGCTTGGAAGGTATTGGTTGCTCATCCTGGAACGAGCACTCCAGTCGTCGCGGCTTTCTACAGAATATGAGAAACACGAATTCAATCTTACTGGCATTCAGCAGCAGGCTCGCGGTGCCAATGATTCATCAACATGGAGTAAGCTGTTTGTCTCCCTCCAACAGTCCAGATTTGGATTTCTCGCAAGTTTTCCATGTCGCTTCAATTCGTCTTTTACGGAACTACCAAAGACGAACAACCTATGCGGCAGTTGCAAAGATTCGATTGACGCTTTCTTGCCGTCTGTGTTGCGTAGAGATACGTGGGCTATCTGCCAAGCTTAGCCGCCATGAATTCATGCCCCTTTCTGACCTCATAATTCCAAGATACCACAGCCCTGGATAAGTACAAAAAATTGAAATGGAGGGTATCGCGAAAACAAAACTAAAACACAGCGCTCGAATACCCCAATTGACAAGCCTTATATCACGTTTCCTGTCATAAGACACCCAGTCGATCTCAGCGGGACTGCCCCGAGATTGGTTTCTTTCTCTCTACTTAGCGTAAATCATCTCAAGTAACTCACGAGACTTGGCGGTGTTGCAGCTAATGCTAGCTCCCTCCTTCGATAGCTCTAGTGATACCACACGGCTCGATTCTTGTCATGCTCGTTACCAGTGTAGTCACAACTCAACCCAAGGCGATTGCGAGGGTTGCTTTTGCCTTGATTGATAGTCGTTCGTCATTGGTTTTGCCTTGATTGGTATTGGAGGGGTCTAGAGTTGTCAATGCTATCCCAATTCTTGTTCTGATAGTGCTGTCGTCGTCGTCGTCGTCGTCGCCACGGTCTTGAGCGAGGCGGTAGACGGCCAGAGGGTGATGAGGTTTTCTTTCAGCCACGCTTTGAGTAGTTGATCGTCTTCAGTAAGGTCCGGAATCGTACGAGCTCATCTCTCTGTGGCAACAAGGTCTGCAGAGGAGAACAATCGCTCTACCTCCGCCGACATAGCTGGCACTGCAAGGATATCAAATGCGATCTGAGACAGCACTGGATACGTTGCTTGATGAGCTTGCCACCGAGCAAGAAAATCAGAGACTTCATCAATATCAGTAGTAAGATAGCGCTCGAGTTCTGACTTGACCTCCTTGCATTTCTTAACCTTGTTGGATTTCTAGAATGAGACAGCTCCCTCTAATCGTCGCGAGGTTGAGCATTAGGGATAGGTCATATCTTACTCCGGTAGTATTTCGGTAGCTCTTGTGTCCTTCTCTTCAGTTCTCGAACTTCATGCAGCGCCCTCTTGGACCAGTGCTCGTAGAACCAGTTGTAGCGGTAGTTAAGATTCATCACAATGGCCAGGCGGTGGGCAAATATCTCGTCGGAAAGCTCGTAGAAGGTCATTAGCTTGTTCCAAGCAAGGTTGACGGATGTACATAGAAAGGAAGGAGTTGTTTTAGTAGAAATTCGCGCTTGTTCTCAAGAATAGTCAGCAAGAGCTCGAGCTCAGTAATCCACTTCCGTAGAGCACCATGGGTGCCGTCGTGTGCGGGCCCTTGAATTCGCATCGTTAATTCCTTGAAGGTTTCAAGAAGCTCCTTGAATTCAGTCATATCGTGCCAGTCGTCAGCTGGAATGAGATCCTCGCGCTCGAGCTCGCCAGCATGAAGTTCATCGCTTTGAAAGAGAGTGGCGGCGTCCTTAAAAATTATAAGTCGTCCGAACATCGCGTAAGCAGAGTTCCAGCGCACTTCACCGTCAGCAAGAAGTGAGTAGAGAAAAGGAACGTTGTCATTGACCTCCCTTTGCTTTGCTGTAAACCTCTGGATTCGTTGAGGTGACCGATTAACGTAGACAACGAAGTTGTGCGCCTTACCGTAGAAGCCTTTGCGTCTCCAATGTTTGAGCACCTCCTCTTCAATCATAGTCTTGATAGAGTTAAGGAACATTTGGGCCTTCTCATCGGCTGCTTCCATGTCAATATCGGTGACATCAACGTGTTCAAAACTCTTAGCATCAGTGCCATGGAGCCTTGCTCGACAAGCCAGGTTGAGGATGTGATCCAGACAGTGTAGTCTCATCTCAGACAGTTGAATTGTCGTATGAGTGGCAGAGCGGCGAAGGGTAGTGTCGTTCGAAGAGGCTTCATCAGACACAAACCACCGAATCTTTTGAGTCATATCATAGATTTTATGACCTTTGACAGCATGTCTCCCATGTTCGCACCTGTATGTCGACCCTCAGGGTGCTTGAGGCCAAGTGAACAGGTCAAAAGGAGATGGTCTTCGTCGAATTAGCGGCTTAGATGCCCAGAAATGGAAGGTGAGAACGAGAGGACCAGGCGCCAAAAGAGAGGGTAATCTTGCTCCGCGCCATGTGAAGCTTCTGAGTAATTTGTCGACTTACTTCTTCGACAGTAGAATGGATAAGCACACGGACGGAGTTGTGGATTGTGCAACGTAGTTCGTCAGTAGAGGCACGGCAGCACTCAAGGAGCTCATTTAAATGCTCAGAACTGGCTTGCCGATGAGAGATTATCCATAACAACCCATTTGTTGAACTTTGCCCTCCATTCCTGAGGATCAATAGTCTCAAGGCGTGCCTTCTCGACACGGTCTACCATCAATCCAAATAGGTCCTTTCTGTTTGCTAGTGCGACCTGTAGTATCCTCTCTTGACGCTTTACCAAGTTGTGCTTCTGCTCGAGGTGCTTAAGAGCACCAGAAGTCTGCTTTGTAATGTTGTTGCTTTTGAATTGGAAGGCTTGCCAACGAAGCATTTACGGCAGAGCCAGTAACCTGTCGAAGTAGAAGCTATATTGCAAAGGCGCTCGCCGCACTCCCAGATCCATGAGAGACTGGTCCCTTGATAAGAGGTGCAGGTAGATACGTGTCGAACCGACGGTCGTTGGGGCGAAACCCTTTCTGGGTGGTACGTGATTGGTGTAGCGATGTAGGAAGTCCAGTTCGCATGGATAGGACGGTAAGGGCTTCGCACGCGGAAGAGAGGTCGTCAGAAGGCGCAAGGGAAGGTGTATAAAGTGACTGAGAACCGTTGGCAGCAAGGGTTGATAGTTGGGGTAGTCATTAATAGCAAAAAGTGTAATATTGGGAGGACGTTTTGCAAGGAAGAAAATCGGCTTCGGAGCTCGATGGATTTCAGCCAATGAGAACGTGCCAAGCACCTGTTTGAGTCAATCGGAGCCTCCAGTGAAGCTTGGCAAGAACCGACAATCCATCAAGGAGAATTGGTCACCTGGAAATTGTCTTGGGTTGCCTTGATTGGCGAAGCAATCGCTTTGAATAGCATTAGCAAGCAATACCAATTAGCATTGGTATTTAGCCTTGACTTGTGACCACACTGCTCGTTACTACCATCCATGGAGGCTAAGAAGACAGAGATGATGATGTAATGTTACCCAATGCCTTTCTGCGTGAGTACCAGAACAGCCATGGCAAGGGTGTGACGGCAATGATTAGTGACCGATCTCCGTTGAGCTTGTGTATCGTGAAGACTTTGGTCGTGATATATGCCTGTGCGCAGATACATTAGTGCCGTAAAATATTTAAAAGATGCCTGTGAGCCTGTCAGCCCCACGCTCTTCTTAATCTTTCGCTTAGGCAGAAGAAACATAATAAAAGATAGACAAGGAAAATGGAGGATAACTTACGAGATCAAAGACAGTCATAGCGAGAGTCGGCAGTCTAGTTTTAGCCTCCGGTAAGTCTCGTGGAAGAATTGCTGGACACTTCACATTCTAAGAAGAACATAACTCGTTTCTGAACCTCGTCGCGGTATTTTGATGCTGAGCGATCCTGCAACAATCCATCTCAACATCCCCTCGCATTTATAATGCCATCTGACCCAACTCGGTCATCCTTGTACACATATGACTGCTAAGATCTGAGACAACTCATGAGCCCGTCATCTTAAGACTAGGCTGTTGTGTTGTGCATTCCGGGTTGCGCCAAGTAGGCAAATTTGAGCCATGCATCAGATATGCTCGAACGAGACGTCCTGACTCTGTGTTTCCGGCAAGACATGATAGTGCGTATGTGAAGAGAGCATACTAGAGGACATGTGCCTACAGTTCAATGACTCCAGCGTTCTCGGAGGAGTATGCCCGACGGGTGAGTTGTTGGAAATGCTGCGACCACATGAGTCCATGAGGTGAGCAGATCTGTGTCGTGCAACAGATGTTTTATAGGAAGGGGAATGGAGTGGAGACAAAGAGAGATCCTGGTAACATGTTTGTGCTTGTCACGCATGCGGAGATGACCTAGTGGTATTGTTGGAATGTTCCTGCTAGCAGATGTGGTTGTCCTTTAAGTGCTAGACTCAGCAACGTCATTGCGCATATCGTGTGATATGGATGGCGATGATCAGTATTGAGGATCTTGTTTGGTCAAACACCGCCATTGTCAGGCCTCGAAACACCATGTGACACTCTTTTGTTGCGACATCGTAAAGATTGACAACGAATCCATTCGACGCTGCGATAAACTTCTTATCCGGTGTGAGAGCCGACGTGCTCAGACGGCAAGTATGATCATCAGGATGAGGAAGTTCTATTCTGTGGTCTTCATCGCCCCAGTATCGATGGGCTAGGCTCAGTTCAGCGTCTGCCCAAGATGAAGGTGTACTGTTGACGTCGAAGTCTTTCTCGACCTCATATGTAAATCCTTCGAGAAATCGCTCTCTGTCCATCCAAGACATGCTGAAGTTTTGCGCACAATCGGAGCAGTGTCTTGTAGGCAGCAAAGGTGTAATTCGAACGCGGCGGAATGCGGGCAGAGACAGCAGCGTCATCGAAGTTGCTTTTGTTGACGTCACTCCACGTCGAAGAGTAGATGGCAGCGGCATGTTACAAACAGCACTACCTTAGCAAAGGCATTTTGCGATTACTTCTAGGTCTGGAAGACCTTCACCTTCCCTATATAATTGAGATTGACGATTACGATTGGCTGGAAAGCAGGTTAATCATGGACAGTTCATAACCCCTGCGGGGTAGATAGCTTGGGAGGATCAAATCAAATCAAATCAAATCAAACAATCATGTGAGTATTCATCGGCTCTATGGAATCAGAAGTTGGAATGTCCTAACTGGAGTGGGAACAAGGCCAAGTTCCTTAGGTTTACCCAGTCTCCTCACTAATTAGTCGAGATCGTAGCCCGCTAGCTCTATAGTACATAGGAACACCCCGTGACCGGATACTCAGACTGCTTGAGGATCTCAAATCAGCAAGCGCCGCGTCCATTGAACAGGAGCTTACGAGCCGCTAAAAGCATAACGAATGTCCATTCGTACAAGTTATATGATTTGGGAATTCTTTATCGATATGTGTTTCCTATCTGGTGACGACTCTACCCCAAGAAGCTTCGAATGACTAAGTGCAAGTTGACGAAACTTGGTCTTGTAAATAGGGTGTAGCAGAGTAGCGGGTCACTGACACAGGGGTGAATTGAGTAACGTTATATCAGGTGAAGGAAGATCTTGTTGGGAGAATGAATGGAACTCGTTTCAATCACTAACTCCAATGCACGGCAAGAGGCTCCTGCAGATAGACCAAGTGTCACGATTGTTACGGGTGAGCATTTGAGACTTGCTCTATAAATATACAGCACAAAGACCAACAAAGCACTGTGTAGTTCACTCAACTCTGCTCTGTAGTGCTTGAAGCTGGTGGTAGCGCGCTCTGCCGCTGCCTCGACTTTGCTGCTTGGGTCATCACGACGTTATGATAGAGCTGGTTCGGCTGTGCAACGTCATCCCAGTCACGCCTGGGCCATCCACTGCTTTATATCTTGCGTGGGTACGTGGTGGTCTGCATGCTTTTGTCCAGCAATCTATCCCATAGACAACATAGTGTGTATCAACAGTCTGGGGACTGTACGATAGGTGTTCAAAGAGCTCAACACTGAGCTCACCTATGTGTACATAGCTCAGGTTCGACGAGATATAGAAGCTTACACTGGTCGGTGCACATCCCCACTGAATGCACGTCAGCGGGCACATTAACAGAAATACTTCCTCATGCGACAATTTATCAACAGTGGCGCCTACAGATGACGCAATCGAGGTTCTCGTACAAGCTAGGACAAACCACTCCTACCTCCAGGAGTTCAAGGCGAGGATCGCCCGAGCACAGTCGGCAGAGTGTAGGTGTACGAAGGCTAGGGAGACCATCGAGCATGTTCTCCTTACGTGCCAACTATGGGATCACCTCCGTACGGAACTAAGACAAGCAGCAGGGGCAAGGTGGGGAGACATATCGTACATGCGAGGAGGATATAGCGAGCGAAAAGACCAAAACACAGGCAAACAAATCGAAGGGGATAAGGGGAAGTGGAAACCTAACCATAACATGGTTAAGGCAACTATCAACTTCCTGCAACTGACGGGGAGGATGAAGGGCTCGTACGAGGAGGAGCCCAGAGAGACGAGCTCGACGGAAACTCGACGGTAGAGGAGAAGACAAAGAAAACAAAAGAAAGAGACTCCAGTAGTAGCGTCGCCCCCAGTACGCTACTAGGTTAGAGTGGGGGCCTAGATTGAGACATAAGTATTGCGGAGTTCGTACGACAGGTTAGCTCTTAGGATAGCTCATATGGTAAAAGCCATCTATAGCTTAATGATTGAATCAAATCAAATCAAATCAATCAAGGACAACGAAGCCCAGGGGAGAGAGCACGAGCGGTGTAGTCAAATCATCCACGTACCGCATCATAAACTGATCGGCAATCTTAGACCGTCTAAGTGGAAGACGGCTATCGTCTTGCTCACAAGATCCTTTTACGGAGCCGAGGGTATAAGTCAAAGCGAGATACTGCAGATCGCATAATTGGTATACATCGAGGTGCTAAATATCCTAGACTTGAAGAGAAATCTGCTACAGGACTCGATTAATAGCTTTTATAGGATCGCTGCCAAACAATGTGCAGGCTGCGTGTTTCTTCGAGCTACAGTCTCGTAACGTTGTTCGGGTTGATACATGCTCGCCATGATAGCCTAGGAAGTCCCTGTGGATGCCCGAATCTAGTTGAGCAAAGACCAAAAAGGTGTTATATCACTATTTAGTCTAGGTTCCCCGACTAGGCACGAGTCCTAGTTACACATAAATAAATAACCTATCGTTCGTGTTGCTTAAAGCCCTCCGAACATCCGTTAATCACCACACTTTTGGAGCAGAACTTCTGGAACAATAGAGTGGATATCTAGAAGATCGCGAGAAGCAAACGTTACACTTCTTTTTTAGCATACTCGTCCGAACGAGAAACTCGTGCCAAGCGAAATATCCAACATCACCGACAGTGGTGATTTTACTGAATCTAAAGCAATTCCGGGCGCGAACTTTCCGATCATGTTAAATCAGACATGGCATCCTTGGCAGCAGATCTCCATACTACATTGTTCGGGTTAGAGCACAAGGTCGGGTCAAAAGTCATGAAAGCGACGTGCCCTGATGAATGACCGACCGCGAGGATGTTCTCGTGTGTGGCAAAACTACCTGTGCGGTACTCAGAAGGAAGCCAAAGTAGTCTCCTCGAATTCCAGGTGACCCATCCAGCATCTAGGTGGAGTGGGGATAAGGAAGTCGACGAAACACCACATAAGACCGGGTCTTGGGAAGAAAGGATGACTGTGCCCCTATCAGTTTGAAGCCATCTACCATCTCTCGAGATGGAGACTTGCTTCTCAAATCCGCAGCTATCGTAAAGGGCAAGCTGAGTACCTTCAGTACAACTCCAGATCCTGATAGTCCTGTCCATCGATGCGGACACAATCAAGTCACCATCCTTGAGAAAACTGACTGAAGTGACGCAGTACGAATGACCATCATATATGCGGCATGTACGTCCTGATTGAATATTCCACAGTCTGATTGTATTGTCGTCGGAGCCGGAAGCGACGAACTTGCCGTTTGGTGAAAAAGCCACGGTTCTCACGCACTCCTCGTGACCCTGAAGAGTAACAGATATCTTTTCTTCCTCTACATCCCAAAAGATGACATTACAGTCGTGAGAGCCAGAAGCTATAAGCTTGTCGTCTGGTGAGAACACAGCTGTCATGACCTGATCAGTATGACCTTGCAGTGTGCTAAGTTCTCGGCCCGTCTCTGTGCTCCACAGCCTGATACTGTGGTCACCCGATGCAGATAGCAGCAGCCGAATATCTGATGAGAAAGTGACTGCGCTTATCCAGCTACAGTGGTTCTCCAACGCGAAAAGAGACTCTCCAGTTCTAGGGTTCCATAACCTGACCACGGAATCTGTTCCTGCGGAGGCGACCACAAGGCCATTCGGGGAGAACGCCACTGCACGGAAGGGCATTTTATGGCTTTCAGTCGTTCCAGAAAATTTTTGTGCCGCAGCATTCCAAGTCTTGATGGTTCTGTCAGTTGAAGCAGAATAGATGCGCTCACAGTCCGACGAAAACAGAATTTTCTGAACCGCTGCGGTGTGGCCATCAAATTTATGTTGCAGTTGTCCGATCATTACGTCCCAGACCCGGATAGTGCAGTCAGATGAGGCAGATGCAAGTATCCTGCCATCAGGTGAAAATGCTATAGCATTGACCCAACTCGAGTGCCCCTCGAGTCGGAGGTGGATATTTTTTCCTTTTGAACTCCATATCCTGACTATCTCATCTCGCGATGCACAAGCTATCAGTTCACCGTCTGGTGAGAAGAGCACCGCAGTGACATCATCCGAATCGTCGCTGAGCGTGGCTTCCAGATTTCGGTCTTGTACACCCCATAGCATGACAGTCCCGTCATCAGATGCTGAAGCGAGTAGCTTACCATCTGGCGAGAAATCTATAGCATTGACGTTGTCGGAATGACCCTGAAGGCTGGAACACGGTCCTCCAGTCTGTATATCCCATAATCTCACTGTCTCATTGCTCGATGCTGAGGCCAGCAATGCGCCGTCTGGAGAAAAGACCCACGCATTGATCCCAGCGACATGACCCCCAAGTGCGCGAAACTCATCTTCTGGTCTATCCCTAGTTAATAGGTTGGTTGGTTGGTTGGTTGGTTGATTCTTGTGAGCTATTTACAGTCTTATCGTCTGTATGAGCTATCCTAAACGTTGCTTTATCACTGTGCCCGTTGCTTAATCTCAAGTTCGATCTAGTAAAACGAAATCCAAAACTCCCCTATCCCTGCCCTTCCTCGCTCTATCCTTGTAGTGGCCTAGCCCCCATCCTAGTTGTCTGTTGAAGGAACTAGATCGTTATCTTTACCATTTCCAAATTTGGCGCCCATTTCTCTATCGGGCCATCTGCTAACTTCCCCGTGCGTAGCTCTCTCTTCTTGCTATAGCCTCCTAGCAGGAATGAGAGATCTCCCTACCTCCTTCCTGCCGCCTCCTTCATCGCCGGTCTTATCTCCGCCTACCGAGGACATCTTAGCAGAACGTGCGCTACTATTTCGTCCTCCATTCCGCATTAGCACTTCGCATCTTCCTATACCCGGAGCCTCGCTAGGTTCGAGTTAAGATATGTATAGTTCGTGCGTGCTTAGACGAGCACCGCTGCTTAATCTAAGTCGAGCGATCTATATAGCTTTAGCGTGTGTTTCCCTAGCAGCGCCGCATCGAGTCGCTATGTATACTGTCCCTACGTGCCTAAGCCCGTCTCGCGTAGGCTTTCCTCCGCCCGACGCTTAATGTAAAGGTATGAAGGTATATAGCAACGTATGGATTACTCTTAGACAATAGGTCTGTCTATAGCTAAAGCTATTCGTTGCTCCACGTAGGGTAGCTATAGAATTCTTCTTATGTGCTACGCTAGCGTGTCGCATAGGAAACGCCGGCTTAGTAAAAGAGAGAGGAGACTAGGGTAACCTATCCCGTTACAATTATCCCCCCCTCTAGGACGCTGTCCTTAGCAGTCTATATCTACCCTTAAAATCCGCAGTCGTGAGCGTCTTCTGTAGAGCCTAATAGACTACCTCGCTATCGTGGCGCGCGCGTGCTGTGTAAGAGCCGGCGACGCCGGCTAAGGTTCGGGCGTCGTAGGCGGCCCGCTTAGCGGCGACGCCTTGGCGTCGCGACGCATGCGGCTAGCGATAATAACAAAGCTAGCCCGTTACTTCTTTGTTCCTTCCTTTAGCACGCGTACCTCTTACGCCTCGCCTCTTCTTCGTAAACATAACTCTACTATAACGCAACCGTACCGCACGCTAACATGCCTTCCTTTAAGCCTATCGGTGTCCCCGTCGCCATCGACGACGCCATTATCTAGTATGGCCGCTACGCTAAGGACTAGGGTAGTCCCGATGAGAGAGGTTTGTTTTAGCCTACGCTTCCCGTACGCGTCTACTACTAACCGCTATATAGACGACTACTCCTTCTACGCGGGCCCCCTAATGAAGTGCCCCTACTGCGCTACTACTAAGCACGCCTATGTGCCTCTAGACGATTACTCGGCTAAGGCCTTTAACCGCCTTGTTCGCTACCGCCGCGTCTTAGACGCCTTTATCGCCGTTCGCGCTAGCCGTAGGGTTAACGCCGCCGCTACGCTTAAGCTCCGCTAGCTTAAGGCACGCGTAGCCCGCGAGCGCGCCCGCTTCCTTCGCTGCCTCGACGCCGCCGAGCACGACCCTAACTCCCACGTCGGTAACGTCCGCCTTCGTAAGGACGCCGATAAGGTTAAGTGCTCGCCGCTAGCCGTCGCCGCCTTCCGCGAGGAGGTGCGTAAGCGCGCTGCCCTTAAGTACCTCGCTTAGGTACGTTGCTTTGTCTATGCGTTCCGCCTATATGTCGCGCGACCGTGTCTAACCTTGTTAATTTGTAGGAGGCTACTAAGTCCCGCCGTGCCGCTACCGAGGCTAACACTATCGCCGCGCGCTCCGCTAGCGCCCTCGAGGCGATCGCTATGCACTTCGCTAGCTTCTAGCCTACGGTCGCCGCCGCTCCCGACGATAGTAACGACGATAAGGACGGCGAGGATAGCAACTCGTCCGACTCCTCCGCCTCCGACATCGACGAGTACCGCTAGGACTCGGAGGACGACCTCCTA
>Ga0068631_100902_pt1 | contig 11401 bp, 15 predicted proteins | sample InSIn5gowninarea_2_FD_77434 | JGI IMG/M metagenome (GOLD analysis project Ga0068631, IMG submission 77434) | Clean room microbial communities from NASA Spacecraft Assembly Facility at Jet Propulsion Laboratory, Pasadena, California, USA -... ...
GAACCCAACCATTACCCGTGACTCTCCACCCTAACGACGCCCCACTCCTCATCGACGGGACAACCTTCTCTCTGACAACAAATTCCCTCGGTGCAGCTGCTGGGTTCCGAATGAAGAGCTTGATGACTAGATCGCCTATTCGAGACACATCAAACTTGTACTGGGTGTTTCCTCCAGCCCAAAGAGGGTTTTCAGGTGTGCCGGACACTGCATTGATGAAGACCTGCTGCTTGTCAAAATCAACAAGAGCGTAAGGCAGATATTTGGACGAATAGCGTCCGTGAATTGTAGGGACGGCATTGATGCTGCCGGCGGCCGATTGCGGGCGATTCCCGCTGTATGATCCCGCGACCTGGTTCCGTGACGATGAACCGGGGCGCATGGAGCCAGCTACTGAGAAACCGCCGCCCGTTGAGAGAGAGCCCTGGTGATGGCCTTGGTTGAAATGTTGCTCTGCGCCTTGGGGGAGCGAGAAGCCTTTCCCTTCATGGAGTGTGACTATGAGGATACCTGGCTTGAGAGGCGGTGGAGGAGGGGCGGCGTTCGCCTCAGATGCCGCTGTTTGAATTGTCAGCATCTTCTTGTGCATTTGCTTTAGAAGTCTGGGGTGAGCATACCGATGCCATTTGGGTCTTTGGGGTCGACAAGAGTTGCACTGCTCGCCGTGGACGAGGGCTTGGGTGTGGAGTCGCCGACTATGGTGGATGTGGACGAAGACCGGCTGAAGGTGTTTGCGAGCGGGGCGAGATGCGTCTCCTTCAGTTCTGGGCAGATTGTCAGACCAGTGACGAGACTGTTGGGCAGTCACTTACTCTTGGTCAACTTCCAAGACATGGTGGGCTATTGGATGCGGCTGGAAGTTGTTGTGGTTAGCAATGTGCGGGGGAACAGCGTGCGGCAGTCTGCCAGGCGGGCAGGCGAGGGACGGTGAGGGGGACTGAGGGAGCGGCTGCTGTGCTGGTGGGTGCAGATGAATGGACGGGGTCGTGGGTGGTTTTGAGGGCTGCTCGCTGTCGCAACGGGGGTCTGAGCGCAGCAACAGTGCCAGTGCCAGTGCCCTCAGGTGGTGAGTGTCAGGTACCTCTAAGATTGGGGGAAGGGGCTGTTGCGGGCTCTTGCCAAGGCCAGATGGCGACGCTGACAGGACGCCCTCCGCTTCTCGCGCAGCACGGGCTCGCCAATCTCCAGCACCTCCTCATTTCCAGTGTTTGATTTTCCTACTGCCCGCATTATTTCCTCCGTCTATTTCGAGCAGCTCGCGAATGACGATGATGCACCTTGTCCTGTAGCTCTCCTGGCTGCACGCCTCGGCAACGGCAACGGCTTCCTAACGCGACAGGCCCAACCTCAACCTCACCCAAACAGCAGTCCAGCACCACAAAGACGGCCGCATTCGCCTGGCCGCGTGCAACCCTGATACGCCATTCACGCTTCTCCCTCCTCTTGGGTCACTTACGCTGAGGTACGACGTCGCATCGCTAGCAATGCGCGCTTCCACTGACACAGCCACCTTCACCAGACCACGCCTGCACTACAGTGGGCCCCTGTGGCAAACCCTGTCTGCGAGTGACAGACACGCGAAATGGGCCTGATCAAGAAGAAGACCGCGTCGCGGGGCAACGAGGGCGGCGTCAAGTACGTTTGCGACGTCTGCTCGTCCGACATAACATCCACGGCAAGTTCCGATATCCCCGAGCGTCGAGATTTGGGACTGATATTCTAACAAATGCGCACAGGTTCGCATACGTTGCGCCCACAGCGCATGCCATGAGTATGACCTATGTGTGACCTGCTTCTCCGATGCCAAATACAACCGCGAACATGACCCTCGAACACACGCTTATCAAGTCATCGAACAGCATTCGATACCAATATTCACTGAAGACTGGGGTGCTGATGAGGAGCTGGCGTTGCTAGAGGGCGCAGAGACATATGGCCTAGGCTCCTGGGCCGACATAGCAGACCACATCGGAGGATTCAGAGACAAGGACGAGGTCAACAAGCATTACATCGACACATATATCAACAGTGACAAATTTCCCCTGCCGCACCATGCTAGCCCAGAGGACAAGGAACTCAGCAATCGCGTTCCTCGGGATGTGTTCCAGCAACGAAAGAAGCGGCGGATAGAAGACAAGAAGGAAAAACAGAAGAATGCGGCACCTGCAACACCAAAGCAGAAGCCCACAGCCAGTGTCCCAGCATGTCACGAGGTTCAGGGCTACATGCCCGGTCGTCTGGAGTTTGAGACGGAATACTTCAACGAAGCTGAAGAGGCGGTGCAGCATATGCAATTTGACCCTGGCGATGGCGTAAATCCGCGGACTGGAGAGAGCGAACCTGAGATGGAGCTCAAAATGACAGTCATGGAAATATACAACTCGCGCCTTGATGCTCGAGTAGAGCGCAAGAGGATCATATTTGAACATAAATTACTGGAATATCGCAAGAACGCTGCTCTAGATAAGAAGCGCACGAAAGAGGAGAGAGACCTGCTCAACAAAGCGAAGCCCTTTGCAAGGATGATGAAGCACGATGACTTCAAGGAATTCTGCTCGGGCTTAGAATATGAGCATAACCTTCGACAAGCTATCGCGCAACTCCAGGAATGGAGGAACATGCAGATCACTGATCTCAAGGCTGGAGAGAAGTACGAACAGGAGAAGCAACAGCGGCAGTCTAGAGGGCCCCCTCTTGGACAATTTGACCGTCTTGCGACGAATAGGATGAGCAAGCCAACACCTCCGTTTGAGACAGCATCGGCTGCGTCGGCGCTCACAGCGCCTGAGCTGCCTCTACGCCTGCAACAGCCGAATGGACTCTCAACTCCACCTCCCGACCGTGGTGCTGCCAATGGTGTAAACGGAACGACCAACGGAACGACTACTCCACAACAACAGAAAACTAAATTCGTTGTAAAACCACTACCAAACACAGTGGCGTTGAAATTCGGCAAAGAGAGTGCGCCCGACCTGCACTTGCTCAGCCCGGAGGAACGCGAAGTGTGCAGTGCTCTTCGCATCATGCCGAAACCGTATCTTGCCATAAAGGGAAATATGATCAACGAAGCTATGAAGAATGGCGGCGCTCTGAAGAAGAAGTATGCAAAGGAGATCTGCAGGATCGATCCTACAAAAGGAGGGCTGTTGTTCGAATTCTTTGTGCACGAGGGATGGGTGGGGAAGGCATAGAGAGAGATTCGATTTGATACCCTGCAAACATCTGCATAGTCGGCAATCCATTCTTCAGCCACATGAGCGAATACAACGTACACTGTGCACTTTGGTGGCGCCAGACGCCGGGTAATACGTAGTAGTCACGTGATCGCGGCGGCGCTCGCGATTGCCCCGACGATGAGCACGAGCTCGTTTGTTTGTGGTCTCACCTATCGCGCTGTGGCACCGGCAGCTTTACCCACCCACGACCACGACCACGACCACGAGCATGCCATCATAACGCTCGCTAGCCCTTTGGCGAGCTTCTCCGTCGCATTAGGCCCCGCCCCAGCGCATTCTACGCCCCTCACCCTGCGCGAGACCTGCTATCGCCCGCCGCAGCCTAAGCCGAAGGCACCCTCCGAACCTCTGCAGCTCCGCATGGCGACGACTCCGCGCCAACGTACTGAGATGCCTGGACTTTTCACACCTCTTGCTGCGCGCAATCGCGTAGGCTCCAGAGCTGCCTTCGCTCCTGAGGAATCTCGCCTAACAACGTCGAGTGAAACCACGGGTCTGATGACCGACTCAGCTGCCCACGACGCCCGAAAGCGCACCCGGCACGACGGCGACCGCAACCACTACTTTGCGACCTCGCACCACTACAATTCCACAACCTCATGCGAGAACGGCTCGCTAGAGTTCTCGACTTTATCCAGCTTCGCGAGTCCACCTCCGTTAGCAAATGACCGATACGAGTTGGCTGGAGGTATGGAACGACCGGGCATGTTCGCGGGGCACAACGGAGACTATGATGACTATCAGCAACTACAGGGACAGCGAGGGATGTGGTCAAGGCCCTCGAGTCCTCCGTGTGGCCTGCCAACCGAGCTCGCCTCGGCCAACATCGTCCAACACACTCCAAACGGAACGAAGCCATGGGTTTTGAACCAGCTCCTCAGCATCGTAGGTGGAGTCGCTGGGAAATTTGTTCAGTTCTGCGCTGTTCCCTTCCGTGGCTTCCAAGCAGGGGGTGGACAAGCATATACCTTCAGTTCGCAAGGAGATGTGGCAGCTGTGGATCTCCCTCAAGACGCCTTCACCGACGCAGCCGGCCCGATACAACATACGCTACCTGGGGACTTCCCAGAAGACGATTACGGCGTCCTCTCAATTGAATCAGTCGACAGCGAGCGTCCGAGGATGTCGAAACGATTACGGACAGGCGAAGACTTTGTCCTTGTAGGGATGGACGGAGAAATTGACTCACGACCAGCAACTCCAAGACTCTCAGAGCGACGAGTCCCCCAAGTAGCGAAGTCGCCTTCACAGATACCGCGCCCCGTGTCCCAGGCAGGCTCTGCACAACGAACACCTAAGCGTCCTTCGCTAATTCCCGTATCAAGACGGTCAACAATTGATCGAAGATCATCATTTCGTGAGCCACAAAATGCAGGCCCGAGACCCAGTCTCACGCCGCGTTCATATTCAAGAGATAGCTACGGTTCTCCAGTCATGTTCCAGACAAAGACCAACAGCAAAGCTAGTCCACTACCCCGCGAGAGCCAGCGACTTATTAATAAGATGAAGCGGGACGAGATGGAAGATGACGCTCGCATGCGCAGAATGAGCTCGCAGATGACCAACCTGCTGCGCGAAGCTCGAGAGGCACTCGGAAGCACGATTGAAATCGAAGGCGCCTTTACGGACAGCGGCGGAATGGATGACGAAGGCTACTCAGAGGATTCTGTGTGGTATCAAAGGTGATGGAGTGCGTTCCGATGGGGCTAGCATTCACGTGCAGTCGCCGCGGATCAAGGCGCTTGCTCCTGCAACCGGATCTCCCGGCTGCAGCAACAAGGTGGTCAATCAAGCTTTCCAGCGATGCTTAGCCCTTTGAGAGGCTCTTTTCTTGCACATTCATGATTTTGGGCTTGGCCATTATGATGCCGTCATGCACCCACGGCGGCCGCCCAAGTGGAGCTCACGGCGTTTTCTTTCAGCGGTCGGAACAGATACCCTTGGCGAAAGGCGCGGCGGTTTGTGGGCTGCACAGGGCAAACGTCATTGCGCGGGTGCATAGGAGACAGAGTTCTAGGAAATTAAGATGTTCTGTTTCACAACACATTGGCATGTAGGTTGTCCAAAAGGGGTTCAGGAGTGGGAGACGGGATGGCCAGAGCACCAGGAGCAGCCCATGTGAAGAAGAGACGAGCGTCATGCGACAGCAGCAGCGGGCGCACACGGAGAGAGGCAGGGCTGTGGCTGTGGCTGGATGCTGGTTATCGATATCAGCAAAGCCGGTTTGGGCAGCTCCTCGCATGTGCGGGCATGGGTAATGGGCGCTACCGGCACCGAGCCAAGGTCGTGGTGCTGGTGGTTGCGGGGCCCGGGCATGTGGGCACCGGCTGGGCTTGACCCCTCCACCATTAACACGTCCATGTCCAAGCCAGCAATGCTTGGTCGCGCTGCAGGCCTCGTGCGGTTGCTCCCTCCCCAGCATGGCTTGCTGCAGCTGTGCCTGAAGCGATCGAGCGCGCATGCGACATATAACGCATCCGCCATGGCCCTCGTCCTCGCCCGCTGCGCTGCCCTTCCATCCACATCTCCCTTGGTAGAGACAGCCACAGGCGCGCGCCCCGTTTGTCCTCCCGTCGACTCTGTACCTTCTCACATGCGCCATTTATGAAGTGTTCACATCTCCTTCCACCTTAACAACTCCAACTCCTCTCTCTTCGAAAGCAGCCCGGTGCCTCTTCTATCATGACTTGCAACATCTCCAACACCCCGCTCTACCCAGAGCCCCTCCCTCTTTATTCTCGTCACGACCCGGACGCCATCTCCATCCGCTCGTCAGCACCTTCCTACGTCTCCGAAGCCCCTACCTATTCGTCAGCACCCAGGCGCCCAACTATTAACCCTACTCCCACGTCTCTACTCCCTCCTCTCTCTCCAAATGAGGTTACGCTAGGTCTGCCAGCCCCTCGTTTCGCGCCAGGCTTCACGAACCGCGCCCATGGGTCCGTGTCAGATCTGAACATCCACCATCTCAGTGTAGCCAGTTGGAGCAGCACACGAACGAGCAACAACAGCCGACAGTACGATGCAGTAGCCCGTCGACGAGCGAACCAAGCAGCTGAGACGACGGCCATTCTGAATTCACTCAGTGCGGTGCCTCCGCCCCTCAACGCGAATGCGTCTCCCACCGCATCAAGCACCCGCTTAGACGCTTATCCAGTTCAGCCCGGCAGCTCCAGCGAGCCACTGAATCCCCTCGAAGACCCATATCTGGTTGGCGAAGAAGCTGCCACGAGGGCACGCAGAGCACGAGTATACCGGGAGATGTGTCTCCGCGGACAAGAGACACAAAAGTACGAGAGCCGTAGCTGGGAATTCATGCTTGGACAAATGGCCGATTGGCAAGAGCGGGACAGGAGCTGGCGCAACTTCAAGTCGCGAGTTGGACAAACGAAATTGCTGGGTCGACGCCTGGGCCTGCGTAGCTGAGACTACGTGGTATGTGTGAGACACGACATGGGCGTCCGATTGGATGTCTTGGTCGGGTATCATTGGCGGATGGATGATCATGTGAACTGGTTCCACATGAAATGGTACTTTGTGTCTCTTATGATCGAGCCTTGGTTTTTCGTCTCGGCGGGCTTTTCACACAGACATGATTATGACGGACTATGATGGATTATGACGGCGCCGGCGGGCACATCAGGCGTCACAAAGGCATTTCAATGTTTTCTTCCTCTAGATTTCGACTTTCTATCCTCTTCTCTCTTCGGCGCGGTCACACTTTCTTGTACTAGTTTCTCAGGCAGCTTCTAGATCACTTCCGTACGTATCTGCATCATCGGAGTTGGTTCAGGTATCTACCTACGTCTGGCGGGAGGTTTCGAGTCAGTCAGTCAGTCAGCAGCACACATGCACTTGCCTTCCCTCATAGCCGGGCCTCTCCTCTTCTCACGTAGCTGCCACCTAGTCCAATCCCAATCCAAGACTACAATCTCACCTACATGGGTCCCATCATCCCACCAACCCATATCCTCGCATATCTCCGTGCTACCTCTCCACCTCACCGCGCCGCACCCTCATCCTCTCGGCACAACATTTCCACGCGCCGCCTTCTAGAACCCACATTTCCAGTCTGCGTGCGCGGCGCCCCCACATGCCGGTCCTGGTGGATGAATCTTCTCGCACTACACTATACTGCTTACATCCCACCTTTGCGCAAACTATACTAGTTACTTTGGAGTGTTATGTATGTGCGCGGTTTTCGGTAACTGTTCTTGCGGTTCCGGTACGAGAGTATGCACGCGCGGTGTACCGTACCTAGGAAGACGGGATGCTGGGCCGCGTGGCGCAGTACATACTTTGTTGGAAGGTAGGTTGGATGGGAAGGGTTAGTGACTTGTACGGGTATGTGTTTAGTCAAGAGGAAATGGGTGCCAAGGGCGGCGGCGGAGACAGCCGGTGTTGCGGGCGGGACGGGCGGACGCGGAGTTTGAAATCCGGATCTGTAGGGAAGGTTTGGAAGCTGCGAAGGTTCTTGGAGGAAGGGAATGTGGATGAGGTGTTTGGCCGGAGATGGTGGAGTTGGGGGCGTGGCTGAGTGATGGGAGGGAGAGCGGATTTGAGGGATTTTTGTTTGGGGAGAGAGTTGGGGGCGGGAAGATGAGATGGAGGCCCTTGTATATAGAAAAAGTTTCTGTGAGCGTTGGGTACTACTCTCCAGCCAATGCAACATTTTCGAGGACGTTTAAAATATCATGAGTTGATTGACCACCCAGATCGTGAGTTGTAGTGTGGGGAATATAGTTGAGGTCAAGCCCTCAACCGTCCATTAGATCAGCAAATTCGTATATTGACTCTCGAGTCTTTACGATTACTACTCACCCACAGTTCCTTCGCACCAATCACAGTGGTTGGTGGTACACCTTCGATGCGAATCCAACCAGTCGAGGTGGGCAGCCCGTGCTTCGCTTAGGTAGGGCGAAGAAATAGCTTCACCTTCTTTTCCGCGCTCGTCGTTCTTGCAACTGCACCTCAACCACATTCAATCACATCAAATAGCGGATACTTTTGATCAGTTCAAATGTTACTCTGTAGAGTTCTCTCAATTTAATCGCAGTCCGATCGGTTCTTATGAAGATATGGCTGAGCTTCCCAAGGCCGCCGAGACCGACGATGCGGATTACTCATTCGCGATACGAATGAATTTGAACGCTTTCGATGCTTTTGGTCCCTGATAAAAGACACAATTTCGCTTCCAGTTTCGTCTTTCGTCAAGTTCGTTGTTACATACACAGACTTGTTGGTTTGCTAAGAGACGGCTCAAGAAACATCTGTTCAACTTGAGTAGTAGACGCGTAGTCCAGACTTTTTTCGGTCGATCTATGCCGATTTCGCACGATGAGACTCATGGACGTGATCAAGTAAACGGCAAGGCGTTGTCCACAGTAACCGGAATTTTCACTTGTACGTCTGAAGTCCTCGGTATGCGGCGTCGAAGCGGATGTCGTGAAAGAGGCTTTGAACGCTTTCCACAGGCATTTCATGCACCAGAAACAAGCAGAATCTTGCGATGTATGTGTTGGAGATATTCGTTGCCTTTGTCTTGCTCGTGAGGACGAGATATGCGCACGGACTAGCGGTGGGAGCGCTGAATGCTAGGAATGGTAAAAGACAAAGTTTCCGTATCGCCATCGTGAACTGACTGCGATCAGGTACGAATCAGACGAATACTGGGCCCACTAAACCTACGGATCTGTGGACTTCGAGCAGCGATACGATTCTGACAGAATTATCTGTAGTATCTAGCAGCAGTGTCAGCTCATCCAAGCCTACTAGTCAACTTGTCGCTCAGAGCACTGTGGAGTCCGCATTGCAAAGGAACGGCAGTCGGCAACAAACCCAGCCTACATCATCAACAGCTACAAAGCGATCGAAACCAAGTTCGGCCAAACAGTCCACAATCACAACGCCACCCCGTCCCATAGCAACCTCGCCCCGTAATGACTCGTCATGTCCCACGACCTTCGCCCCGGACTATCCAGTCATATTCACTACCTGGATTGATGAGTGCGAGTATCTGACGCATTGGTACAATGATGAGTGGAATGAATTCGGCGAGTACGCAAATACTTGCCTCCGTGACTGGTGCGAAGCTCGGACCTATCCCATGCCATCGACTGGGAAGTGGACCACTTCAACTAGGGTCTACTTCGAAGGTTTCGAGGACGAAAATGGCATCATCACCAGCCAATCGCTCTGGACTAAGACGATCACAAGCTACCTGGAACCTCAGCAATTGACCAAGAAATTGCCTCCGTGCTGCAATCAGTGCGAAATCAATGCCGACACAATCGCGCTCTTCTTTTGGCCTGCCCAATCCAGCCTTCCAGAGCCTCAATTCACAGGTCTGCCCGCCAGCGCCGTAGTATCTCCCACTGCGCTCCCCACAGCGCCAGCGGGTACGTTCGTCGACGAGCATGGTTTCACGTTCACATCCCCGAGTATCTATCTCGGCTTCACTACACTTTGGGCTACCAATATGTGTGGTGACGTCGGCACTCCTCTCTCCAGCACAACTATAGCCTTCGATCTGTCCGACATCAGTACCGTAACCGCCAGCCGAACCTTCACCAAGACATGCACATTTGACTTCACAGACGAAGACAATGGCATGCCTGCTACAGAGGAAATTCTCGCATCTGCTTCAACCCTCCCCCTTACCATTGCCGACGTAGCACAGAATTGCTCGGCGCTGCCAGGATACTTCTGGGACGAGGACAATCCGTGGAACATTTCATTTGAGCCCGATGACCCGTGTCACCCAATCATTCATGTACCGGAAAAGATAAAGGCCTTGCAAGAGGAGTGGAAGTATTGTACGGTCCAGTTTGACGGCTTCTACGATCCGCCCAAGACGCTGGGCCTGCAGGAGGTTCTTGTGCCGACGGTGACGGGGGAGCCCAGGGTTGGGTCGTTGGACAACGTTGCAACGAGGACGTCGTCGGGGTCAGGGCCACGAAGAACAATGCCAGCCAAAGCCTCGCCGCCTGATACCGCACCGTCATGGTCTAGAGGAGACGTAGATCTACCTTCGATAACCGTGCTCGAGCAAGGAAACCCTCAGCAGCCCACCATAACAGCCGTGATCCTCACAACGCTGACCCTCTCCTCCACCGCTCAAACCATCACACTAGGCGGCACAACCTCCATTCTACCCAATGGCGAAATCACAATTCTACCCGGCACCCCCATAATCTTCGACCCCGCCAACCCCCAAAGTCCACAGGACCCGAAACAGCCCTCTCAGCCACCACCGCAAGGAACCCAACCATTACCCGTGACTCTCCACCCTAACGACGCCCCACTCCTCATCGACGGGACAACCTTCTCTCTGACAACAAATTCCCTCGGTTCAACTGTCTTATTAGCCATGACGCCTCAAACTCAACCGCAACAGCAACAACAGCAACCCACGACAACGACCCTAGCATTCTCCGATCTACCATCCCTCTTCTCGTCACTGAGCACGACGTTACGTATTGGTGGAGATGCAGTCACGATGAATGGGACGACGGTATCGCTGACGACGGATGATGCGGGGAGGAGTGTTATTATCGGGGTCTGGGGTTCTGCTGCTACGTCTACGTCTTCTACAGAGCCAGCTAAGGGTACGGGGTTTGCAAATAGCGGTGGTGGTGGGGCGAGTAAGAGTGTGACGGTGGGTGCAAGCAGCACTGCGTTTGGGAATGCTGCGGTGAAGAGGTTTGTGGGTGTAGAGCGGCTATGCGTGGTTTGCATGTGCATTGCACTAGGATGTGGGTTCGGGATGGTGGGATGAGGATGCGATTCGCGTGAGACGTAGCATTATGATGGAATGAAGATTTTATACCACGAGGATATATCAGGGAGACGCTAAACTCTCCATCCAACCCAACCCCATCAAACTCCCTCAAGCCCCCTCGCCAGCAACCCAGCCATCCAGATCCTAGATGTCCCCCGCCTTAAGTCATCGAAGTCTGTGTAAGCATTGCAATAATTAGAGAGTTGAAGGGAATCGTCCTACCCAGCTAAGTGTGGTGAGCAGGACGATTCATTTCAACTCTTTAATTGTTATAATGCTTCCGCAGTCTTTGACGACTTAAGGCGGGGGACACTGCGACCTGTCCTGTTTTGCTAGACCCTGCCTGGATCAACTCTACCCCATCACTATGTCATCGATCAAGCCC
>Ga0068631_100908_pt1 | contig 11352 bp, 8 predicted proteins | sample InSIn5gowninarea_2_FD_77434 | JGI IMG/M metagenome (GOLD analysis project Ga0068631, IMG submission 77434) | Clean room microbial communities from NASA Spacecraft Assembly Facility at Jet Propulsion Laboratory, Pasadena, California, USA -... ...
CAAGAAGAGGTAGACAGGATTCCGTCTGCTGTCAGACAAGAGGTGCGCCGAAGGGGGACCCACCAGGTCTGTCAGTGTCAAGTCATCAGGACATGCAGAAGGGGTGGAGTCACTCGCCTGCTGCGCCCTCGAATAGTGGAGGCGCAGCGGTTGTGTGGCATGAGTTGTAGGGGCGAGCAGTTATATGAAACCCGTCAGCTTCGGACTCACTCGAACGGAAGTAGCAGGCATGGATGAAATATGCAATTCTCAGTCGGATCATGCAAAGACTTGAAGCATGATCCAGTCACTTGTCTAGCATACTCGCTACTTATTCACACTGCTGAGAGGACATCCAGGCCCACTCTCCAGAGATGATCTTTTTGACTTGACATGCTGGTGGTCCAGAGAAAAGAGCTGTGATGGTGTGATTGGGAGCACAGCCGCACTTGGTCTCTTGCTATTCGGCCAACCTAGGCCAGGGCGAACCAGATCTTCTGCATAATGTTCTTGGCCACGGGCTCTATTGCATTGCGCTCTTCTTCCTCAACCTCTGCTAGACCACTGACAAAGTCCATTTATCATATGGCACCATTCGATGGTTTCGAATCAGACCATAAGCCACCATGGGAATAAAGAACAACAGAATTCCAACTGTGTGTTGTTAGACAAGGAGGCGACTCAAAGGGAAGTGTTACGATATGCCGCAAGGAAATCCGTGATGTGGAACTCGTCTATAAAGTTCTCGAAGCCCTGTAACAGTATGATGGTTGAGGTGGCACCTAGCGCCCAATAAGCGGTGTAAAGGCCACCTTTGGCCTGGAATGGCAGGTCTCTGATGCCTTGAGCTCTGATGCCCTTCTTGAAGCGGATGTAAGTGAAGGACAACGCAACCTAGAGTTGATGAGAGACAAGACGAGGTGATTTGCAGCATTTGCATACCCAGTTGAACAGGTTACTAGTTCATGTTAGCCCGATCTTCTGGACCATGAGATGGACTTACACCACGGCAGTGAGATTCGAGAACCAGCCAAAGACTATGTGCGATGTTTGTGACACATCTAGGCGGTCAGGTTTGTGACCTCTCTATTAGGCATCAACTTACTCAAGAAAGAGAGCAGGCCGATCGCCCAGGTGCAGAGCACTGCGACCCAGGGAACACCGTTACGATTGCACCTGCCGAATACTTTGGGAGCTTGGCCATTCAAAGCCAAAGCGTACAGATTTCGACTTGAAGCATACATGAATGCATTGCCACAGGACCAGGCACTTGTCAGAATCACCTTGTCGGTGCGTTAGCAAAATTGAATCTGGTTGATGGACAATTTACAGCGTTTATGACGGAAGGAAGTCCTTTGATGCCCGCATTTTGTATGCCAACGACGAAGGGAGATCTTCCTGCACCTGGTCTGTTCTGCTTAATAGCAGTCTCCAAAACCTTGTCGTTATATGCGACCAGAACTCCAATCGACAACACACCTCCAATATCTGCTCAGACATCAGTTTCATTGGTGCAAACAATGGTCGCTCGTGCTCACAGAAGATCAGGATCCGCCAAAACACTCTTCGTACAGCCCTTGGTATGCTTCGTCGAGGATTCTCTGCCTCGGCAGCAGCGACCTACCTGTCTGAGCTCATTCATTATTACCTTGAGTATCATTACTGCAATGGATTCACCACCACCTACAAGATGGTCAGCCGCTCTTGGTCAAACCGCAAAACTCTTCATACCATATGCAAATGCAGCGTACACAAACGTTGCCAGGAAGCCCAAAAATTTGCCTAAAGCACCTTCTCTCAGATGTGGCCGCATGGCTCCAGGATTCCGCCTGGATCGATCAATGCTTTGAACCATCTTTGCACGGCATCGACCTTGAAGAGCCTTACCAATACTGAAATCCGAGGCGGTGTCCAGTTGGTCCTCCGCCAAGATCAATGATGAAACTGACAAGCAACAGTCCTACTATAGCCAGAACCTTGATAGACGCAAAAATAAATTCCTAGACAAGATGGTCAGGACCTTAAATCATATGCAGCTCGCACACCTACAGCTTCACCATAGCCGCGGACATGGAAAATATTGAAAGCTAATAGAGTACACAAAATCAAAGCCATCCAAATACCGACATTGACTCTTGTGGTCCAGTATTCAATCTGTCAATCAGCAAGCGAGGCGCTCGTAGCCTGATCAGTACTTACCACGAGTCCGGCGGCACTGACTTCTGCACAAACTGTGATTGCAGCCCCGAACCAATAATTGAAACCAAGTGCAAATCCCACATGCTATGAGCATCAGTGCCAGTTCACCTCAAGATGCAAACACATTTACATCTCCGACATATCGAGTTGCATAGACTGTGAGACCACCGGGGATGGGTAGAAAGGTTGCCATCTCTCCCACGAGTTGCAAGATCGACCACAAGATGGTACCGACGATGGCGAAACCTAGAAGCATACTCAGAGGACCCGCTTTCACCAATGCTCCACCAGAACCAACAAAGAGGCCGGTGCCGATGGTCCCACCCAAAGCCAAAAACTGTATATGTCTTGATTTGCTATCTGGAGTCAATGGAACGCATGTCCGGTCCAGGGAATACATACAGGCCTCTCTTCATCTGCGGTTGTTCAGAGTCGTTAGCTGACCCGATGTCTCCCACCATCTCCTCCTTGACATACACAGGGGTGGACTTGCTATGATTACTACTGGCAACATTCGCTGCCAACGTGGTGTGATCTGCTGCAATTTCCGGCTCCGAACTGGCAGACATCTCTTCAGATCGTGAAGGACCGTGTAGGTTGCTCGGCACTAATAGGATCGGTTTCGTAAGTGCTAGACTACGGGCAGTTCAACGTTCTTATCAAGTCGAATCAGTGCTACAGGACTTGTTCATTTGCGAATTTTATCAGAAGCAGTCTGGAGGCGTTCGCATCAATAGATTGCTGTGGCTAGTCAAGGATCGAATCGGCAGACACATTCACAGACTTTTCTCGTAATTGACGCCGGCAAGTTTGTCATGTTTATTGCTATAAATTAAAGATTGCCACGTCTGTGAAAAATATATGATACTCATAGACGTCCGATAGGCGGAAATAGCACCTGTCTAGCTTGGACACAAGTCCTGGAAGCATTCCATGGATGGCCTGTACCCCTGGCTTGCCATCCATACAGACACCCGACGGTTGATCGTCGTCTTCCATCACGTCAATCAGGACTCTGTTCCTGCTTGACGGCTTTGAGGGCATTCGGACAGAAGAGGATGAGAAATCGGTCGTGGCTGAAATTGCAATTGATAGCAAGGACTATAGATAGGCTTAGTACACGTTCAACACGATATATACACTCCAGCACATGCTGATAGGACCCAGAACATCGGTCCTGAGCGAGCACACCAGGGAGTTGCGTGTGTGTCTGATCAAGATCCAAACAATTGATCAGTTTCTCAGTGTCGCTGATCATTCTGAATCAGATCTAGATCATTGCGGAGCTCTCCTCGAAGTGAGTTCAACGTTCCGCACGTGTGTCAAGCACGTTTGCAAGCGGCTGCGAACCCTGAGTCAATCGTGCTGGGTCTCTGCAATCACTCATTTACGCGTCTCGGCGTTCCTTCTCTTGTCTTTCGTCGTCAAGTACGCAGGCTCAATTGGGACATCTTCACATACGTGCATTCTCCCATACCGACGCCTTCTGCAGAATAGCCCTTGGAGTTCAGCATGAGCGAGACGGAAGAAAAGCAGTTGCCAGAGGCTGCATCAGAAGCACCCAAAGAACAGCAGTCTGTTGCTGAAGTTTCTACCGAGGCGCAAGAGCCCAAGGATGAGCCAACTCAGGAGGCAACAGAGGATTCTTCAGCTCGTGCCAAGTCTAGTCCTTCAGCCGAGAACGGTCAGGAGAAGAAGGACAAGAGCAAAGCCGACACGAACGTGTCGGCAAAGGCTAAAGCCGCCGCATCGGGTGCAAAGTCACAGATCGAAGAAGATGTGGAAGAATATGCGCCTGGAACGAGTGTCCAGGTCAAAATACAGGGATACCCCTGGTGGCCAGCTATCGTATGTTGCACGATTATGCTCACGAACGCGTAAGACTGACTATATGAAGGTCGTAACTCCGGATCACTTCCCCCAAGCCGCTCTGAATGCGAAACCTGCTACAAAAACTCGCAAAGATGGCACTACTGCTACAACATATCCAGTTCAATTCTTAGGAAGTCCAGAGTACTACTGGTCGCGACCTACAGATATCAAGCGCTTGACTCATGAGGACGTACAGGCTTGGATTGACTCCGGTAAAAAATCGAGCACAAAGGGCCTGAAAGCTGCATATCAGCAAGCACTCGAACCACCAACTCTCGATGAGCTTATGAAGGCGAAAAAAGACCTCGAGGCTAAATTCACGAACGACGAGGACGAGGACGAAGACGGGGAGATGCCCGATGAGCCAGAGGAGGAGGAAGAATCAGAAATTGAACTCGACGATGAGGGCAAGCCCGTCAAGAAGTCCAAGGGCAAACGCAAGGCCGCATCGCGAACTCCGAAGAAGACTCCTTCGAAAACGCCAACGAAGAAGAGGAAGACGGACAATGAAACAGAAACTTCGACCAAGAAAGCACGCACTCCACGATCCAATGCGAAGCCGAAGGAAGTGTCACCTCCGTCCTCACCCGAACTCACTCCAGAAGAGGCGCGAAAGAAGGCACACGAACAGAGGGTAAAGAATGTGATGTTCATTCGACATAAATTACAGAAATGTCTGCTCGGGAAGGACGTACCGGATGACAAGCTGCTCGATGAAGTCCCTGGTTATCTCGACAAATTGGACTCGGTCGAAGCAAGTGTAGATCTCTTCCGAGAGACCAAGATTGGGAAAGTTCTGGTTCGAGTCAACAAGCTCGAAAACATCCCGCGTGACGACAAACTCGGAATCAAGGAGCACGTCACCAAACTGCTCGACAAATGGCAGGAAGTCATGGACTTGCAAAAGAAAAAGGATGAAGAAGATGCCGGTGGCGAGAACGCGACAACTACCAAGGAAGCGCCAGCGGCTGCAAAGGATACTGCCGTAAAATCAGCTACCGAGGAACCTGCCACGAATGGTCATGTCGATACATCCACCACAAAAGAAGAGGCCATCACTACGGAATAGATGGCTCGCAAGCAGAAGAGATCCTCAAACAGCCTTTTTGTCCGTTAAGCAAAATATGAGATGAGGAGGTGAAGATCTCCGAGGCTCTGTCTGATCATGCAAGTATGTGTACATAGACCTGTCGAAAACGGATTATTCTTTGTTGGGAATAGTTTTACACGTTAATTCATTGGACTCTACCTTCATCTGCCAAAGCATCTCTCTTTTTCCAATGTCTGGCATGTCATTCACTTGTTTTGCAAAGAATAGAATGTATACATCTGCTTTTTGTGCGCTATTCGCTATGCTCGAGGTGTAAAAATTGAAAATGCGGTAAAGCATGCCAGTATTTTGTACATTGAATCCCTGTTTGAACTACATGGTTTGCTTTTTCATGATTTCTGCCAATGCCTATTCTTCCTCCATTCGCTCGTCCCCATCTTGCTCCTCCTGCTCATCACCCGGAGCCACGTCGACTTGCAGGATCTGTTCCTGATCGACGCCCAGATAAGAGTCACTCAGGAAACTCAGCGTCAGGTCCTGTGCGCCGGCACTGACTGGGATGAATTCGAGCGAGACTGCCAGAGTCCGTTGAAGGGTCATCCGCTTGATGGCCAGCAGGGCTTCGGCACTCGACAGCACGAGCCACCAGTGCTCTACTTTCTTGGTTGGGAAGTATGGTGCAATCACCGTGGTATCGACCTCTGCGTCTTCCTCCACTTCCCGATTCAGCTGAATCTTGAGGATCGAGGGTTCACCGACCCTCAGGTTCTCGGGCTCTGCAAGTTCGTGAATGAGGTCAATGTCGGGGTACTGGTTGCAGAATTGGGCCACGGCGTTGAGTTGACCTCCGGTCATCTGTAGCACCGAATCTCGCTGGTCGTCTTCCAGTTCCGCAATCTGTGTGACCTCCTCGACTCCGGCCTCCTTGCATCTCGCAATCACTTCGTCAGTAAAGTACGGAACTTGCTTCAATACCGAATCGCGATCCCACTGAGCCTGTACACACATTTGCGAGAGCTCCATTGCATTTGTCGTGTTGAGGAAGCCTTCGGAACTCATCACGTCCACACATGCTGACAAGAGCTTAAGAATGCTACTGAGGACCAATGCTTGGTCGATCCGAAGGTCGGATGGAAGCGCAATCCTCGAGAAGTGGGCCTGCAATAAGATGAACGCTTTATGATGCGGGGACTCAAAGTTGATTTCAATCTTGACAGGCAACCGGTCATAGAGACGTTTGAGCACGATATCTTCATGACGACGAATCGGTACTTCGTCAAATTCTGTGGCTGATGTGACAATTTCGAGGAGACCTTTAAGCTTCGTACGTTCAGTCAGACTGAGAGCAAAGGTCTGCATAGTGATATAAGAGATAGCGTAATGCGCGCTGATCAATCCAAGATTGAGGATCGATAGTTCCATCTCATCCTCGCCCACTTCTATCATCTTGGCCTCAACCAGATCATTCAATGTTGTTTCAACCATATCTGAGAGAAATCCGGACAGTTGATCATGAGATATGTCGCTGAGACCGTAGTAAGCAGGATTTGCGGCAAGTCGACGGTAGAACAGAGTCCAGGTCATCCAGTCAACGGCTTCTTGTTTCGATTCGATTGTCTGTGTGCTGATTGCGGTGATGAAGTTGTCGAAAATGAAGGAGGGATACTGACTTTCGATCGGAAGCGCCTCATCAAGGAACTTCTTGTAGTATTCCTTCTTTGCGGCTGGAGTCATCACGACCGCTTGCGGGTTGCCATGAGGCGAACTCACAGCGCTGCCGAGCATATGGAGAATGTCACTGACTGGATAGTCTATGTATCGATGTTGATGACCTTCGTAAAATTGAGTACCCATGACAATCACGAGGGCAGCTTTCAAGTCCACAGAACTGGCTGCTTCACGTGAGATAAGCATAACTTGGATAGCACCAATTTGGAAGAGGTTCTGTACAATGCTGATATCTGTGGCGGACATCGCTTCGTGTAGATAGCCTATGCCATGCGATACACTCTCACGAAGGGCTTGCTCCTCGATCCTTTGCGAGAGCTTTGTGAACTCTTCGTCAGTTGAAAGCAAGAAGCGGTTCTCAGTTCCTGAAGCCGCCGCCGCGACGAGGAGATCCAGTGCGGTGTCTCGACATTGTTTCCTCGTAGCAACATATACAACAGCCTGCGTATCAGTGGCCAGCTTTGACAATGCCAAAAATGCAGGCTTGGCCATGGCCATCATTAACGAAGGGAAGTGCGGTACGTTATAGCTCTGCAGATGTATGTCGAGTGGTGTAGGCCGACTCGAAGGGCTGAAATTGAATACACTCTGCTTGTTGGCACCAATCCAATCGCGTACATCTCGAGGGTCAGCCAAAGGGACACTTAAGCCGACAATTCTCGTGTGATTTTCTGTCTGTGCAGAGATGTATCGTGCTCTCGAAATTGCTGTTTCGTAGACAGCTCCAATGTGACTGCCGACCATGTGGAGATCATCCGCAATGATCAAGGAGAGGGTCTGCACGACTTTACGCTGCTTCCATCGCCTGGTGATTTCTTCCCATTGACCAGGAGTAGCAAGTATCAAATCGCCACGCTGAATTTGCTTCAGATTTTCGGACATTTCTACAGACAGTTTGACGACTGCCTTGCCAAGCTTTCTCATGGACTTTTCCCAATGCGAAAATTTCCGATCGACCAGTCCTTGATTTGCTGCAATGTATACTGCCTTGCCTGATTCGGCTTGCGACCAGTGGCGGAACAGTGCTAACTCTGCACATGCAGTCTTTCCTGAACCAGATGGAGCGCCAATAAGGACGCTATCATCAGTGTGATACAATATGTTTAGCGACTGTGTTTGTATGTTGTTAAAAGTGGTAAAGTCAAAGTAGTTCTCAAAGTCGTGATTCTTGAGTGAGGATACGGGCGCAGGCTGTAATTGCAGTAACTGGGTATGTGCTGGAAACTTCTCGGGCAAGGTCATATGGCGGAAAGGTATGGCGACCTTGGACTCTGCGTGTAGCCATCTGTCAGACACCAGAGAGATGAAGTAGTGTGGCGGAATAGGCTCTGAGATAGGGAGTGTGAAATCAACTGAATGATCTTCTTGGCAGTATCTTTTCCTCAGGATGAATTGATCATGGAACAATACATGTTCGCCATCAACATCTTCAGCAATGATCCAGAACATCTCAGAGCCTCCATGAATCTCATCGTTCCATTCAAAGTCTGGCGTGATAGTGAGTTCAACCCGCAGCAGAGATCTCGTGATTGGCTGCACGTTCGCGTTGACTTGCAATCGAGGGAATTGATGCACCAATCGATGCACAAGTCGCCCAGACCGGCTATCTCCAGTCAGTTCGCCGACTTCTTGAGGATCGAGGTCAAAGTATCTTGACCATGCAAACTCTTTGCGTTCAATTTTACGTAGGACGTCTAGAGGACACTCTGGAAACTGTGCTAAAGGAGATCTGGTCGACCAAAGCCCCCGCTCGACCATTTTGCACATATCCAGGGCTAAGCGAGCAAGTTGCGACCAACCACGCTTCAAGCAGATTTCGAAGATGGAGCGCATGATACGTCCAGCAGACTGGGTGACATAGACCATATCAGCTACTAACGCAAATCCGTCTAATTTCAATCTTGAAATATAGGATTGCAATAGCACATTGATTTTACATGCAGGCTCTTCAGGAGATTCGCGTACAGGAACGGGGACACGTTCTAAGATTTTTGCCAATTCCAATTTTTCATCCTCCCGGACCGGAATGTATTTGAATTCGTCGGACAACGAGAATACTCGGAAGAGCTCGATATATGTTAGATTTGGCTTGAGGTGTATGTTGTAAGTCTTCATCGAGCTGTGTGAGACGTAATAGTGAGATGCGATTCGACCCAATTCGGTTGATTGAAAGTCTCCAGTGGCAATATCGTACTTGATCAAATTGCACTTGGCCAACAGAACGGCGGCTGAATGGACCAGGTCAATGCGCTTCTGTTTCAGAGTTTCATCATCCGCATAATCGGCCCCAACCTTATAAAGCATAGGTGATCGCAACATACGAATATAAAGGTATGTATAGCCAAGCCAATCAACGCCATCGTCTCGTGTTTTGATGGTGTTCAGAACGATTTCGGCATTCATGTTATCTGCGAGACGTGAGACAAATTGTGACTCAATCGGCAACTGTTGGTTTATGAGACTGAGATAGTACTGCAATTCCGTTTGATTTGTGATGATAATGCCTTCACCATAGGTATCATACTGGGGACGGCCTGCCCTGCCGAGCATCTGTAAGACATCCTGAGGTGACAATTCGACCCAGGTACCCTTTTCAGGAGAATAGATTTGTGTGCCTTTGATGATGACTGTGTGTGCGGGTAGATTGACCCCCCAGGCTAGAGTTGCCGTGGACACAAGTACTTGTACGAGACCTTCGGCAAAGAGATCTTCTGCAGTGGTGCGATCAGCTTTGGACATTCCAGCATGATGCATAGCCAAGCCATATGGCAACAACTCTCGTAAGCCTGCATCTTTCACTGCCTCAGATTCTCGCGTCAGGATCTCACGGCTCGCTGCATCGGACTTCAAGATGCGCTGTATCGTGTCGTTCTCCAAAGCCTGATCACGAATGAACTTTGCAGTCTTGTAAGTCTCTTTCCGCGAATGAACAAAGACCAGCACCTGGTTTTGCTTGCTCACAGTCTCGAGAACTTTCTCATAACATACGGTATTCATGATTTGTAATTTCTTTATGGGTTTTTTCTCTGTGATGCCGATAAATTCCTGCTTCAGCGGACACGGCCTGAAACTCTGATCGAAGTAGAAAATGCCCCGATCGGGATCGACACGAAGAAAAGTAGCCACGTCTGTGTAATTTGGAAGCGTCGCAGATAAGCCAACAAGTCTCGTGCCATCAGCACCCTGCTCCATCTTACGATGGATCCTCGACACGAGACTCTCTATCACAGGACCCCGATCATCGTGGAGCAAATGAATTTCGTCGATGATCAGAAGAAGCACCAGTGTAGTGTAGGATATGTCTGTTGCCTTTCTGGTAATGACGTCCCACTTTTCTGGGGTTGTGACAATGATTTGAGTTTCGGCAATTTGCTGCTTGGTCAACTGACTGTCACCAGTAAGTTCGCTAACTTGCACGCCATATGACTTGAGTCTGGTGGAGAAATTACCTACCATCTCCGACACGAGTGCTTTCAATGGGGCCACGTAAACAATCTTGAAGTCGTTCAGGCGGAATGCACCGGTTTCTTCGTCTCTATGCTTCGCAAGCTCTTGTAATATGCACAGCATAGCCACGTTGGTCTTACCGGCACCAGTTGGAGCACATAATAAGATATTCTCGTCACTTCCGAAGGCTGTTTGATACATGCGACTCTGAATCCTGTTCAATTCGCGAGTGTTGCCAAAAGCAGCGTGCGTCCACTCCGGCATGTCTGAAATGGGAACTCTGACATCATCCTTGACATCTGCCTTCTTGGGCGCAGGTACATGGACCTCCTCATATGATGCATGAGATCGCTTGAAACTACCTTCCGGTAAGGTGACCTTCTTGTTGCTCATTAGATGATTGCCCTGCGCAAAGGCTAGGTCCTCTAAATCAACAGTCTTGAGTGGTCGCATTGTGGGCTTGTCATCCAAGTCCATCGAGTCCTCGCCTTGTTGCATGGTCTCCTTTGGTTGACCGTCTCCATTAATTCTATCTAGGTCGTCCAAAATTGATCTCTGGCCGACTGTGCGAATATCTTGCCGAACTTGCATCTTCTCCTCTGCGGATGTAGCTCTGGCCAACTTTGTGCACCATACGATCTTGTCTCTGTTCTTGACTAAGACTTGCACCAACTGAAACTTATCGTAATCAAACAATTCCATGAGATCGTTTTCGAGTATGCCAAGAGATATGGGTGAAGAAAGCAAGGTGAAAGCTGAATTAGTCTTCTCTTGCAAGACATGAGCGTCTGAATGCGATGGATACTCACCTGCAATCTTGCGTTGTAGCCAGAATCCATCGATATCGAGAGCAGAAACAATGTCTTTGTCGGCCTGTTGTGCCTGTCCTGTATGCAGAACCTCGTCTTGTTCGTCATTCTCTTCACGATCTTCTGGATCTACTTCTTCATATTCCGACTCCCCGGACGCCCCGTCAGAGTCTTCAATGTCATCCTCGCTGTCGATTACATCTTCATCTTCGTCAATGATGACAGCAACACCAGTCTCTTCATCCAGAGTTTCTCCATCATCATTCG
>Ga0068631_100909_pt1 | contig 11346 bp, 12 predicted proteins | sample InSIn5gowninarea_2_FD_77434 | JGI IMG/M metagenome (GOLD analysis project Ga0068631, IMG submission 77434) | Clean room microbial communities from NASA Spacecraft Assembly Facility at Jet Propulsion Laboratory, Pasadena, California, USA -... ...
CCAGGTATGACCCATCAGCGGATCCAAAATGTATGGAAATATCTGATCAAATAGGCTGTATTTGGGACTGAGTACACCCCGCATGTGGATATGTTGGTGTTTCAGGAGAGTGAATGGTCCCATATACGTGCCTTGCATGACGCAGTGGAGTACAGCATGCCACCAATGAAAGTTGACATATAGGTAAATAGCTGATGGGACGCTGGTGCAAAAGTAGAGAAGCAGATGCGTAACCATCACAACATCTGTCTCTACACGGACCACCTTCTTGGCCCAGCGAATGTAGGGATCGATAATCCATTTACGAAGAAGAGGATTCTTGATATCTGGCTCGTCAAACGTACAGAATACCGTGGGTTCAAAACTGTCAGACTTTGGATCATTGAGCTTTTTGAAATAAGCAATGGCTTGCTGTTGCTGGTCTTGGAGGTCTGCAAAGGTTAGTCGCACAACACCATTGAGGAAAGACGTGGAGCCGTTCTGCACCCATGGAGAAACGCACCTTCTGGTGATGGGATTACGGTCTTGGAATGTTTGGTAGCCGAGTCGTCAGAATCATCCCCTGCATCTGTCGACGATCCGCATGTAGGGTCTCCGTGTAGCTCATATTCTTTTTGCAGAATGTTCAGCACGATACGGTCCTGACCGGTGAGTTTTGGGTCCAGAGGATAAGCTAGTTTGCCCATTCTGCAGGCGATGCGAAGATGTTGCTAGCAGTAGGGTATGTCCAGGTGGCCGGATGGTCCCAACGGCGATGGAAAGCTCGCCAGACTCGCAATTAACAGTTACTGCGGACTTTGAGATACAACAAGCGAACCATCAACTTCGTAACAGTGAAAAAGCTGGGATTCAGATTTCTGATAGGGTTGTAGTTGTATCGAGGTGCGAGGTTGTGGCGCTAAGGAGATACCAAGCGGTGACTGAAGGGTCTAGCGCGCCCCTGGCGATCCACAAGGTGGCGAGATCCAGCCCCGCGACTGTTTTTGTGGCCTAGAACCTCAACTCTCATATAGAAATCTCGACATGGGGGAGTCTTATTGAACGCTTCTGTCATCTCCAAACTGATGTTTGCTGACATGCTGCATCCGGTGGCATCGCTCGTAAATGCTACTTCTCGGATTTTCCCTAGATATCTAAGCTGTACACGTATTCCGGAAGCTCAGTTTTACCCTTGGACCTTTGACCCTTTCGCTTATTGCCTGACACCTCTCCAAATAGTATTTGCAGAAAGAGAAGACTGGAATTATTGCTCAGCATCACATTGCGATGATTCTTCATGAGGGACAGAAGTAGGGTAACGTGACTTCCGACCTTCCAAACTCTCATCGACTATTATGAGATCTTTATCTGAGATTTGAATTAGTACCTAAGTTTCAACTTTCGTCTTCAATTTCTGTCATCATGAGGGAACTAGACCGCCAACTGCGTCAAGTTATAGGGCAATAACCATTTCGCTACACGACTACAACATGGATACGGGGTTTAAGCTTAGTTATCCATCATCAGACTTGGCAACTCAATAGACTAACCCTAGGAAAACTGCCATGCGCATGAAATTGCTCTTACTTACGGAGTTTTTTTGTGAAAGGAGGAAGCTAGAATTTTAAAAATTACGTGCGTAACTAAAAATAAGACCGTCCAAATTATCGTCGAGGAAATAAGTGGGAGCCGTGGGGCATAGAATGGTGCGGCACCCACCAAAGCAAGGAGTGTTCCTTGTCTAGGACACGACTGTTTTCAATAAGATGTAGGCCAAAGTGCGAAACAAACTGCATTCCCGGAAATGAGTTTGTTTGGAGTTAAGACCGCTGAAGAGCTTTCATACTCTACAGACGCTTGGCCATTATCGCGAGTTCATTACGGAGCTCTCAAATGCCTCAGCCTCGGGGTCTTAGGCAAACATCGTGTTCGCTCTCGTACTCTATGGCCTCTTGACATATATTAAACAGGCCTGAAGTAGCAGAAAATTGTTAAACTTCAGGTAAAATGCTGTGGCACTTTGTTATGAGGTCAGGGCGAAGCAATCTGCCAAGTCAATGTAAGGCCCCAGTATCTCCATTTTCATATTGGGTATGGGAATACGGTGATTATACTGGAAGAAATAATCTCCGCATTCGCAGATCTGTGCGGCGTAAATTCTGTACAGAACACATCGTTGATCTCGCTTGTGTATTTTCTCATCTTTTTTTTTGCAAAAAAGGGGAGTAAGCAAATCATCGTTTTCCGTCCGTGCGTAGGAGAGTAATTTCTTTATCGATAAGATCTGTGGTAGATTCTTCTATTAGAGAATAGAGTTACAGCTTTCACATACTCGTTCAACTACCACCTTACCCCAAACCATCGGCTGAACAGAATGGGACTCAATGTAGATCAAACAAACTGTCCTTGCTACATTTCCCTCAAGTAATTAGCTGCACGCCTTCAATAGCCAAGACTCAGCCCTAAGCGCTGGGCACGCGCCAACAATCCAGACTAGCAATATGGCACGTTCTAGCATGTGGCCAATCACGTCCCAGAAGCCGCTCCCGAATTAGACACACCCAAGGTGAAGCAAAGCCTCGTGACAAATCAACTCTCCAATGACTCTCTGTCTTGATTCACATCTGCAGAGACCCGCAAAAGGAATGGGTCGGCGGGTAGTTGCAAGGACTGCATTTGATGAGGGGGTTGGCGTTATCTTGTTGCGATGGCGTTTTGTTTCTTTGGGACACCCATCATGAATCCGTGGGAAAGCAAATGTGCATGTTTTATATGCAGTACGGCTCCCTTCACGAGTCATCCAAAGAGTTGATACCCGTTTTGCTACAGTTCTATAGTCACTCATTCTTGTCCATTCATTAGTTTTTGTTACAACAACATGCGTTCTTTCTCGTCACTCGCTATCGCTGCGCTTCTAAGCGCTTTCACGAGCAATGCTTCACCACTGGCTATGGAGAGGAGGGGTATGTCGTCCCGATGAATTCTTAAATCTCTACGAATCGTATTCTAACAAGAGGCAGTGGCTGTTACCGATAAACTCGTCAGTGACATGGGTTTGATGAGCCAATACGCTTCAGCAGCGTACTGCTCCGGTAACTTCAATTCACCTGGCAACAAGGTCAGCTGCATGGACGGAAAGTGTCCATTAGTTCAAGCCGCAGATTCAAAGACTGTAGCCGAATACAGCGCGTAAGTCGACTATACCTGCACTCAACAGCCTGGAATAGTAAAAAGAAACTAACACACCCACCAGAGATGAGACATCAACAGATGTAACAGGCTTCATCGCTGCAGATCATACCAACAAACTCATCATCGTCTCCTTCCGCGGCAGCAAAACCCCAGATAACTGGCTCACAAACCTCGATCTCGGCATGACCAAAACCGACATCTGCTCTTCCTGCTCCGCCCACCGCGGCTTCTGGCGCTCCTGGCTCGACGCCCGCGACCGCGTGCTACCTGCCGTATCGCAAGCCGTCACCGCCAACCCCTCTTACGAAATCCGCGTAACGGGGCACTCCCTCGGCGGCGCCATCGCCGCGCTCGCCGCAGCCAACATGCGCAACGAAGGCCGTACAGTAGCACTATACACCTACGGTTCTCCCCGTGTAGGTGGAAGCAAAATAAGCGACTACATCTCCAAGCAAGCTGGTGGCAACTACCGCATCACGCACTGGAACGACCCCGTGCCCAAACTTCCGCTGTTGACGATGGGATACGTACATACGAGCCCGGAGTACTACATCAATAAGCCGAATGGCAAGGATGTAGCTGCAAGCGATGTCCAGGTACACGAGGGAGCAGTTAGTTTCCGTGGGAATGGGAAGTGGCTGCTTGTGGATGTCGATGCGCATATGTGGTATTTTACCACCGTGAAGATGTGCGATGCGAAGAGTGTTAAGAGGGGGGTATTGGATATCACGGGGGTAAAGGGGGGTAGTATGGAAGTTGTGACTATTTTCTAAAGAACAACGATGATATGGATAGGCATTAATTTGCTATGTAGAAGTAATGTGTATAATAAATCAAACAAACAATAAGGAGATCGTGACCGTAGCAAATCGTGAGTGTAAGGGATCGTTAATGGGGGGGAGGGGTATCATCGACAACGCCGAAGTCAAAGAAAACATAGAAGAGGGTCTTGTTCAGCATTCTAGAATATCGCAGTCCCACTCGAGTTCGTCAGCCGTATGCTCGCGCCACAAGTGATCCATGAGCGATCCGATGTCGCGGCACAACATGTCGAAGCGACGAAATTTGGCGCAGAGGACGCATGCGAAACCGCCTTGTTCGCGGTGCGACTTCACGATGAAGCGGTTTTTGATGCGGAAGACGCGGTAGAGGGGTTTGCGGCGGAGGTGTCTGGACTCACGACAGTCGTCGACGACGATTTCCCAGATTTTGCCGGGGCGCATGGCTAGGTATGTGCGGCAGAAGGGGCACTTGTTGTCGCCGCAAGGCTTGTAGGCGTCGGCCAAAGGCATGAGAGGGTTGTCTTGAAGCTCTTTCGCGTAGATGCAGAATAGCCGGGTCTTTGTCGTCGGCTTGTCGTCAGGTTTTGGTTTTGGCTTCAGGTCTGGGTCTGGTTTTGGTGCTGGCTTTGGCTTTGGCTCTGGCTTTGGTTTGGAAATCGGGTTGGGAATCGGCAGTATTTTGAATTCCTTGTCTTCCGAGGAAGTCGATGAGCTTGAGCTGTCGCCCGTACGCCGCCTTGGCTTGAATGGCTTTGTCGTGTGCCAGGTATCCTCGGGGTCTGGGAAAGCCCCGGGTGGACTGTAAGGTGGACTATAAGGCGGACTGAATGGCGGATCTGGCTGCCTTGGGGAAGGTGAGGGTGTGGGCAGCATACGCTGATATTGCATGCTCAGTGCTGCCATCGAGGCTGCACGCGCTGTCCGTGTGGTCTGGATCAGACGCACAAGGTGCGAGTGGGTGGATGAGGGCGCGATGTACGAGCTCATTGACAGGTCCTGGTGTATAACCAGACAAACCTTCTGAAGCTGTATGATTTGTGATTGAAGTTGGATCTGCGCCGTAGCTTCGTCGAGTCAGTATATAGCCCGTTAAGTCAAGATGAAGACCTACCATCCCCACGAGCGAAAGACTCTCCTATCTTCCGATATCCACGTTCATATTCGGCTCTTATTTGAGCAGAAGAAGTAAAAATGAGCTCTCCTTCGCTTTCACAAAGGTCCTTGCTGCTGCCCGACATGGCGAATCCAGAGTCGCGGCGTCTGCGTCCAAACATACTGATGTGGAATCTGTCTTCATCGTCGCTGTCTCTGGGACTAGACTTGCGCTTCAGCTTTTGATACAGATCGCTTGCTGATCCAAAAGAATCAGTCAAAGCTCGCACCAGCGATGCGACGATTACCAGTTCTGTTAATAGGCCTTTGGCCTGTATCAACTCGGTCAGTACTTTGCCATGATCAATATGCGAAACGGGTATCACCGCCAAAGCGCTAGTTTTGGGACGGAACATACCGCTTGAACCGCTTCTTCTGTTTCTGGCTTCATTTCGACGAGGGAAAAGAGTATGCAAAATTCGTGAGATGTGTGGTGCAAAAGGAGAATGCAGACATCAAATGAACGACTACATCTTGCGCCTGACAACAGCCGAACCACCAGGCAACTATTTCTACACCAGATCATACAGCAACTATAGACTCAGGTGAAAGGCATGGATTCACATTCCATGTATCATGGGTACCTTTCAGACCTGGTCTTGGTAGTCGCATGCTTGCGCCTCTTCACGTGGCGTCTGAAACATGACTGGTGTGGCTCGTCCTGACCACTGCACGAGTACTGAACGAGACCATGAGGAACCGTGTTGAAATAGTCATAAGGGTCTCACAACCCACCGATTTTATCTGTAGCCCAGAATACTTTCAACGATTGCTTCGTGTGGGGATCTGGGTGCGCTGAGTGAGCCTTCTGTTGATGAGGCCCGAATAATCCGCGCCACATGCTCGACGGCGCATGCGTGACATGTTCTAAGACAACAACAGCATAGACGATGACTAAAATTTCGAAGTCCTCTCAATAAATCCTTCTCGCTAGTGAGAGTACAATATATGGCTGGTCCTCCTGTGAAAGTGTGCTGGTTGCATTGTGTTGGCGCTTGATTCGGTGGGAGTCTGTTGACTATAAGCAGACAGCCTCGCGGGGCAGTTTGATCGACAGCAGCGCATCATAATGAGCCTAGCCAGGGCGGCTGTCGAACTGCAAATCTGTGACACCGTCCCGTTCCGTACCGTAAAGGTAATTATTAGGAAGAAGGAGGTCGTGCTCCTGTTAGAAACAGAGTAAGCGTCAGGTGACGCCACTGCGCATTTGGACTTGGCACGCGTCTCACGCCTCGCTGCACATCATCGTGACTACATCACTTGCTCTGTTCACCCCTTGTGCCCGAAGCTTCGCCGCATTTCAGGACGAATGCTAGACATTACACAGCATCCGTCATGTATGCAAGCCATCTCGTTATCGCCCGTCTTCTGCCGAGCGCAGGTACCCGGAAATAAACTGGGGTCCACCGGGCGCTTCGAGTTTCATCACATCGAATGATTCGCTGGGAGCATCCCAGCACAGCATGCCTTCAGAAGCGCGCTCCTACTCAAGGCACACTTTGTTAGCGCCGTGCTGGGGATTCGCTACTGCTGTGCCGCAAAGATGCCATCCAAAAGAGATGTGTTCGCTGCCCGTGAACCATCAGCCGCATTTGCTTATACGTCTTCGTGGTCTTGCAGCGTCGCGTGACGAAGCGCATCAGCAATCATGAGTACGACTACCAATTCCCGATGGAACCCGTTCCGACATCATGTTGTAAACCTCAAAGCAGAAGAGACATCCTTACCACAGGCATCCCTGCCAGCAACCAAATCAAAAATTTGGGAGACGACTGTAGAACGAGTGGAAAGCTGGCCTGAGGAAGCCCGGCCTTTGAAAAAACATACCTGGTTAACATTCTTGTACGGTCTTGGAGATTTCATCTTGGTGCTATTACCAATATATTTCATACGTAAGTATACATACACGATGGGCATGTGCTGAGCACAACTAAGTCATGGAAAGTCCTAGGAGTTGCAGTCATCACACTCAATGGAAAACCCACAAAAGGATCTGATTTCGGAAAGAAGGTGGAATTTGCCATGGGTTTGGTCAGCTACAAGCGTGCAACGACGCAAGGCTCACGCTAACCAAACCTTAGGGTCCTACCATGTTTCCAATCGTATTTGCGGCAATCAGTGGGAGGAGCATGAAAATGATAGCCCGGTTCCTCGCTGAGAAAGGCTCTAGGATCAGCGTGAGTCTGAGGATTTTGTGTCTCTATGGAAAGTATCAACTAATACGTTTGTAGACTTTAGAACTACTAATGGCTAGTCAGTCCGTATGGGGAACAGTGGAGAGTCAACTGAACATGCAGCGCGTAACCCTTGTTGGTATCAATCTCTTGTTTCTGTGGGCCTTATCTCCACTTGGAGGCCAGGCATCTCTCAGACTCATGATAAGACAGGACCAGGACAGCTTCGCCGATACCAAGCTACGATACATGACAACTGGCCCAGCCGGAAGCATGTGGGGCCTGTCTTCCACATATGTCGGCAGTGGAAAATTTGCTGATGCATCAGCCCTATACACTGCAGCCTTGCTAGCACCTTTGGAAACCAAAACAGGCCCAAGAGACCCATATGGCAATGTCAAGATACCAAACCTGGAGTATATCAATGACACCGTGGCGGACGCAGGGGGCTGGATCACAGTGCCCGAAATAAAGGAGCCAGAGGCTTACTCTGCACTTGTTGGACTTCCAATAGTCGGACTTCCACAAACGAGCCGGTCAAATTTCACAATCGAATCGACTTACCTCACGGTAGAATGCGGTCGTTTCAACCAAGCACCATATCCAGGCAATGGAAGTACAAATCGCCTTGATACTGACTTTGTCAAGCTTGATAAGCTTGTTCCAGGCAAAGTGTGGAGCAACAAATCTATGACCAACCCTTTCGAGCCAACCGAGGGTCGGCTTACGACATTCTTCATCGACACAAACCTTGGATCACCCTGGAACACAGAAGACCCTATGTATGAGACACTGATGGGGCGTCTGGACGCTTTCTTTGGTAATTACAACCAGACCCGTCTTAGCAGTAAGCAAGCACAGCAAGCAAGAGAGATCTCATACACATCAGTCTATGCCACGAGTGTAGAGAGTTCTACATTCGGTCTAAATATGGCACGCTGTACCCTGGCTCAAAATCATGTTGAAGCAATGGTTGAGTGTGTTGGGCAGCAATGTGCGACCAAAAAGGTCAGAAGATCGCTATCGGATTCACGGCCTTCAGCATACACGGCACTAGAGCACGGGGTTATCATGGCAGGCTTTGCACAGCAATTTCCAATTGCTGTGACCAATACTGTTGGATCAAGCCCAACTGAGCGATATCTCGCCAATAGCTCCGCTTTCCCGTTCGTACAGCACGCTGGCCATTTCACACAAGACACCGCATTCGTCAATCTTTCATTGATTGAACCAACACTATTCTCCAGGCGACTAAGTTCGGCAATAAATACATACTATCAACTCACCATTCAACCAACGGGATATTTTGGGAGTCTTTCTGGTAATTTGTCTCTATATGGCCCGGACACAATTCCTGCAACCGACGTCAACAAGTATCTGCCGAATAATTTTCCTGCTACGAACAACTCTTTCTTTGACTGGTGGCCAAAGTTCGACGAAGTAGCACAGAGCAGCGAATCTCCCTTCATAGGCGCAACGACTAACGCAACAACAACGAGCACGGAAGAAATATTCGTTGGCGAAGTGGCATGGTTATCACTACTTATGGTGTCTTCGTCTGTGATTTTAATCATTGGAATCGCAGCACTGGTTCTCAAGCAACGCACACTTGGACCTGAGCTATTCGGTTTTGTCTCAAGCATGACTTATGAAAACCCCTGGGTGAAAATTCCCAGTGGCGGAACTATGCTGGACGCCATGGAAAGAGCAAGGCTTTTGGGAGATGTTCAGGTGCACATTGCTGACGTACGCGGCAACGATGATGTGGGCCATATCGCCTTTGCCGCCGGCGTACCCCTTCGCAAACTAGAGCGAGGACGCCTCTATTGCTGAGGCTGTGGTCGCTCTAAACGTATCCGGAATGTCCGTTTAAGGTAGCATGTGGCGCAGCACCCGACGTCAATGCCGCCCGTGTAGCCAGTCCCAAGTCATACACCTGTAGCGCTCAGAAAGCCGCATGATTGATGGGAATCGCAAATAGCCAACCAGGTTTAAATGGACGAGAAACATGGGCCTTGAAACAATGCAACTGTCACTCTGGTAGGCAAAAGGCCATGGGACACGACGCAAAAACCACTCTCCACATCATACTCCACACCACGTTATGATCTGCACGTTGCCGCTGGACATTAGCCAGTCCTATGCTTCGGAAGGATAGGAAGTGTGACAGCGCAGCTGTTATTCGGTGAACGGATCAAAAATCAAGCATTGCGATCGGGCGCTGTGGAGCAAGCCGGGGCAGCGTGAAGTTATCGGTGTACACGAGGGCGTACGCGGCTCACCAATCGGCCACTGGAAACAGGGATGGTAAGGCCGGATGTGCGACGTAGCATAAAACGCCCAGGGGTCTGGCTCGCTTGCTGGCATGCTAAGCGACTGAGCCTCATCCAATGATCAACCAGATGCACCCTCGAAACGAAACCTCGCCTAAGGCTATTCATCGAAGCATGACGATCCCGGACTATACGCAATCATCGCCTTCCTGCTTGGGCGTCGACGCATAACATACATGCACTGACGCTGTAAAATGCTAGAATTCCTTTGGCTGAGAGCCTCAGTGTACCTGAGCTGCATGTTTCATACCGCGGGCGCTTGCCACTGTGGAGCGACGCCTTTGTTCACATCCCCCTGTTTTGTGTTTACACACTTGCCTGCTAGGCTGACCGTTTGATTAGAGGGCCAGAAGAAGAGAATCGTTGTGGAGTTGTGGTGTGGTGGCGGAATGGATACAGTATCCACACTATGGATGTCGTGACATCTGTATAAGAGACTGTGACCATCCGCCAGCAATGAGCATCATCATCATCACAGCAGTCTTTACATTCTTTGCATTCGCACAGTATCTCTTTCTCTCTAGCTGGGCTAGTAGATTCTTCTCATTTTCACCACATTCTTTACAGAACTGTTTTTTGCACATTTCACAACACCATCATGTTTTTCCGATCGATCTTCCTATCAGCAACGGCCCTAGTTGGCACGACAAACGCTCACGTCAAGATGGCAAAGCCTGTCCCGTACAGTGTCGATAAGGTTGATACTTCACCCATTACCAAGGCGCAGTACCCTTGCAAATCCCAAAATGGGTTCACTGTTTCCACAATGAATCCCATGAAGGTTGGAGAAAAGAACACGCTTGTGCTTGATGGTTCCGCTGTCCATGGTGGAGGCAGCTGCCAGTTGTCTGTGACTTTGGACACTGAACCCACTGCCAACTCCGTCTTCAAGGTTATCAAATCAATGGAAGGAGGATGCCCTGGTATCGAGTCTAAGGCTGAGGACTACGAGTTTGTACTCCCCGACAGCATCCCCAACGGCAAAGCTACATTTGCCTGGACATGGATGTCAAAACTTGCAGGCCAGGCAGAGCTCTACATGAACTGCGCGCCTATCGAGGTGACTGGCGGTGCTGAAGACAAGAGTGGTTTCGATGCACTTCCTGATATGCTGGTTATCAATATTGACAAGTCCTGCGAATCGGTGCCAAACTCTGCTGTTAAATTCCCCAACCCAGGTTCAGAAGTGCAGATGGGAAACACCAACGACTTGAAGGCCCCAACTGGAGGATGTGCCTCTTCTGGTTCCACTCCTGCTGACCCAGCTCCTCCTACGGGTGATCAGCCTTCCCCTGCTCCCACATCTCCCGCCGGCGGAGCACCCTCTCCTCCTGCCGCCGGTCAGCCTTCTGTCGCTCCCACCTCTGCAGTTGGAGGCCAGCCCACCGTTGCCCCAACTCCCCCAGCTGGCGGCGCACCATCACCCTCATCTGGTACCAAGCCCTCTGCCGCACCCCTCCCTCCCAACGGCGGCGGTGTCTTCGCCCCCGGAGCCTCCAGCGGCTCTCCCGCCGGCCCTACCGCCCCAGTCCGCCCCTCAACCTCCACCACCCTCGTCACCGTCACTGCCACGCCTACTCCTCCCGTCCGTCCTACGCCTCCTGCTGGCACCGGCTCCCCCGCCACCCCCACCACTCCTTCTACTCCGGGCGGTGGCTCAGGTACTCCTTCCACCCCTGGAGGCGGTTCATCCGCCTGCTCGGAAAACGGCGCCATCGTGTGCACCGGCGCCAC